>OLRQ01001166.1_pt1 | contig 21917 bp, 20 predicted proteins | sample 1671971 | NCBI WGS metagenome assembly OLRQ01 (sample SAMEA3136631, study PRJEB25190) | human gut metagenome | biome: human gut; feature: human-associated habitat; material: faeces | place: Austria | collected 2013
AAACGCAATGTTGCATTTACCTTTGCAGCGTTGCGTTTAGTTTTTCGAGTGACCCTCCAAAGATAAATGGTTGGTTTTTCTAAAATACCGCAGGTAGAGGGTCGAAAATGAAAGAAAGAGTGCTAAAATGCTCCAAAGCAGCTGCAAAAGCGCTGTCTTTTGTGATGCCAAAATGAATTTTGTTCGAGGGATAAAAAGTTTGGTAAAATAATCAGCTGCTGCTTGGCAAAGATGAGTGAAGAAGGAAGATTCTTGGCAAAAGAAGACGTCATCGAACTTGAGGGTAAGGTTCTCGAAGCGCTCCCGAATGCAATGTTTAAGGTGGAGCTCGAAAACGGCCATCAGATTTTGGCGCATATTTCCGGCAAAATGCGCATGCACTACATCAAAATTCTGCCGGGCGACAAAGTTACCGTTGAGCTGTCTGTGTATGACTTGTCTCGCGGTCGTATTACCTATCGTTCCAAATAGCTGCACCCTGCCCGTCATTTCGAGGGTTTCAAGGGTGCATTACTGCGCTTAAAAGTGCAGCGGCCGCATGTCCGACACATAGCAATATGACAACTATCGCCTGCGGCTGGGCGTGTTGCATAGAGTAAAAGAAAACAAAAGGTTCCCCTACGGCTGAACCGTCGGCCAAGGGAAGCCGCACATTCTAAGGAGACGAAAATGAAGGTCCGTCCTTCGGTCAAGAAAATGTGCGACAAGTGCAAAATCATTCGACGCCATGGCAAGGTGCTCGTGATCTGCGAGAACCCCCGTCATAAGCAGCGTCAGGGTTAAGAGAGGAAGGCTAGCTAAACTATGGCACGTCTTTTTGGTGTCGACCTCCCTCGCGAGAAGCGCATTGAGATCGGCTTGACTTACATCTACGGTATCGGCAACACCACCGCAAAAAAGATTATCGCTGAGACTGGCATCGACCCGGATGTCCGCGTGAAGGACATCTCCGAGGACGATCTCCAGAAAATCCGCGAATACATCGACAAGAACCTCACCGTTGAGGGCGACCTTCATCGCGAGGTTTCTCAGAACGTTAAGCGCCTTATGGAAATCGGCTGCTACCGTGGCCTGCGTCACCGCAAGGGTCTTCCTGTTCGCGGTCAGCGCACCCACACCAACGCTCGTACCCGCAAGGGTCCCAAGCGTCAAATCGGCGGCAAGAAGAAGTAGGGGTTTTGACACATGGCTAAGAAGAACGTTCGTACGCGCATCAAGCGCTCCGAGCGCAAGAACATTGCGGTCGGTCAGGCTCATATCAAGAGCACCTTCAACAACACCATCGTTTCTATCACCGATCCTCAGGGTAACGTGATTTCCTGGAATTCTGCAGGCACCGTGGGCTTCAAAGGCTCCCGCAAGTCTACCCCCTTTGCTGCGCAGATGGCTGCCGAGCAGGCTGCTAAGACCGCTATGGAGCATGGCCTGAAGAAGGTCAGCGTTTTCGTGAAGGGCCCCGGCTCTGGTCGCGAGACCGCTATCCGCTCTCTGCAGGCTGCAGGCCTCGAAGTGGCAAGCATCCAGGATTGCACCCCCATCCCGCACAACGGCTGCCGTCAGTGCAAGCGCCGTCGCGTGTAGTTCAGAAAGGATCGAATCATTATGGCAATCAATAGGACTCCGGTTCTTAAGCGCTGCCGCCAGCTCGGTATTGATCCGGTTGTGCTGGGCTACAGCAGCAAGAAAGAATCTATCCGTCAGCCCAAGCGCCGTCGCAAGGAAAGCGAATACGGCATGCAGCTTCGCGAGAAGCAGAAGGCCAAGTTCATCTATGGCGTTCTCGAGAAGCAGTTCCGTGGCTACTTCAAGCAGGCTAAGCGCCAGCAGGGCATTACCGGCGAGAACCTCATGCGTATCCTCGAGTCTCGTCTCGACAATGTCGTGTTCCGCCTGGGCTTCGCTCGCACCCGCAAGGAAGCTCGCCAGACTGTGACCCATGGTCATATCCTGGTGAACGGTCGTCGCGTTGACATTCCGTCTTTCCGCGTCCGTCCTGGCGACCTCGTTTCCGTTGCCCCCAAGGCAAAGGAAATGCTCGTCATCAAGAGCGCTCTCGTCTCCAACGAGCGTATGCAGGTTCCTGCATGGCTCGAAGTTGACATCGAGAAGCTGCAGGGCAGCGTGCTCTCCCTTCCCAACCGTGATCAGATCGACCTGGATATCAACGAGCAGCTTATCGTCGAGCTCTACTCTAAGTAATAACCAGCGGCTGATTAGGAGGCTTACAAACTATGGCAGAGTTCATGAGGCCAACCGTCACAACCGAAGAAGTGAACGATACCGTCGCTCGCTTCATCGTAGAGCCGCTTGAGCGTGGTTTCGGATATACGCTGGGCAATTGCATGCGTCGCGTGCTTCTGTCCTCTCTCGATGGTGCGAAGGCTACCGCTATTCAGATCGAAGGCGTGCAGCATGAGTTCACCACCGCTGAGGGTGTTATCGAAGATGTCACCGATATCGTCCTGAACGTAAAGGGCCTTGTTTTCTCGGCCCTTTCCGAGGACTACACCGAGGCGACCGCGACTATTTCCGTCGAGGGTCCCTGCACGGTAACCGGTGCTGACATCAAAGTGCCCGCCGAGTTCACGCTCGTCAATCCTGAGCATGTTATCGCCACTGTCGCCGATGGCGGTACGTTGAACATGAGCATTCGCATCGGTGTTGGTCGCGGGTATGTTTCGGCCGAGCGCAACAAGCGCACCGAAGACCCTATCGGCATCATTCATGTGGACAGCCTGTTCTCCCCGGTGCGTCGCTGCACGCTTGCTGTCAGCGATACACGCGTGGGCCAGCGCACTGACTTCGACAAGCTGGTTCTTGAGGTCGAGACTGACGGCTCCATCGTTCCTAATGAGGCGGTGTGCCGTGCGGCCAATATCATCAACCAGTACATGGGCGCATTCTTGACCCTGGCTGATATTGCAGACGAAGAAGAGGGCGAGATTCCTTCTATCTTCGCTCCCGAAGGCCAGGAGGCGAATGCGGAGCTCGATAAGCAGATCGAGGATTTGGACCTTTCCGTCCGTTCCTACAACTGCCTGAAGCGCGCGGGCATTCACTCCGTGCGTCAGCTGGTCGAGTTCTCTGAGAATGACTTGCTCAATATCCGTAACTTTGGTGCGAAGTCCATTGAAGAGGTCAAAGACAAGCTGATCTCCATGGACCTCAATTTGAAGCAATAATAGGAGATACACGATGAGGCATTACAAGAAGGGCCGCAAGCTGGGTACTGACGCTTCCCACACTAAGGCCATGAAGAGGTCCTTGGTGAAGTCGCTGTTCCTCAACGACCGCATCAAGACCATCGAGTCTCGTGCCAAGGAGATTCGTCCCGACGTGGACAAGATCATTACCTGGGCAAAGAAGGGCGACCTGCACTCCCGTCGTCTTGCCATTGCTGCTCTCGGCAATGACAAAGAGCTCGTTCGCGAGATTTTCGAGAAGGTCGCGCAGGGCATGTTCGCCGACCGTCAGGGTGGCTACACCCGCATCATGAAGCTTGGTCCCCGCAAGGGTGACAATGCTCCCATGGTCATCATGGAGCTCGTGACCGAGCCCGTCCAGAAGAAGACCGCTGAAGCTCCTGCCGAGAAGGCTGAGCCGAAGAAGGTTGAAGCTCCCGCCGAGGAAGCAAAGGCTGAGGAGGTTGTCGAGGAAGCTGCTGAGGCTACCGAGGCTCCTGCAGAAGAGGCCGAAGAGAAGAAGGCTGAATAACCTTATTTTCTTGCAAGGAAACGCCGTCCTGTCCAGGGCGGCGTTTTTTGTATGCATGCTGTAGACATGCGTTTGATGGTTCTCGATGGGCTTCGACGGGGCGTAGCAAGTTGTCAACGTGTCGAATTCATCCTTCGACTCAACTTCTGCCGTGGTAGGATGAAGTTGTCCAATGAACAGGGGCAACAGAGGGGTTTGCGCAGATGCGCATAATCCCCGGTACGAAGGGGGCGCCATGTCCGAACTGGGAAAAATCATCAACGAAGCTATTGATAAAGCGCAGGAATTCGCTGGAGAGCTGAAAGATGCGAACGATAAGATCATCGACGCAATTCAAGAGCAGGCTCCGGCTGTCGTCGAAAGCGCGCGTGCGAAAACCGAAGAGCTTGCCAACGCCGCTCATGATAATTTTCCTGGGATGGTCGACGAAGCTAAGGCTGCGGCAGAAAAAGCCATGGATGCATCCAAGCAGGCGGCCGAGCATGTGATGGATGCTACTTCTCACATTGCTGATAAATCCGTTGAAACGGCGAAGGAAATGGGCGATCGTGCTGCTGAAGCCGCAAAGGCGACGGTAGAGCGCATTTCGAAAAAAGACGATACGGCTGAATAGCCGAATAGCTTTTATTTGTCGGGAAACGGGCGCAAGTTTTTTCTTGCGTCCGTTTTTTTGTGCGGGTTCTTCAAAGGCTTTCGTGCGTGTCTTGATGTTTGATGGAGGGTATCAGCAGGCCCGTGTGGCTCGCATATACTGAAGGGCATGTCATTGCGTCCAAACAACGTATCCCTTCGTATTGATGCGCGTATCGTCATCGCGCTGGCGTTCGTGTACTCCATCGCGCTGTTTTTAGCGGATTCGTGGATGGCTCTCGGGATTTTTGCTATTGGCCTCTTCGTGGTTCTTGCTGCAGCTCGCGTTTCGTTCGTCAAGGTGATGCGCGGCATGGTGCCGCTGCTGCTCATTCTGGCGTTTACGGTAGTGGCTCATATTCCCCAGGGGATCGCCGAAGGTTTTTTCTACGCGTTCCGCATTTTTCTCCTTGCCGTTGCAACGTTGTCGGTGGCTTTTTCCTACGATGATACCTGCCTTGTACGAGCGTTTGCGTTCTTTCTTTCTCCGCTTCGAAAAGTGCACGTACCCGTTGATGATATTGCCACAATGTTTTCTATCGCCCTGAGGTTCATTCCCGTGAGCATGGACGAATTCCAGAGGGTTTCATCGGCTCAGCGTGCGCGAGGCGCGAATCTTGACGAAGGCGGCGTGATCGAGCGCGTCAAGAACTGGGGGAGCGTTTTGGTGCCGATGCTCGTGGGGCTGTTTCACAGAGCCGGCGTGCTGGCCCAGGCGATGGAGGCTCGTTGTTACGGGGGATGCTCTCGTCGAACGAGCTTGCATGGAGACGAAAATCTCGGTGCCGCTGCCGTTGCGCTCACGCTCCTTCTATGCGCTGCCATCGTTTCGGCGGCGTTGCTGCTATAGCGTTGTTGCCATAGCTTGCAAGTGTCGAAGGGGTACCCGTGCGTATGGAACCGCCTTCTTGCCTTGCCTCATTCGCTTGCTGTCTCGTTACCACCGCTCGCTTTGCGCTCGATGCCGCTTGCTGTAAATCCTGATACAATCGCTCTGTTCATGCGGCATGCGAATTGCTGCCGCTTCAAAAGGCGGCAACCATACTGCTCTTGCCGTTTCAACCGAAAGAGGAGGCAATCTTCATGAGCATCATCTTCGACGTGTACGGTCGCGAAGTTCTGGATTCCCGCGGTAATCCGACCGTAGAGGTGGAAGTCACGCTGGACGACGGCTCGTTTGCCCGCGCTATCGTTCCGTCTGGTGCATCTACGGGCGCATTCGAGGCGGTTGAACTGCGCGATGGCGAAGTCGACCGTTATCTGGGCAAGGGCGTTACCAAGGCCGTCGCCCATGTGAATGAAGAAATCGCAGATGCCGTTATTGGCATGGATGCAACCGACCAGCGTTCTCTCGATGCCGAGATGATCGACCTGGATGGCACTCCGAACAAGGGCCGCTTGGGCGCAAACGCCATCCTGGGCGTTTCCTTGGCCGCTGCTCGGGCCGCTGCGGAATCCGTCGAACTTCCGCTATACCGCTATGTCGGCGGCGTGAATGCCAACGTGCTTCCCACTCCGATGATGAACATTCTCAACGGCGGCGTGCATGCTGATAACAACGTTGACTTCCAGGAGTTCATGATTATGCCCGTGGGCGCTCCCACTTTTGCTGAGGGCCTGCGCTGGTGCGCCGAAATCTACCACACCCTGAAGAAGGTTCTGCATGATGCGGGCCTCGGCGGCGGCGTGGGCGATGAAGGCGGTTTTGCTCCGAATCTCAAGACCAACGAAGAGCCTTTGAAATACATCTCCGAAGCATGTGAGAAGGCGGGTTATAAGCCGGGCGTCGACATCATGTTCGCCATGGATCCCGCTTCCACCGAATATTACGATGCGGAACGCGGCGTGTACGTCCTGGCTGGTGAGGGCGTTGAGTACACCAGCGAGGAAATGGTCGATTACTGGGAGAAGCTCGTCGACAAGTACCCCATCATCTCCATCGAAGACGGTATGGCCGAGGAAGACTGGGACGGCTGGAAGCTTCTGACCGATCGCATCGGCAATCGCGTCCAGCTGGTTGGCGACGACCTCTTCGTCACCAATTCCGAGCGCCTGAAGAAAGGTATCGAGCTTGGCGTTGCTAACGCCATTCTGGTCAAGGTGAACCAGATTGGCAGCCTGACCGAGGCTATGGAGGCCATTCAGATGGCAAAGCAGGCCGGTTATGCATGCGTTATGAGCCATCGCTCCGGCGAGTCCGAAGACACCACCATCGCCGACCTTTCCGTCGCGTGCAATGCGGGCCAGATTAAGACCGGCGCACCGTGCCGTTCCGACCGCATTGCCAAGTACAACCAGCTCATCCGCATCGAGGAAGAGCTCGCCGACGCGGGCCAGTATGCCGGCATGAACGCGTTCTACAACATCAAGCGTTAACTCGGCGCCCCTATTGAAACGTGAAGCCGCCTGCAAGCCCTGGTGCTCGCAGGCGGCTTTTGCGTGTGGGTACGAAACGGGGGTCGCAGTGCTTCACACGACCTCGTGTGGACGCGGGACGGGGGCGCTGCGCTCGACCGTCCATAGCGCCCCCGTATGCTTATTCCTCTTCGAGATTCAACCTGTTGATGCGATCGATCAGGTCGTCGCCCCGTTCGCGGAACAACAGTTTTTCGTTGTGGGCGAAGTAACGTTCGCAGCCGTGGTCGTTGATGAATGCCATGCTATAGCGGTTGACGGACAGGTCGGTTACCAGCAACAGCATTTCCTGGCCGTCGCCGAATGCTTCTTCGACGAAGCGGAATACGTTGTCGAGCCCGCGCGCTGCACGGTCCAAGCGGCCATCGAGCGCGTCGAGCATTTCTTCGAATTCCGCTTTGATGTCGTCGAAGGAAAGCGCGGAGCCCTCGGTGTTGCGCACGGCGGCTTCAAGGAGTCCTGCTGCGCGTTCGTAGGAAAGCTTCTTATCGGAGCTAAGCAGCCCCGCCGTTTTTTCGATGCCTGCCTTTTTACGAATTTCAGCAGCAGCTTTTTGCGCCAGATCGCGCGCGTCTTCCGTTGCGTCTTCGGCCATGCGGTCACGCAATGCCGCAAGCTGTTCATGCGTGAACGCGACGGCTTTTTCCTCGGAGACGGCTTCGCGGACAACGCCGATCAGCGCATCGGTAATCAGACCCATAAGCGATACACGCTCGTCAAACCCCGCTTCCTGTGCACGCTCCACGATACCCTGGTCGAACGTGCCTTCTACGATGCGGTCGATTTGGTAATCGGAGCGGTATTTCGTGAACAGCTCGTAGTAGACGGAGAAATGCTTGGCAATTTCAGGGCTTTGGACGTACTGTCCGATAAGGAGGTCGTCGACGGGCAGATTCTGCTCCTCGTAGAGCTTGATGATGGAGGAAAGGTCGTCCCAGCCACGCGCCGTGACGAAGGACATGCCGTCGACTGTGGTCTCTACATGGTAGAAGTGCCCCTGCTCGATATCGAGATACGTGAGCACGGCGGGATGTACCCCCGTTTCGACGGCGTAGTCGCGCCATGCGGTGTAATCGGGGTCGACGTCGATGCGCTTCAGACGGTCCCATGTTGCCATATCGAAGTCATGCACGGTGCGGTTGTACTCTGGGGGATTGCCCGCCGTCACGACGATCCAGCCATCGGGCACTCGATGGCGGCCGAAGACCTTATACTGCAGGAACTGCAGCATGGCAGGGGTCAGCGTCTCGGAGACGCAGTTGATTTCGTCGAGGAAGAGGATGCCTTCTTTCTTGCCGGTGGCCTCCATGGTTTCGTATACCGACGCGATGATTTCGCTCATGGTGTATTCGGAGACGTCGTACTCTTCGCCGCCGTAGGTCTTGTGCGAAATGAAAGGCAGGCCAAGGGCGCTTTGGCGCGTGTGATGCGTCATGGAGTAGGCGACGAAGCCCACTTCGAGCTCTTGTGCGATTTGCTCCATGATGGCGGTTTTGCCGATGCCGGGCGCGCCGATCAGGAAAACGGGACGCTGCCTGTTGACGGAGAGGCGATACTCTCCGAATTCGTCTTTGGCGAAATATGCCTTCATGGATCGTTCGATCTGCTGTTTTGCTTGTCTGATGTTCATGATTCCTCCCGTTGCGCCGCAGGCTTCGTTGCGAACCGCGCGTCTTGTGCGTTGACGCCATTCCCCTTGTCGTCGAAGACGCGCTCGAAGCGTTAGCGGCTGTTCACTTCGCTGACGTTTTTATTCTTCAATCAATGCTGTTTCTTCAAGGACGACTTTGATCGCCCACACGGGCATTTCAACGCCGGTATCGTCTTCCACGAGGACGAACGCCGCCGGATAATCCGGTTTTCGCGCAGGATAGGTACCTTGTCCGTCGGTGAAATAGATCAAGCCGCCGAGCTTGGAGAAGTCGCCTCGTTCGAGCGCTTCGTCCACATAGGCAAAAACGGGGCGGAAGTCGGTGCCTCCGAGTCCCTTGATTTCGAGGTCGTCCAGATAATCATTCAGATCGCCTAGCGATGAAATGCGGGTGACGTCGGTGATCGCCGCATCGCACTGCAGGATGACTACGTTCATGTCCGAGAAAAAGCTCGTTTCGTCGGAAAGGATGGAATAGGTCTTTTCGATGAACTTGCGCACCAGCCCATCTTTGGTGGAAGACGAGGTGTCGATTGCAATGACGAAGTCGCGGATGCGTTTTTCCTCGTTGTATTCGAGCGGTTCGATCAGCGGAAGGTTCCCATAGCGCGAAAGACCATAGCAGTAGTAGACGTAATCGAATTCGTCGTCGTTGATTTTCATATGTTCGCCCATGCGGGCGAATTTGCGCAGAAATTCGCGGTAGTCGTGCTTCTCCCTGGTGACCGCCTTGAGGTTCATGGCGAGGTTGGAGCCTTCAGCGCCCCAGAGTTGCACGTAGGTGTCAAGCTGAACGCCCATTTCGTATGCGGCGTTCTTCCATTGGTCGCGCGAGCGGTCCAGATTGACCGTGTCGGCGAATCGCTCGCCGATCGCGCGCCGCGGGTCTTCGGGCGTTTCCTTCTGGGTGATTTCCTTCTGGGGAAGGCCGCGTTTGGAAGAATGGCTTTTCTTAGCGTCCTTCGCTTCTTCGGGGATATCAGTCTTGGTGCCGTCTTCGCCTGCTTTTGTCGCAGCTTGCGTGGCGCCGGTGTTGTTTTCCTCGACGTGCTTGCGTTCTTTGGCTTGGCGTCGGGTCTCTTCTTCTGCGGCCATGGCATGCCATGGGTCATGGTCGTCCACGATGAAGGCTTCGCGCATCAGTTCGACTTCTTCGTCGTCTGCGACGGTGTCCACCAAATACCGATAGATGGTTTCGGCGGTGACGATATCGAGTGCCGCCGTGATACGGGCGATTGCGGCGCTTTGCTTCGATGCGCGTTGCGTGCGAGCGGCAGGAAGGTCGAGTTCGGAGATGACGTGTTCTACGGCTATGTCACATGCCGTGTTCCATCGCAAGGCGTCGACTTTTGGGCTGGGGTAAAGATGCAGAAATACGTTATGCAAAATCACGTGGAGGAACCCGCGTGCTACCGAGGCGGGCTCTTCTGCGTACATACGCGCTATTTCCGCCGAATCGTAGCGGATATGGGTCCCGTCGGTGGCAAGCGTGGAGCCGGGAATGGGCAGAGGGCGCAAGCGAGCAAACGCCGCATTCATAAAGCGCACATGTACGAGTAGTGCGTTTTTCGCAAGGTCGAGCGCTTGTCTTGCGAGCGCGTCGACGGTTTCGGTGGCCATGGCTGCTCCTAATCGAAGGAAGAAAACGACAGGGCTGCATATGCGGATTGCCGCGTATTCGCAATGCAATGTCAACGCACGCTTGCCCAAGGTCTTTACCGAAGTGTAGCATGGCGAAATATGACGGTAAACAATATTGCGACGCCGGAGGGTCAGGTGTCGCGTTCGTGCGAGGAGGGACCGATGGCGGGCGATTCTCTGGTGTTTTTCGACGAGACGACAGACATCGAGGCGCTTGTGGCCGAAGCGAAGCGTCAGATGAGGAGACTTTCTCCAAATGATGTTGAATTGACCGCTGCCGCGCAGGCGCGCGAAGGCGAAGTGTGGTCGCCTCAGCTTCTGCCGTATGAGGAATGGGTTTCGGAGCGCGCCGGAGAGGCGTCGGCTTCGACGGAAATGCTCGAAGGGCAGGAGATCGGGCTAATTTACACGGGCGCATACAGCATGGGCGGAATCAGCGACGAAGAGCTGAATTCGGTGCTCGAGCGCGCTATGGCGGGAAGTCATCTTGCGCGTCCCGAAAGCAGCGCCGTGCTCGCTCCTCGCTTGAACGGGGCAAGCGGCGATGAGCTGAGCATTCGCGACGTGGTGTCTGTGCGCGAAGACGAAGGCGGCTATGCGCTGTCTGGGTTCGACCTGAAAAGCCTCGCGAGGGCGACGGGTGCGGATGACGACCTGGTTGTTGTGCTGCCGGCGTTTGTGGGCGATGTTCCCATCGTGCGCATCACGGCCGAGGCGTTCGCCCGTCGCTATGTCCAAGGGGTCGGCGTCCGTGCGCTCATTGTGCCCGATACGATTGCTTGCATCGATGCCGATGCCTTTTCCGCCGTCTCGGCGGGTCATATCCACCTGGGCTCCGGCGTCGAGCGTATGGGAGATATGCCGTGCGATCTTGCGGGCGTGTCTCCTCGCTTGGGGAGGCGTGCATATTCGGTCGACCCCGACAATGCCCATTATTCCTCGTCGGACGGCAATTTGTTGACGAAAGACGGGGCGAAGCTTTTGTTCATCGCGCCTCCGTACGCCAGCGATTTCGTCATTCCTGCCGGCGTGCGTGAGATAGGGTCTGTCGCGCTGTGCACCGGATGCGAGCCGCCGCGCATTGTTCGCTGCCCCGAAACGCTCGATCGCGTGGCTGCGCGCGGATGGGATGATGCCGTATGGATCTGCTCGCCCGCCTCGCGCGTCGGTATCGCGCTCACGGCGCGCGGCGTGCGCCTTGCGAGCGATGGCGTGGTGCAGTCTGATGACTGCTTCTACGACTTCAACGACGAAGGCGCTCTGCTTGTGGCGGGCCCTGCGGCTCCGAAGTCGATATCGAAGCGTTTTGCCGAAGCGGCCGCTGCTCGTCATGCGGGCATGGCCGATCAGTCTCCCTCGGCTGCAATCAAGCAGGCCGTGCCTCCGGCCCGCACCATGCTCTCGCTTCCGAACGAAGTCTGCGGCAGGCCGCTTGTGCGCATCGGCGTGCGTGCGCTACCGTTTGCGCCCGAGACTGTGGTATTCCCCGATACCGTGCGCACCATCGAGCGCGATAACGCATGCAAGGGGACGAAGCGGCTCGTGCTTCCCGAAGGACTTGAAAGCATCGGCGCGCACAGCTTCTGCTCCCGCGCGTTTGACGGTGCTGTGATCATTCCGAAAAGCGTGCGTTTCGTGGGAGAGGGCTGTTTCGAATATGCGGTCTGCAAACTCGCGCATACGGGCTCGACGGTTCATATTTCCGCGGACCAGCTCCTTAGTTGCTTTTGCGAATCGGGCGAGGACGGTGTGCCGTTTAACTATGCCCGGTATGACGAGCTGTTGCTTTCGGGGAAAAACCTCCCCGATCGCCTTGGCGCACTTATCTCGCGCGTTGCCGACCCGCACCGCGCTCCTGACGAAGTTCGCTCGGCGCTGGTCGAGCGCCTGCGCGAACGGGGGTCGGATGCTCGCAAACGCGTTGCGCAAAATGGCGATCGCGACGAGGTGGCGGCGCTTCTCGCGGCCGGCTTCATCGACGATGCAACCTTCGACGAGCAGATCGAGCTTCTTCGGTCGTGCAACCGCGCCGATTGCGTGTTGTTCCTGATGGAGGAGCATCGTCGCAGCAATGCGGCGGCTTCGCGGCCTTCGTCGTCCTCTCGTGCTCGTTTTGCCTTGTAGGCCGAGCGTAATGCTGATCGTATTGCATCAGGCCGGCTCTTCGGAGCCGGCCTTTTCTATGGCCGGAATCGCCCTTGTTCGTCTTTTGCGGAAGGATCATCGGATGGAAGAAATCGATCGGAACGTTTCGTTGACGAATCGTAAATATCATACAAATGCATAATGAACAGGTGATTTGCATGAAAATGCGCAAGAACGGGGAGAAATAAGAGGAAAATGATTCGTTGCAAGGAGTTAATTTGGGAAAATTGGGAGTATTCTGTTGAAGTGCGCTGACAGGGAGAGGTTGGCGCAAGGGGAATAAAAGTACAGAAAGCAGGTTTGTCATGGCTAACCTTGCCGAGGGGCGTACTGACTTGGTCAACGACCCCAATGGTCTTTCTATGCCGCATTTGATCGCGGCCGTGATCACCGCCGTAATCGGCGGTGGCGTTTTCACGATGGCGGGCGATATGGCCGCCGCCGGGGCGAATACCGGCGCCGTTTTGATCGGCTGGCTGGTCTGCGGCATCGGCGTGTTCTGCCTCATGATGTGTTTCTACGCGCTCAATAAGTTCAAGCCGAAGCTGACGGGCGGCATCTACAGCTACGCGCGTGCCGGGTTCGGTGAATACATGGGATTCAATTCGGCCTACGGATATTGGATCAGCGCTCTGCTTGCCACGGTTTCTTATACGACGCTGCTGTTTGCGAGTCTTTCGTTCTTCTTCCCGGTGTTCGGGGAGGGAAACAATCTTGTGTCCGTCATTGGCGCCTCGATCATCGTGTGGGTATGCTGGACGCTTGTGACGCGTGGCGTGAAAGAGGCTGCGAGCATCAACATCATAACGACCATCGCCAAGCTCGTTCCGCTTCTGGTGGCCGTCGTTGCCATCATCTTTTCCATGAATTTCGACCCTGCGATTTTCATGGATAACTTCTGGGGAGAGCCCGACGGACCGGTTCTGTGGGATCAGGTGGTTGCCACGGTGGGTGTGAGCATCTGGATTTTCCTTGGCATCGAGGGCGCCGTCGCCATTTCCGGGCGTGCGAAGTACAGCAAGGACGTAGGCCGTGCGACCGTCATCGCGTTCTTCGGCATTCTTGCCATCTACCTGCTTGTCTCCATCTTGTCCATGGGCGTTATGTCGCGTGCGGAGCTGGCTGCGCTGCCGAATCCCTCCATGGCCGGCGTGCTCGAGGCGGTCGTGGGACCGTGGGGCGCCGCTCTGGTGAACCTGGGCGTTGCGCTTTCTCTGCTCGGCGCCATGCTGGGCTATACGATCATTGCGTCGGAATGCCCGCATGAGGCCGCTGAACAGGGAGTTTTCCCGAAAATCTTCGCGAAAAAGAACAAAAACGGCGCTCCTATCGTTACCTGCACCATTACGTGTCTTATCGTGCAGGCGTTTCTCGTGGTCATTCTGTTCTCCGAGCAGACCTACCAGTTCTTCTACGGGGTTTCTGTTTCTATGATTCTCATCCCGTATTTCTTCAGCTCGCTCTACCTGTTTGTGTGCGCGCTGAAGAAGGATGGTTTCGAGGGGCAGAGCGCCAAGACCGTGTGGCTGTATCGCATCATCGGCGGCGTAGGCTTTTTCTACAGCTTGTTCCTGATTTACGCGGGCGGACTGACGGGTCTCATGATCACCACCATCTTGTTCGCTCCGGGCATTGTGCTGTATGCCTATGGGCAGAAGGAGCGCGGCCAGGCGGTTCTGCCGAAGCTCGCGGACAAGATTCTTGCTTCTGCCATCGTGATTTTCTTCATCGTGAGCATCGCGTTGATCGCCACTGGGCAAATCAGCGTTATCTAGCCACCGAGCGCGAGCGCTTAACAGGGCGTCGACTTGCAATGAGCGGTCGGCGCCCCATTTTGTTTGATGTCGTGTTTCCCTTTTCGTTTTGCGGCGGTTGTCAAGGGCGTGCGAAGATGTGCGGCGAGGAAAACCGTTGTGGTACCATTAAGCAGCTCTAGCATGTATGTACCCATTGAAACGCACCCTATGCATCCAAGGAGCCAACGTCTGCATGGCACATCCCGGCAATACCAATATCATTCCGTTTGACGACGTAAAGCATATGGCTTCGTCTCGGAATGTGCGTTCCGCGTCTGTTCGACGGAATGGGCGCGCCGATGCTGCAGTGGGCGAGGCAATGCCGTCGGCGCGAGAGGACGGTCGTTCTTCTGCGAGGTATGCGGCATCGGGCGGCTACGGCGTTTCTGCCCGCACGGGTGTGTCTTCTTCTTACGGGGCTTCGTCTTCGTCTTTTTCTTCTCGTGTTTCCACGGGGCGTTCGACTGATATCCATCTGGCCGGGTCGGCTCGTCCGAGCGTCCGCAACGCGCGCTCGAACAGCACGTTCTCGTACATACCCGGGTCTTCTTCCCGCACTCGTTTCGACGAGGCCGTGCGCGAGGAGCCCGCAGATGACATCTTTGCTCCGCGCGCCGCTCTCGAGGCGTATGAAGAGGAGAGCGGTGAACGCTCGAAGAGGTCTTCTTCCGATCGGAGAAAGGCTCGCGCGAAACAGCGAGCCGAGAAAATGTTCACGCGCCAGTTTGGCGCCGATGATCGCGATCGGCAGGAAACGTCTCGGGCTGCGGTATATAAGGCCGAGATGGGCAAAAGCCATAAGAGAGCGTTCGAGAACCTCGGCGGCTCGACGTCTTCGCGCAAACGCTCGTCGGCTTCCTCTGAAGGGAAGAAGGCATCGCGCATCGTCACCCCCCGTCTTGCAATCGTCCTAGGATCGCTTCTTTGCATTGTCATGGCCTTGGTTTTTCTGTATCCCACGACCAGACAGTATTATCTCGAGCTTAGAGAGCAATCGCGCCTGCAGGCGGAATACGACGCTCTTTCGGCCCGCAATGCCGCCATGGAGAGCGAGATTGAGCATTTGAAGACCGACGAGGGAATCAAGGACGCTGCTCGGACCGAGCTCGGATGGGTCGAAGAGGGCGAGACGGCGGGTGTCGTACAAGGCCTCGACCAGGAGGCTTCCTCGCAAAAAGACGAATCCATAAACGCCCAGGTGAAAAGCGGCAGCGTTCCTGCCCCGGAGACGTGGTACTCACCGATGCTCGATGCGTTTTTCGGCTATGTCGACCCGGCAAGCGCTAAGACCGACAATACCGATATGAGCAATGTGCACGATGTGGCCTCCGACGAGGGGGCTTCGGCATCCTCCGACGGGGAAGGCTCTTCCGGCGAGGCCTCATCCGAAGAAAAGAGCGATTTGTAAAGACTGACGCCTTCGGCGAGAGGGCGATTGACAAACGTGTGAAAGGCGGGCCAATGCGTGTTGCGGCTATAGATATCGGCACGGTTACGAGCAGGCTTTTTATTGCCGACGTTAGCGAATCGGGCGTAATGCCGCTTTGTCGAAAGAGCGTTATCACTAACCTTGGCGAAGGCGTTGATGCATCGGGGCGTTTGTCCGACGATGCTATAGCGCGCACGGTCGATCAGGTCGCGCGTTATAAGGAGACCATCGACGAATACGCGCCCATAGACTCGCTGGTAGCTCTTGCCACCAGCGCCAGCCGCGATGCGGAGAATTCCGATGTGTTCGTGGACCGTTTGCGCGACATAGGCGTCGAACTGTCGGTCATTCCCGGGTCGCGCGAGGCAGAGCTTTCTTTCCTCGGGGCTTCCAATGATTTTCGCGGAGAAGACATTCTGTTTGCAGACATAGGAGGAGGCTCCACCGAGCTCGCATTCGGGAGGGCTTACGGGCCGGCGGAGTCTGTTGTTCCCAAAATCGAGCTGCGTGCAAGTCGCTCTTTCGATATCGGCTGCCGTCGCATGACCGAGCGGTTTTTGAAAAGCGACCCGCCGTCTGAATGCGAGCTTGCGCAGGCTCGGGCATGGGCGCTCGAAACGCTGGCGCCGTTTTTCGAGGGAGAATCCATCCATTTCGATCGTCTCGTTGCTGTGGCGGGAACGCCCACGAGCGTGGTTGCCGTGCGCGATTCCCTCGTTCCGTACGATTCATACTGTGTGCATAAGACCGTAGTTGCTCGCGAGGAGTTCGACGACGTTGCCCGGCGCCTTTGCGCGCTTCCTCTCGAAAAGCGCAAGAAAGTTGCCGGTATTCAGCCCAAGCGAGCGGGCGTGTTCCCTGCGGGAGTCGTTATCCTTGACGCAGTGATGAGCCTTGCCAAGGTCGATGGTTTCACGGCGAGCGAAAGCGATATTCTTATCGGCATCGTTCTTGATGCACTGCGTTCATAGAGCCACGGGTTCGCCTACACGTCGTAGCGCGTTTCCTGCAAGGGGTGTTTGCCGAGAAATCTTGCGTTCTTCATTCATCGTCGCGGCGCATGGCGAACGGGTCGTATCGTGCGAGAAAGATGCGGCATGGTAACGGACAAGGGCAATTCGCCTTAACGATTGGGTACGTTTCGTGAGCGAGACGAGCACGCGGATGCTTTTTGCTATTATTAGGAACTGCGCTTGACGCGCGATGGTCCATACGGGGGAGCGTGGCGGAATTGGCATACGCAGGAGACTTAAAATCTTCCGACTTCGGTCTTGTGGGTTCGAGTCCCACCGCTCCTACCAATCTCCTCGCGTAAACGTGTTCCGTAGCCAAGAGGGCGAGGGTCTTGCCGGAATGGCAGCGTTGTCTGTACGGCTGTTTTTTCGCGAAAGGGAAGGCGAAAGCTCTTTTTTGCGAAAAATGCAGCGCATTGTGGCCGACGGACACTGGATTGGCGCATGAGCACGCGCCGCATTGGCGACATGATTTACGACGAAAAGAGACGCAACGCATGACTGCAGCCGAACTGAGAAAAGCAAGCATGGAAGACCTTCTCGGCGCCCTCGAACATCCTCCCGCATCTTTCGAAGAATACCTCGATTTGTACGCGGGAAAAGTGGGTGTGCTTGTAAACACCTTCATCCCTTCCGGCACGCACGCCGATATGGATTCGTATTTGTATGCTCCTGTGTTGAAATACAGCGAAAACGGCGGGAAGCGTCATCGTCCGCTCATTTGCTTTGCTTCCTGCGTTGCCGTTGGCGGAGATGTCCGCATGGCGGTTTCTGCTGCTGCCGCGATCGAGCATTTCCACACGGCGGCCCTTATTCACGATGACATCGCCGATGAGGCAACCCTTCGTCGCGGCGAGCCTTGCCTGCACTTGACCGAGGGGCTCGGTTTAGCAATCAATGCGGGCGATCTTGCGTTGTCCCTCGTCAACGGCAGCGTCATCAAGGACCCCGCGTTGTCCGACGCCGTGAAGGTTCGCGTCGTCACTGAGCTGATCGATATGACTAGGCGGACTATAGAGGGTCAAGCCCTCGATCTTGGTTGGGCGCGTGATAATCGCTACGACATTACGCCTGAAGATTACCTTGTCATGGCGACCCATAAGACCGCCCATTATTCGGGTGCGGTGCCTCTGGCCATCGGTGCAATCATCGGCGGCGGATCCGAGGCTCAGATCGAAGCGCTGCGCAATTATGGATTGGATACCGGGCTTGCGTTCCAGATCCAGGACGATCTTCTCAATATAGAAGGTGATGCCGATGTGGTCGGCAAGGATTTCTGCAGCGACATCACTGAAGGAAAACGCACGCTCATGGTGGTGCACGCGCTTCAGAATTCTTCTCAGAAAGATCGTCTGATTGACATTCTTTCGAGCAAAACGACCGATCCTGCTATGCTTTCCGAGGCGGTCGATATCATGCGCGAAAGCGGGTCTATCGATTATGCCCGCTGCTATGCAGAAAATCTCACGAGCGTTTCGAAGGTTCGCTTGCTTGACATGCTTGACGAGAGCCCCGCTCGCGACCTCCTGATTTCCATGGCAGACTATTTCGTTCGTCGTCTCAAGTAGAAAGCGTGGACCGCGGAATGATTTCTCCAACCATTCATCGTCAGGATAAAGAGGGTAATCGGTTTGACCTGGGTGACCGCCTCTTGTATCTGCGCACGCCGAATTTCACGGGCAAAGATGTCGAAGAATTGCAGACGGCTCTTGGTGCTCTGGGCTTCGCGTGCGGCGGGGTGAGCGGTACGTTCGGAGCCTATACCGAAGGAGCCTTGCGGAAATTCCAGCTTAACATGGGTCTTGAGCCCGACGGTATCGCGGGCGTTAACACGTATGCGATCCTGAAGAACCTTCATAACGCATGGATGGACAAGCCCCAGGTGGAAGATCATGCCTATATGGGCTTTGCGCGTGCGGCCGACGTGCTCGAGCATCATGCCGTGTGTCTTTTCGGTACGGAAGATTTCACGCGCAAGGTTGCATCGAACATGTCCAATCTCGCCATGGCAACCAATCCGCGGTCGAAAATGGTCAGCGCCGAGACACTGCTCGTTCCTCCTGATGGGCATATGATTTTGACCCATATCGTTCGTTCGAACGACGAAACCGACAAAGCGGTTCCACGCGTTGTGTGCGACGACACGTCGGCGCTTTCCCGCCGTATCGCCGCCGCCGTGGATGTAGCTCGCGATAAGGCTTTGTCGGGAGTTCCTTTGCGTATCGCTATCGAAGTTCCCGGTCCTTCTTCCGCCGAGGCGGACCAGGCGGAAACCGACAGGCTGGCTCATCATGACGCGATTATGCTTCTTGACGCGTTCTGTATGGCGTTTTCCTAGCGTTTTCCAGGATCGTGGGAAGCGAAAGATAAAAGAAAAACCATGAAGGGGTGCCGCTGTAAGCGCCCCTTCTTTATGTGAACGATCTGTGATGAGCGAATGAATAAACCAGCATTCTTACTTTGCATAGGGCGGGTTTTTTTGTATCGTACATAAGACTTAGGGCTTTATGACCGAATTATGGTAAGGGGCTTGTATGGCAGAACAGAACATGCATTTGACGAGACGTGCATTCGTGGGAGGTGCCGCCGCTTTCGGTGTCGTTTCCTTGGGTGTGCCGAGCGTCGCGTTCGCCGACCCCACGTCTGTGGACAAGCAGGCGGAGGCCGACGCTGTGCGCGTCAAGCTTGATGATATGCAGTCGAAGCTCTCCAAGGCTTCTGACGATTACTATACGGCTCTTGAAGAGCATGATGTGGCAACGCAGAAGATGGACGAGGCCCAGACGAAGATCGACGAGAACAACGTGCGCATCGCAGAGCTCCAGGAGCGTTTGGGCGGCCGCGCGCGCAGCATGTATCGCAACGGCCAGACTACGTTTTTGGATATCCTTGTCGGCTCTGCGTCCTTCGATGATTTCCTAAAAAACTGGGATTCCTTAGAAACGTTGAACGACAACGACGCCAAGCTCGTTTCCGAGACGAAGACCCTGCGCGAAGACAACGAGGCCCAGAAGGCCGAATATTCCGCTCAGGCCGACACGGCCAAGCAGAAGATGGACGAAGCCTCCGCTATCAAGACGGAGGCGGAGGCGCTGGTCGTTCAGTATCAGGCCGAAGTTGACTCCCTCGATGCTGAGGTTGCTGCTCTGGTCGAGCAGGAGCGTCAAGCGGCGGCAGAGGCTGCTGCTGCTGCCCAGGCTGCATCCTTCAAGGAGGAGGAGCGCACCCAGGAGTCTTCTGAAGATACTGACGACAATTCTGGCGGTTCTACCGGCGGCAGCACTGGCGGCGGTAATTCCGGCGGCAGCAACACCGGTGGCGGAACTGGTGGCGGCGGTACTACTGGCGGCGGTAATTCCGGCGGCGGGATCACTAGCGGCGGCTCCACGGGCGGTTCCACGGGCGGTAGCACGGGCAATGGCACGCCGAACACGGCCGCTCTGGGCGTCGCTCAGACACAGCTTGGCGTTCCCTACGTGTGGAGCGGAACTACTCCCGGCGTCGGCCTGGATTGCTCCGGTCTTACCAGCTATTGCTACAGCGCCACGGGCTACAGCATCGGACGCACCACGGGCGCGCAGTATTCTTCTGCTCGCTACGTTCTTTCTCTTAGCGAGGCTCAGCCGGGCGACGTTCTCTATACGGGCGGTCATGTGGGCATCTGTGCATCTGCCGGCGGCGGTAGCTACATCCATGCGCCTCAGCCGGGCGAAGTTGTCTGCTACTCTTCCTGGCGGCAGTTCTACTGCGCGCTTCGCTGGTAAGGGGCGCGGGCGTTTGCCTAGAAAGCCACGATTCGGCAAAGGGTTTGCGTGTTTTAATCGTGTGCGATTGCATTGCTTTCGAAATCCCCGGTTCACAGAGCCGGGGATTTTTTGTATTCCTGGGCGGGATTGCCGGATGGGTTTCTTCTCGCCGGACGATTCCAAAGTTCCGCATAACGGCATGTGGCTTCTAGCGGTGTTGAAATTCTTTGATGCTCTGAAAAGGAAAAGGCTCGAAAAGAAACCAGCTTACGGTTTCAAACTTGGTATTGGCGTGTGTGAACGTAGCATGATTCAAATATGAACAATGTGGCGAATGGGGCTTGGTTTGTTATGCTCGCAGTGTTCGACGTCGTATGTAACGGCGTCTTTTGTTTGAAAGGACATGTATGAACTCCTTGCATGCACACCTTACACGACGGACTTTCCTCGGAGGCGCCGTAGCATTCGGTGCCGTCGGCCTGATTGCGCCCAAGGTTGCTTTTGCCGAGCCCGAGACATCCTCCGACGTTCAGGCGAAAGCGGATGCTGCTCGTCAGAAGCTCAACGAGATGTGCTTGCAACTTGGTGTTGCCTCCGATACGTACAACCAGGCTCTTGAAGACCACGATACGGCCTTGTCGAAGATGGACGAGGCGCAGACGAAGATCGACGAGAACAACGTGCGCATCGCAGAGCTCCAGGAGCGTTTGGGCGGCCGCGCGCGCAGCATGTATCGCAACGGCCAGACCACGTTTCTGGATATCGTTCTGGGCTCGGCTTCCTTCGATGATTTCCTGAAGAATTGGGATTCGCTCAATATGCTCAATGACGAGGATGCAAAGCTCGTCTCCGAGACGAAGACCCTGCGCGAAGACAACGAGGCCCAGAAGGCCGAGTATTCCGCTCAGGCCGACACGGCCAAGCAGAAGATGGACGAAGCTCAGGCTGCGAAAACCGAGGCAGAAAGCCTTGTGAGTCAGTATCAAGACGAAGTGGACTCCCTTGACGCCGAGGTGGCCGCGCTTTTGGAGGAAGAAAAGAAGGCCGCTGAAGAGGCTGCGGTGCAGGCCGCAGCGGCGACGGGAACGGATACTTCTTCGGAAGCCGAATCCGACCAGGACTCCTCGTCCGATGGTGCGGGCAGCCAGGGCGAAGAATCGGGCGGTTCTACGGGCGGCGGCTCCGCTGAGGGCAGTACTGGCGGAGGTTCCACGGGAGGCAGTTCGACCGATGGTTCCGCAGGCGGTTCCACAGGCGGTTCGACCGGAGGCTCCACGGGCGGCTCTGCAGGAGGCTCGACCGGCGGCACCGGTGGCGGAAACTCGTACGGCTCCGCCATTGTCGGCGCAGCCCAAAGCCAGCTTGGCGTGCCGTATGTCTGGGGCGGAACAACGCCGGGCGTCGGCCTGGATTGCTCAGGCCTTACCAGCTATTGCTGGCAGGCGGGCGCGGGAATCTGGATCGGCCGCAATACTACGGCGCAATACGCTTCGGCGCAGTGGGTTGGCTCGGTTGGGCAAGCCCAGCCTGGAGATGTTCTGTACACGAGCGGCCATGTCGCCATTGCGGCAAGCTCGGGCGGATACAGCTACATCCACGCACCTCAGCCGGGGGAAGTGGTCTGCTATAGCAGCCGTTCATGGTGGGATCCGTTCACCGCTGCGCTGCGTTGGTACTAATGCAGGGTGAATTGAATTTCAAAACGCAATAGTGTTGCATTAAGTCATGCAGGCGCAG
>OLRQ01001176.1_pt1 | contig 21766 bp, 29 predicted proteins | sample 1671971 | NCBI WGS metagenome assembly OLRQ01 (sample SAMEA3136631, study PRJEB25190) | human gut metagenome | biome: human gut; feature: human-associated habitat; material: faeces | place: Austria | collected 2013
AAAATGTGGCGTTTTTGAAGCGTGCAAAAAAGTCAAAGACTTTTTTGACACGCTGTCAGTATATAACATGGTTATACATTTTTGTGACATTTTCGTTCATGTTGATCGGAACGATAGTGATACCGGGGTGCTCATTATGGAACACGACAAAAACCTGATGCGCAAATCCCTGCCCCATCCATTCAATTGAATCAAAATCCAAGATCACTTCCTCGAATTTTTCAAGTCGGTTGCATATTCTCTTTGCCTGCGAGCGCGACACCGGGGAGCCGTCAAATATATTCTTTAACGGGATCGTTGTTTTTGTAAAGCCGCCGTCAACGTTTGAGTACGCATCGAATATATCCTGCGAATTTTTCTTTGATTTATTGGAAAGCGTCATGCTTACAAAAGTGCCTTTTGCCTCATTTGAAGTCATGCTCTCCAGCTCGCTGTCGTCATATTTATTGTTCGTAAACACTTTACCATCCGAAACAATAATAAAAGTGTCCATCAATTTTGAGCTGAAAAATATTCCTTCGCCGGAGTGATTCTTTGCATCGGTGGTAAGCTTGCCTTTGAACAACTCACACACCGCGTCATCAAGCGTCGAAAATCCGAAGTGCTCTTTAATTTTCTCAAATATGCCGATGCCGTTATCGTATATGATAACTTCGGTTTCAACATAGCTTTGCATGACCACTATTTGAAGCTCTTCAGCCGCCGAATGATCAATGACATTATTGACCATTTCGCTGAATGTATACGCCCATATCTGCTGAACATTTGATGGCAATGACTTCAAATGCGGTTTCAGGCATTTGTTAAACACATCAATATCATTCTCAAGCTCATTGTCGGAACGGCGAAGACTATACATGTGTTCCTTTTTCTTGAGCACATATTCACCGCGCTTTTTGCGTTCTATGATACCGTCATCCGCAAGCTTATTAATATATCTGTGGACTGTGTTTCTGTTTATATCGAACGCTGCGGATACTGTTTGCGATAAATCAGGATCGCCGCTTTCTATTTTATCCAGGATATAATTTTCAATAGCACGCTTCTTTTCATCAGAAAACTTCATATTAAGCCCTCCCATGCTATATTATTATACTTATTATATTATTTATTGTCAAGTTTTATTCGCTTTAGCTGCATTAGTTATTCGCTTTAAAAATTTTTAAAGCGAATAACTGCGCTTTGCCGCAAAAACCGCAGGCCGGATATCCGGTCTGCGGTTTCCTCTTATTTTTCAAACATCATGTTCAGGTCGCAGTCGGCATTTATGCCGGGAACCGTGCCCTTGAAGCTGTACTGCCAGAACTCATGGGCATAGTAAAAGCACGGATATGTGCTTATGCCGACGCACCAGAAGGTGTAGTCCTCAAGCTGCGCAAGGTCATAGCCGTAGTAGCCGGTATCATTATATATGTACACTCCGGCGTCATAGCCTGCCGACTCTATCGTTTGGCAGAACTTCACGGCGCAGGCCGTGAGCGTTTCGTTATCCAGCCCGTCCGTGCGCGCGGTGTCGCCCGATATGCGTTCCCAGTCGAAGAACACCGGCAAATCGAGCTTACGGTCGCCGAGCAGGTCGAGCACGAATTTCGCCTCGGCTTCGGCCTCGTCCTCGCTTATCGCCTGCGAGAAGAAATACGCGCCCACACGAAGTCCGGCCGCCTTTGCGCCCTCAATATTTTTAATGAAGTTGTCGTCGGTATACAGCTCGCCGCTGCCGTAGTACATGCCGCCTGCGCGGACGATGGCAAAGCGCACGCCGCTGTCGTAGACCTGCTGCCAGTCGATATCGCCCTGATACGACGAAACGTCAACGCCGCGGCTGGCCTTGTATTCGCGTCCGGTGTAGGTCAGGTTTCCGCTCGCGTCGTTGATAAACTCGCTCTTGTCAAGATCGTTGAGCGCAACGCCGTCCTGGGGAGTTATCCACACATAATCGTCGCCGTTGAACACCTCGACCATGCCGTAGTACGGGTCTGTCTCACGCGCGGCCTGACGGCGCGACTGCACGAGGGCATACCCGGCCAAAAGCAGCGCCGCTATAAGGATCACTATGAAAACCGGCCTTATCCCACCGCGTTTTTTTGTTTTTCTCTTTGTATTTTTCATGCCGCCATTTTATCACGACATTAAACGACTGTAAAGTTAACAATCTTCTAACGACGCCAGAAGATTCCTTCCGCCGTAGCTCAGCGCGCTTTTCAGACGCTCGCGGCCGCGCTTTATTGTGCGGCTGACGCTTGATATGTGAAGCCCCAGCTCGTCGGCGATATCCTGCATGGGCATCTGCTCGATATAGTACATGCCGATCAGCTGCCTCTGGCGCTTTGTAAGCTCCGAGTTTATCGCGCGGCGAAGTGCGCCGGCAGCGCCGCCGGACGCATCGGACACGAGCTTTATGTACTGGCGCAGAGCCATGTATTCCTCCTGCTTAGCAAACATATTGAGTTTTCTTTCCTGCATTCATATCATCTCCGTAGTAATTTTCAAGGTAGCGCGAAACGGCTATCGTATCGCGCATCATGCTTGTGAGTATGGCGATCCGGCGGCGCAGGCGAAGCCTGTCGATCTCGCACATCGGCTCGCCCTCGAGCTTAAGGTTCAGCTCTTTTATTCTGCCCCGGCACAGCATTGCGCTGTCGCGGTATTCCGCGGAAAGTTCGCTGATTTTCATTCGTTTCCTCCCTGATATCGCAAAGAATAAAATAATTAAAATTTTTGTTGACAAACCCTGCACTGTTTGCTATTATATTTGAGCCGGTATCGTGCTGGTGTAGCTCAGTTGGTAGAGCAGCTGATTTGTAATCAGCAGGTCGGGGGTTCGAGTCCGTCCACCAGCTCCACCTGTATTTAAATTTGCATATTGTATTTGGGGGATTTCCCGAGTGGCCAAAGGGGACAGACTGTAAATCTGCTGGCAATGCCTTCGGTGGTTCGAATCCACCATCCCCCACCAAAAAACCTTCGCACAAAAGTGCGGAGGTTTTTTACTTATTACCTATTACTTTTTCACTGTTACCTTGTCAGAGCTGCGGTTTTTTGGTAAAGTAAAAAGTAAGAAGTAATAGTGAATAGGTAAGGTGTATTTCAATTCGCGGAATTGAAATACCGATTGAAAGTTGGTGCGTAAAATGAGCGTCAGTCCGCTTATCGGCAAATCCAAGACTTTTGCATTAGAAACCATAAAGGTCTGCAACGAGGTGAAGGCTTCAAAGCGCGAATCGGTGCTCACCAATCAGCTCATCCGCTCGGGCACAAGTATTGGCGCCAATATTCGAGAGGCCTTTTATGCGCACAGCCGCGCAGATTTTATTGCGAAACTGCACATCGCCTTGAAAGAGTGCGCCGAAAGTGAGTACTGGCTGGAGCTTTTGATCGAAGGCGGATACTGCGCCGACAAGGCCGTTTTGGAGCACTGCTCGGAGCTAAAGAAGCTTCTTATCGCTTCGCTTAACACAGCCAAGGGCAAGCAGCAGCCCTGATTTTTGCTTGAAAACCGATTTCACTCGTGGTAAACTCTACAAAATAACTCCCCCACGAGGTGAAACCATGAACAACTCACTTGACCGTTTTCTTATAGCTCAGGAGCACTCTTACGACACCGCGCTGCGCGAGATACGCTCGGGGCGCAAGCGCAGCCACTGGATGTGGTATATCTTTCCGCAGATCGCCGGTCTTGGAATGAGCTACACGGCTCAGCTTTACGCGATAAAGGACATCGAGGAAGCGCGGCAGTACATCGCCCACCCCGTGCTCGGCGCGCGCCTGATCGAGATATCGCAGGCGCTCCTCACCCTCGACTGCTCCGACGCAACGGCCGTCATGGGCTACCCGGATGATCTCAAGCTCAGATCGTGCATGACGCTGTTTGCGCAGGTGTCGGACGATCCCGTGTTCGACGCCGTTCTCGCGAAATTCTACGGCGGCACGGCGGATGCTCGCACGCTTGAGCTGCTGTCTCTTACCTAATGCGCACAAATTAACAGAAAATTTACACGTCTTTTTCTCAATATCCGCGAATTGACTTTTGGTCGGTTGGCGGATATAGTTTTATCTGTTGTTTTTCGGGACTGAGCGGCACTTCGCTGCCTCGGCCCCAAAATTTTGTTCTGAAAGACAAAAAGGAGCGCAAAATGGAAAAGATCTTCAAGCTGAAGGAAAACGGCACCACCGCGCGCACAGAGATAGTCGCCGGTCTTACCACCTTCATGACAATGGCTTATATCATTGCCCTCAACCCCAACCTGCTGACCAACTTCGCGACCGGCACTCCGCTGTGGAACGCTGTGTTCATGGCAACGTGCATAGCCTCCGCGATCGGCATGCTCGTCATGGCTTTTGCCGCGAACAAGCCCTTTGCAATGGCTCCCGGCATGGGCCTGAACAGCTTCTTCGCCGTCGTCGTTGCAAACATCGCAACGTTCACCGGCCTGAGCTACGAGGAAGCCTTCCCCGCCGCAATATGCATCATCCTCGTCGAGGGCGTTTTCTTCGTCATCCTCACGCTTTTCTCCATCCGCGAAAAGATCGTTGAGGCCATTCCCTTCGGCATCCGCATCGGCATCACCCCGGCCATCGGCCTTATGCTGCTCAACGTCGGCTTCGGCTCGAACGCCGGCCTTTACAGTGAAAAGGGCGGCCCGTTCTACGTTCTGTCCACCTTCTTCGGAAGCCTCACCCCGTCGGTAGCGCGCGACACCGTCGGCAGCGCGTATCCGCAGCTGGTGCTCTACGTTGTCACCATGCTCGTCGGCGTATTCGCCATCGTCATCCTCAGCCACCACAAGGTCAAGGCATCCGTCATTCTCGGTATGCTCATCTCCTGCATCGTTTACTGGGGCGGCAGCTTCATTTTCCTGGACACCAATCCGTTTGAGTCCCTGGCCACCGCATCCTTCGTTCCCCCTCTCGGCGATATGCTCGACACCACCTTCTTCAAGTTTGATTTCAAGACCTTCATAAGCATCGGCTGGTTCACCGCCGTTGCCCTTATCATCACCTTCTGCATGATCGACATGTTCGACACCATCGGCACCCTCGTCGGCACAGCCGCACGCGCAAACATGCTCGATAAGGACGGCAAGATGCCCAAGATGAAGGAAGCTCTGCTGGCAGACGCCGTCGGCACCGTAGCAGGCGCATGCACCGGCACCTCCACCGTCACCACCTTCATCGAGTCCGGCTCCGGCGTCGAGGCCGGCGGCCGCACGGGTCTTACCGCGCTGACCACCGCTGTCATGTTCCTTCTTTGCATGTTCATAGCGCCTATCGCAGCTCTCATCCCGGCTCCGGCAACGAGCGCCGCACTTATCTATGTCGGCATCCTCATGCTCAGCGGCCTCAAGAACGTCGATTGGGACGATATCCTTCAGGTCATCCCCGTTGCGCTTATGCTCATCTTCATGCCCATCACCGGCTCGATCGGCCACGGCATCGGCATGGCGCTGATCTCCTACTCCGTCGTTGCCGCGTTCACCGGCAAGGCAAAGGAGGTCTCGATCCTGACCTATGTGCTTTCGGCACTGTTCCTCGCAAAGTTCTTCATAATAGTTTAATAGCTTAATAGTGTTTCAGCTTACCGGCGTTCCGTAAGGGCGCCGGTAATTTATTACCCTGCTGCCGACAAGGCCTGCCCTTTCATATCGGTCAAGCTCCGAAAACAGCGCGTCAAAGCAGTCGGAGCAAACATATTCGCCCTCCCACGAGAACATCTCCTCTCCGTTTTCAAACATCAGGCGGCACTGCGCGCAATACGCGCTGTATTTGTATCTCATATCCAAGTGCATCTCTCCAAACAAGATGTTTTATGCAATTGCATTATCTATTTTGGATAATACTCGCTTTTGCATAAGTTGTCAAGTATTTTCCTTTTCTCTGTGCGAAAATTTTTTTCGGCACTGTGTTAATTAGATATCAATATTGTTGCTGTTCATGTGCAATTGCGTTGCATAATTGGCTCATTTACTTTCATTCCGCTTCTTTTTTGGTGCAATATGACGGTTTTTAATACTGCATTTTTATAACATCTCACAATTGTATCTTTCGCTCACAAGGAATAGAATTTGAAAAGTGGGGAACGTGTTTCCTCAGAATGATTAGTTTTCAATTTTTTCAATAGGAGAGAAAAAAGCAATGATTACAAACGAGTATCTTAAGAGAGTCTATGACTCCGTCGAAAAGCGCGATCCCGACCAGCCCGAATTCCTTCAGGCAGTTCGTGAAGTATTTGAGAGCCTCCAGCTCGTCGTTGACAAGCACCCCGAGTGGGAGAAGGCAAGCCTCATCGAGCGCTTTGTAGAGCCCGAGCGCGTCATCACCTTCCGCGTTCCCTGGGTTGACGATAACGGCAAGGTCCAGGTCAACCGCGGCTACCGCGTCCAGTTCAACTCCGCTATCGGACCTTACAAGGGCGGCCTTCGCTTCCATCCCTCCGTCAACCTCTCCGTTATAAAGTTCCTCGGCTTCGAGCAGATCCTCAAGAACTCCCTGACCACTCTGCCAATGGGCGGCGGCAAGGGCGGCTCCGACTTTGACCCGAAGGGCAAGTCCGATGCAGAAGTTATGCGTTTCTGCCAGAGCTTCATGACCGAGCTGTACCGTCACATCGGCCAGTTCACCGACACTCCCGCAGGCGACATCGGCGTCGGCGCACGCGAAGTTGCTTACATGTTCGGCCAGTACAAGAAGATCGTTGACCGCTTCGAGGGCGGCGTCATCACCGGCAAGGGTCTGACCTTCGGCGGCTCCCTGGCTCGTACCCAGGCTACCGGCTACGGTCTGTGCTACTACGCATCAGAGGCACTCAGCCACCTTGCAAACACCTCCTTCGAGGGTAAGAAGGTCATCGTTTCCGGCGCTGGCAACGTTGCTCAGTACGCAGCTGAGAAGTGCACCCAGCTCGGCGGCACCGTTATCGCAATGTGCGACTCCAACGGCTACATCTACGATCCCGACGGCGTTGACATCAAGAAGGTCATGGACATCAAGCAGAAGCGCCGCGCACGCATCAGCGTTTACGCAGACGAAGTTCCCGGCTCCGAGTACCACGAAGGCCGCAAGGGCATCTGGACCCTCAAGTGCGACATTGCAATGCCTTGCGCATCCCAGAACGAGATGGACGCTGACGACGTACAGCACCTGATCGACAACGGCTGCATGGCAGTATTCGAAGGCGCAAACATGCCTCTTACCCCGGAAGCGATCGAGAAGGTTCTCGGCAACGGCCTGCTCTACAGCCCCGGCAAGGCATCCAACGCCGGCGGCGTTGCAACTTCCGGTCTCGAAATGAGCCAGAACTCCATCCGCATGAGCTGGAGCTTCGACGAAGTTGACGAGAAGCTGCAGGGCATCATGAAGAACATCTTCAAGGCTTGCTACGACGCATCCGTCGAGTGCGGCCAGCCCGGCAACCTCATGCTCGGTGCAAACGTTGCAGGCTTCCTGAAGGTTGCCGATGCAATGATGGCTCAGGGCGTTGTCTGATCCCTTAAAAACTCAAAACCGACAAAACGAGCGTACCGTCCGGTACGCTCGTTTTTTCTTTATTCAAATTGCGCTGCCGTTTACGGTGACGGCGCCTTCAATGACGATCTCGCCGCTGTTTTTTATGCATATCCGCGCAGCGGCGGTCTCAAGATTTATATCCCCGGCGGCGTTCACGCTTATATCGGGCAGAGTGCCGGTCGGCTCTGCCTTTCTTTTTATCTCCGATAACCACATGCTCACACCTCCAGTGTCACTATCGTCCCGGCGCTCAGGGAGTCTGCCCAGCAGTGCGAGGAAATGACCGTGAAGGTTCCGCTCACGCCGAGCTTTGCCGCCGTAAGCTGCACCCTGTCGCCCGGAAAGCAGGCAAACTGCTTTGTGAGCGTTAATTTTACACATCTTTTGCCGCGCTTTGATTCGGCTATCTGATATTCGGCCGTGTACCTTGCCACGTCGGCGCCGGTCGTTTTCGGAACAGTCATTTCCCTGTGGCACTTGCCGCCGAAGGCCGCGAAGCTCTCGTTTGAAACGGTGTAGCTTGCGCCCGTCACCCGGTTTCGAATGCTTATATCCGATATTATGCCGTAGTGCTCGTCGCACAGTGACACGCTCGCTGCGTCCTTTGACGCGTCTACCGTTATCGTCGAGCCTGTCCGGCCGTTGAGAACGAGCGTTCCGCTTTTCGTAAAATACGGAGTTGTTCCCCACGCATAGCGGCAAAAGCGCTTGAGTGCGCTCCAAGCGCTCTCGCCGGTGCGCACGCTGAATAGACTTAGCGTTTTTGCGCTGCCGGATACGACGCTGCTTATGCCGAAGGCACGCACAAATGCGCTCACGGCCGCCGAGTTGCTGAGCTGGGCATATTCCTGCGCAGGAAGCTCGTTATCCAGCAGCAGCGCCGCGTCCGATCGGCCCGAGAGCGTAACGACCGAGCCTTTTTCGTCGATGCTTATGCTGTATTCGTCGATTATTCCCTTGAACACGACGCCGTTGTTGTGCACCGCGCGGAAGCGGCAGGCGCTTTGCAGCTTGGGAAGCTGGGCGCTGTAATAAATGAAGCTTACCTCAAACCAGTCGCACGGCTCGCCCATGCCGTGGCAAACGTCCCATGACAGGAACTCCGGCAGCAGCGTGAGCGCGCCTTTTTTGTCGATCAAATATCCCTTCATCGCATCACCGTATCCTTATGAGTCTGCCGTAGGCTATGACGGCGTCGGGGTTTGTTATATCCGGGTTAAGCTCCGACAGGGCGGAAAGCGCAACGCCCTTTTTCTGCGAGATCACGCGCAGGGTATCGTTTTCGACGGCGCTGTAATAGCGCACTCGGCCGATATCCGCCGCCGGGTTGCCGTAGTCTGTGTCGTCGATGGCCTCCTGAGCGTCCTCGAACGCGCTGCCGACGTATTCCCAGAACTCAAAGCTGTAGCTTATGTAGTCCTCCTTCGGCTCCTGCCTGAGGCTGAGCTTTGCAAAATACGCGCGCATCGTCGGCCACACGGGGTGTACGAGCTTGCCGCCCTTGTTTTCCTCGAAAAGCGCGGCAAGCCGGCGGAAATTCTCATACGCCTGCGGGCCGACGAACTCGCCTTCGCCGCGGATTATTTTATTCTGAAGCCCGAGATTTTGCACTACATAGCCGGAAAACGGCAGCTTGTAGCTGTGCAGCGTGCGGCGGTATTCGACCTCGAACACACGCGGATTGTTCGGCCACACGAAATCCCGATATTGCATTGGTGCAAGCATTCTTTTCCCTCCTAATACAGCTCAAAGCCGTTGTCATATCTGCGCGCGTCGCGCCGGAAATAGTCCGACAGAAGCGACATGTCGCGCCGGCGCACTATAAAAAGCTGCTGCTCGTCAAAATTCACGCCGTTTTCGTCGGGCGCATACGGCCTGACGGGAAGCATTTCGCCCTCGTTATTCATCTCCCGACACCTCCTCGCAGCAGAGCGCGGCGATCTTTATTCGCTGCACCTCCGAGCCGTCGGGCTTTTTTGTTTTTTTAAGCTCCGTGCAGCGGCAGCCGCCGTAGAGTCTGGCGCCTATCTGAAGCTCAAACGGCTCGGCGTTTTCAAGCCTCACGCCGTCGCCTATGCTCGCTGCGCGCTCGAGCACGATCTCATAGCTCCGGTCAAAGGTCAGTATCGCGCTCGGCACGCAGTCTCCGAAGCCGAGCACCGGATACTCGCTGTGCCGCTCGTATTCCTCGGCAAGCTCAACGCCCGCAAGCGGCACGCCGTCGATGCCGACCTTGGCAGAGTTTGAAGAATATGCTTTTATCACGCTCATATCGTTCCCTCCCCTATGCTGTAGCCCGACAGCGAACTGCCGAGCATTTCGCGCACAAGATAGGTTGCCGCCTTTGCCGAGCAGCGGCTGCGCAGCATGCGGCAGTCGCCGTCGTATTCGACTTTTTCAAAGTCAAATTCCGTGACCGACAGCCCGTCGATATTAAAAAGCGCGCACCTTACGCCGTCGGCAAGCTCGGTGCAGCCCTCATCCGCGCTTGCAGGACTGTAAATGTCAAACGAGAGCACAAGCTCGGCCTTTTCGCCGTACATTTCCTTGAGCTGCCCGTCCTCGGTGCACACTCCGATGTAGTTTCCAAGCCCCGACGAGCTTATCCGCGCGCTTTTAAGGCCTACGCACACAAACGCCGATACGTCCTCAAGCTCCGATGCGTTAAACGCTGTCACAGCGTTTATCCCGGCGTTATTAAGCTTCTCTGCAATTTCGATCGCGATATTCTCAAGCATCGGCAGCGCCTCCCTTCAGCTTCAGTATGCACTCATTATGTGAAAACGCGCCGAATATGCGCACAGGCTCGACACGCAAAACGACATACCGTCTGCCTGCCGCCGTGACCGCATCGCCCTCTGTGATGCCTTCTGCATCGGTTATAAGACGGTATTTAGAGTTGTTCGTAACTCCGGGCGTGAGGTGAGCCTTGTGTATCTGCGCATCGTCCGCATCAAGGCAGGATATAAAGCCTCTGCCCTCGGCCGTTCCAATGGTGATGTGCTCGCCGTAGCTTCGCAGAATTCTGTTTGCCGCCGTCATCCCTGCACCCCCACGAACTCAAATCCGCCGGAGTCAAGGTACGCGCCCAGCAGCGTCTCCGCGCTTTTCCTGAGCGCCGCTGCCGACGCTCCGCCGAGCTGCACGGACAGCTTTCCTGCCGTGAAGCCGCTCACGCCGCCGGAGTGCGCGCTGCCCAGCTCCATGTACATGGATATTGCAAGCATCGCCGACGCGGTGACGAAAGTTTCGCCGATCTCGTCGCTTGAAGCGCCGCGGCGCAGTCTGCTCTCAAGCTCGGCGGCGGCAGCGGAGCACACCGCGCGCAGCATATCCGCGTCCTCGTCCGGAACGCTCTCTCCGAGCATGCTCAGCGCCTTCATTTCTATGTCCATATCCGTATATGACATTGATTACCTCCAAAAAGCGGAGACGGGATGACCCGTCTCCTTGTGTGTTTATCAGACGGTCAGCACCTTGGATGCCTCGGTGTAGAGCTTTGCAAAGCCGGAAATGCTGGTGATCGCGGCGCGCTCGAGCTGGCGGTCGATGAGTCTGTCGTACTCAACGTTAACGTCGCCTGCGGTGACCATCTCAAGAGCATAGCCCTTGTCAAGGCCGATAGCGGTGCCGGCAGGCATTGCCGAGCATCGGATGAGCTTTGCGCCCAGAGGATTGCCCGGCTCGCCGGTGCCCTGGAAGTTAAGTCCGGCAAGGGGATTCTGAAACTCCGAGCACTTGAGGATCTTCATCATAACGTCGGGGGCCGCGAGCATGGTGTTCATGGTGTAAGGGTCAAAGCAGTTCCAGAAGTTCAGCAGCTCGCCGTAGCTCAGGCTGCCTTTGGTGCCGCCGATGGTGTCGTCGCCGACCTCGTATGCGGTCGCGGCGTTGGAGTTGCCGTCGCCGTTTTTGATAACGTCGATGGCATCCTCAAGGTGCATGCGCATGATCTGATTGCCGATCTGGCGGAGCATGACGGAAAACAGGTCAAGGCGCTGGAAGCGGATCGCTTCATAGGATGCAACGAGCATTCTGCCGCGCTTTTTGAGGCTCACCAGATGGTCTGAGGCTCTCACCTCTGTCTGGGGTATCGCCGCGCCCTCGCCGACATAGCGCAGGCTCTTGTCGTCCTCGCTTGCCGCCGAGTAGATGGAGCGATAGTCCATGCCTTCAAAACGGGTGACGGTGGCGGTGATGGACGGCAGGATGTTGCCCTCCTCCATGCCTGCCTTTACGCTGCGCGAAACATACTCGGGAAACAGCACCGCAGACTCCGAGGTCGAGAAGAATTTTTCGACAACGTCGCTGCCTGCGCCGCGGACCTTGATATCGAATCTCTTGAGCTGGCGCTGGAATGCGTCAAGCCCCTCATACGGAGTGCCCTTGTAGTTTTCGTTGGGGTCGAGCGCCTCCAGGGTCTGCTCGAAGCTCCTGCCGCGCTCGGAATACATGCCCTTTTCGAGCTTTATCTCGTTGAAATTATATGCCATGATCGTTTCCTCCTTACATAATGAAGCCGACTGTGCCGGCAGCGGTATCGACCTTGATGACAAGGTACTGTGCTCCGCCGGTGGTGACGGTCTTGACCTTGCCTGCCGCGGCGTCCGCAGCGAGGGTAGCGTAGCCGACCGTGGGAGCCGTGCCGCTGTAGCCAAGCTCGACATAGCCTGCGGTCTTTATCTCGGCAAAGGCATCGCCGGACGCGATGCAAACGCCCATGAAGCGGTCGCCTGCGTCGCAGACCTTGACGGTGCTGTTTGCGCTCATCTTAACAAGCGCGCCCTTTGTTACGCCGCTTGCCTTGTTGAAGGAGAGCACCTGCTCTCCAACGCCTTCAAAACTAACTTTCATTTTTGTCCTCCTGATCTCAGATCAAATGATGTATTCTTCACCGGAAAATGCGGTGACTTCGCCCCTGCCCGGAAGCTGGGTCACGGGCGGATAGAGCTTCGCCGATGCTTCCTCAAACGCGTCCTTGAGCTTAACAAGCTCCGGCTCTTCCATCAGCTGCACGCTTTTTTCGAGCGCCGGGTGCATTTTTTCATCGCACACGAGACACAGCCGCAGCACCTCGGCTCTGAGCGAATCGAGATACTTTCTGCCGAGCTGCGCGGACTTTTCCAGTGCCTCGAACTCGGCGGCATAGCCGCGCCCGGCCTCGCTTTCGATGAAGCTTTTTATAACGCCCGCGCTTCTCTGCGCCGGAACGGCAACAAAGCTCCATTCGTATGCGTCAACCGCGCCCGTGAGCACGGCGCAGCACCTTTCACTGCCGTAGACCTTGCCCTTTTCGTGGCTGCATGCTCCGATCTCGGCGCCGCAGATGCTGCATATGCTCTGCGCCACCGAGCAGCCCACGCTCGTTTCGCGCTTTATGCCGCCTTCTATCTGGGCGATAAGCTCGGTGTTTGCCTCGGTGCGCAGCATGTAGGCAAAGCCCTTGAGATAGACATACGCTTCGCCGCACGAGGTGGTTTTGCCCTTTTCGGTAACAAGCTCCGTTCTGTAAATTCGCGCGACCTGATTTTCGCTGCGCCAGTCATGGTCGCAGATGCCCGTCGCGCCGACGAAAAGCTCGCTAAGCTCGCGGAGCGTCGATACCGAAAAGCGCTCAAAGTCGCGATCTACCTCGTTATCGCACAGCAGCACCTGAAAGGCATACACCTCGTCGGCTGTAAGCTGTGCCTTGGCAAAGGCGTTTATCGCCTGCAGCTCCTGCTCGGTGCACACGCTGCCCGATGCCGAGCCGTCCTTAATGATCTTCATTGCTTTTTCCTTCCTCCCAATAGATCTTGTCTCTCTGCGCAAGGTAAAGCGCAGCCTTGGCCTCCTCGACCTCGTCCTGGAGATTGATCGTCTCCCACTCGACGGCGAGCGTCGTCGCGTAGCCGTGCATGTTCAGCCACATGCGGCAGATCTTCTCGATAACGGGCGTCACCGTTCTGCGGATGGCGTTAAGCTCGCTTGTCATGAGGTCTGCCTGCTGCGCGCTCATGCGCTCTGTCGTTGACCAGTTAAGGCCGAGCAAAAACGGCGGTATGCCGGTTCGCGCGATAAGCTGCTCGAGTATCTGCCGCACGGGCACCTCGCTGTCGAGGATCTGGTTATCCGCACCGATGACCTTGATATCAACGTCGCCCACGGCGACGAAATCGCGCACAGAGCCTGATTTTCCGCTCTGCATGGCCTCCGACCACTGCGAGGCTATCTGCTGAGCGCGCTCCTGAGCCGAGAACCTGTCGAGCGCGTCGCCCTGCGGCTTATAAACGACCGCAAAGCGAACGTTTCCGGCGCGCTCCCAGTTAATGCCCAGCGACTGATATATCTTCAGCAGTATTCCGCACAGAAACGGCATGCTGCGCAGCATCGAAACGCCGTAGGGCGAGTCGGCCTCGGGATTAAACGGCGTAAACAGCAGAAGATTCTGATACCGAAACGGCGTCACGCAGCCGGTGTCGGACACGCCGCACAGCTCGAAGTCAAGCGGAGTTTTGCCCTCACGGATCTGCACGTCGGCAACGTTTCCGCAGAGCACGGCGGCAATGTCGCGGTTGCCGTTTGCGACGATCTCGCCCACGGCGCGGCCGCAGGTTATCATCGAGTCAAGATACTGGGCGAGGAAGCTCTCAAGCCCCGTCTGACCTCTGCCCACCGGCACCGTTCGGATAAATTCCGCAAGCGCCCTCTGCGCATTTTTATCCGCGCAGCTGACCTCGAAGCCGCCGGTGAGCCTTACGATCTTCATGATCGCCGCGTCCACCACCGGCACCGCCTCGCGGATCATGCGGTAAAGCCTTGTTTCCGCGCTGCCGAGCGGCACATAGCTGTCTATGAGACTAAACGGATGCGTCTGCGCACTGCGGAGCTGCACCCTCGGCGGAGCGGCCTTTTGTTTTGAAAACAGTTTCATATTCCTACCTTTCCACCCACGCAGCGCCCAAGCTCTGCGTAAGTTTTGAAATGCCTGCGGCAAAATAGCGGATATCGTCCATCGCGTGGTCGTTCTGCTTCAGCGGCGCTTCCTTTCCGGCGCGCTCATCCCAGCGATACTGGTAAAACTCGCGCACCGTGTCGTTGCAGCCGCGGCAGATGCGGATGCGTCCGCTTTTGAGCAGCGAGGCCGTGAGCCGTATGCCGCGCAGAACATCGTTTTCCGCCTTCTCGACACGAAAGCCCGCTCTTGAGAGCGCCTCGATAAAGCTTGCGGCCGAGGGATCGACGATAACTCTGTGCGGAACGGCTTCGCCGCAAAGCTCTGCAAGCGCCGCGACGTACTCCTCATCGGTTTTCTGCCTGCCTGTTTTCCGCCCGTCGTAGTAATACTCGCGCAGGCGGTACCACGTCTGGCCGCACCTGCCCCACAGCCCGAAGGAGCTTGGATTTTTCGTTCCGTAGTCGCAGGATACGATGTATTCGCAGCAGCTCTCCGGCGCGTCGCACAGCATGTCCTCGCTGAAGAAGTCATACACTCTGCCCTCCGGCAGCACCCACTGGCCGAGGATGAAGCGCCTGTAAAAATCGCCGCTGTACATTCGCTTATAGCGGTCGATTATCTTTTTCGACAGCGAGGGGTTATCCTCAAGCGTGAAGTGGATATACAGTGCGCGCCGCCGGTCGGCCTGACGTATCCATTCGCGGTAAAACCAGTGCTGCGGACTTTCGGGGTTGCAGTTGAACCATATCTTGCTCCCCGTCACCGAGCATCGGGCGCAGGCCTGCTCGACAAACGAGCGCGGCATCAAAACCACCTCGTCGAGCAGCGCTCCTGCAAGCGTCACGCCCTGGATAAGCGAGCCGGAGCTTTCATCCTTGCCTCCGAAGAGATAAAAACGGTTTTCCCGGCCGAGGTAGCTTATCTCGACGATCCCCTTTGAAACGAGATCGCGCACCGCAAAGCCGATATCGCGCAGCACCGGCAGCAGCGGCTCGATCATATTTCGCCTTATGCTGCTTTTTGCCTTGCCGCATATGCCGAAGCTTTGTCCGTCAAACCGGCGCATGGCCCAGCAGACAAAGGATATGCCCATGCACAGGGTCTTGCCCGAGCGCACCGCGCCGTCGCAGATCACGGCGTCGAGATCTCGGTAAGGGGATGCGTCGCTCCACCACGACAAAGCCTTCAGCTGGGTCGGCGAGAAAAAGTCAAACGTCATTGCTCTTTTCGCCCTCCAGAAGCCTTGCCGATTTGTCCAGCGCCGCGTAAAAGCCGCCGCCCTGAGCCTGCTGTGCCGCGGATGCGGCATTGAGCTCTATAAGCTCCCTTATGATCGCAAGCTTGTTCACAAACTTCAGCTCCACCTCCCCTTTCGGTCCGCGTTTGATTTCGCTCAGCAGCGAAAGGTCGAGTTCCTCAAGCTCGGATATATCCTCTGCGCCGAGATAAAGCAGCTTCACGGCGTCGTTCGGCGAGGACACCGCAAGCCTTTCGAGAAGCTTATCCGCATCGGCGGATCTTTTCTTATTCATAAAATTCACCTCTCACCCATAGGCTGTTTTCGGGCAAAACTTGTACGTTTGCGTACAAGTAAAAAAAATATGCAGCCGAAAATTTTTTCGACTGCATGCTTTCCGTACTTTATTTAATTATTTGCCGAAATGTTGCCCGGCCGCAATATTCTTAAAAAAGAAAAAGTCCGACGGAAAAACCGTCGGACAAATGTCGGCCTAAGTACCCCGCCGTGCCGTTGGGGTTCGATTATAACCTGCACATGAAAGCAGGTGGGTCGCCTAAGCTCTGTTTCTCTGCTTCCAACGTCCGGCCAAGGCCGGGAGGCCTGCAATCCGCAGATTCAAATCGGCATCCCTTATTAAAAATGTGGGTTTAACGAACCCGAAGTCAATATGACAAACCGCGAACACGGCAGGGCAAGCTTTTTAATCATACTATACTCAGTTCACGCGGAACATATGAGCATAATTACCGTCTTACTCCTCGTCGTCTTCCTCGGCCTCGAAAATGGTTATAAACATATTGTGTACCTCTTCGAGCTTCTCCTCGTCGTCGATGGATTCAAACAGCTCGTCGCCGTTCTCGTCCTCGGTGACGCTCAGAAGAATAAGACCGTAATCGGGATCATCCTCGTCCATATCCGCCGGGAGAAATGCGGAAAACGTCTCGCCGTTGTAGTCGATAGTATCGAGCAGCTCAAGGTTAAACTCGTTGCCGTCATCATCTATTATAGTCATGAAATCATTGCCGAATTCTTTGCTCATGTTGTTTCCTCCTGTGTTGTTGTGTCCTTATTTTACCCTACACAGGCCCATAAATCAAGTGTCTTATGAGCTAAGATCCTCCAGCAGCGACAGAAGCTCCTCGCGCGTTTCGGCCTCAATGCCGGTTTTGAGCTTTTCGCGGTCAACATTGTTCAGCGTTTCTGTCGGAATATCTGTCACGGTCTTCGGTGTCTGCCGTCCGTCCTCAAAAACGGCGATATAGCCCTGCCAATCGCGCAGACAGTAGCCCTGCTTTGCTGCTGCCGCAAGGCTTACGTTTTTGTCCGGCTCGCCGCTGTTTTCGGCATTGCCCACGCTTTTCACCGCAGCGCTTCCCATTATCACCGCCGCCGCGGCAAGAAAGCACAGAAGCAGCTTTTTAAATGTATTTTTCATTTTGTTTCACGCTCCTTTCAGCTTATTATCTCCATATACAGTGAAAACAAATACCCTTTCCGGATAAATCTTTACAAATTATCCACGCTTACTTGACATAGCATGATATAATGATAATTCAGATAAAATTAGCTTATTGCGCCTATTGAACATTTTACTCGTCTCATAACGATTTTACACATAACACTCGCAAGGAGGTGTTACCTGAATGGATATTGCCAAGGAGCCCGGCACCGAAAAACGCAGCGGCAAGGCAGGCCGTATTCTGAGCATAATCGGAACTATCCTGCTCATCGGCGTCGTGACGGGGCTTATCTTTGTGTGCATCTTTGCATTCTATGTAAAGACCTGCATCACGCCGAGCCTCGATCTGGATCTTAACGATTTCACGCTCAACCAGTCCAGCATTATCTATTACAAAGATTCAAACGGGGATTATCAGAAGCTGACGACCGTCAGCAGCAGCGAAAACCGCATCTGGGTGGACGGGGATCAGATCCCGCAGCACATGAAGGACGCACTCGTCGCCATTGAGGACAAGCGCTTTTACACGCATAAGGGCGTTGACTGGTTCCGCACGGCGCACGCTGCACTTAATATGTTCACCGGCGGCTCCACCTTCGGCGGCTCGACGATAACCCAGCAGCTTATCAAAAACCTCACCCAGCAGGACGACATCACCGTGCAGAGAAAGCTTTTGGAGATATTTCAGGCGCTGGACTTCGAGAAGAAGTACGATAAGGAAGAGATTCTCGAATGGTATCTCAACGCCGTGTATTTCGGCGAAGGCTGCTACGGCGTGCAGACGGCGGCACAGACCTACTTCGGTAAGGACGCAAAGGATCTCACCATTGCCGAGGCAGCGTCCATCGTCGGCATAACGAACCTGCCGACGTACTACGACCCGTTCTACAGCGTTGAGAATAATAAGGAACGTCAGGAAAACGTCCTGCGCGAAATGTATAAGCAGGGCTATCTTAACAAATCCGAGTATGAAGAGGCCGTAAACGAGGAGCTTGAGTTTGTCCGCGGCGAAAACTCGCCCAACAGCTCCAGCGTATACACTTACTACGAAGAAGTCGTCCTCTCCGACGTTATCACCGACCTTGCCGAGGCAAAGGGCATCAGCCGCGTCGCGGCAAGCCAGCTTGTTCACAACGCAGGCTACGAGATCTATGCCTGCATTGATAAGGACATTCAGGCGAAGGTCGATGCGATCTACACCGACCTTGACCAGCTGCCCAAGGCTCAAAACGGCACAAAGTCGCAGCTTCAGAGCGGCATCGTCATCATCGACCAGTACACCGGCGAGATCAAGGCTCTCTCCGGCGGCACGGGCGAGAAGAAGATCAGCTACGGACTCAACAGAGCCACCGGCACCACAAGGCCGCCCGGATCGTCCATTAAGCCCATTGCGGTCTACGGTCCGGCCGTCGAGTACGGACTGATAAGCCCCACAACGCTGGTTCTCGACGCAAACGAAGATCATGTAAAGCTTTCGCATACCTCTTGGTATCCGAAAAACTCGCCGAACACCTATGACGGCATCATCACGATATTAACGGCGCTTCAGAAATCCAAGAACACCGTTGCGGCACAGATCATCGATAAGCTCACCCCGTCGGCGGCTCTTGATTTTCTGCGCAGTCGCCTCGGCGTGACGAGCCTTATCGATGCCGACGCGGACTATGCGGCAATGGCTCTCGGCCAGCCGAGCTACGGCATGACCGTGCGCGAGATGGCGCAGGCGTACACCGCCCTTGCAAACGACGGCGTTTTCACCTATTCGCGCACCTACTCCATGGTCAAGGATCGCAGCGGCAAGATAATCCTCGATAATCAGCCGCAGACCATTCAGGCCTTCTCGCAGGATACCGCGCGTACCATGACCTATATGCTCAACAACGCCGCGACCTACGGCACCGGCCATGAATCGCGCCTGAGCAACATGCCCGTCGCCGGCAAGACCGGTACCACCACCGCAAACAAGGACCGCTGGTTCTGCGGCTATACTCCGTATTACACCTGCGCGGTCTGGACGGGATACGATACTCCCGAATACATGTCCTTCTACGGCAACCCCGCAACGCAGATCTGGCAGAAGGTCATGGCTTCCATCCACGCCGATCTTCCCTATAAGGACTTCAAGATATCCTACGGCGGCTCGCCGACGGGCATCTTCGGAACGCGCGAGGAGCTTGAGGATCAGGCTTTGACCGAGGAAGAGCGTCAGAAGAAGGAAGAGGAAGAGAAGAAAAAGCAGGAAGAAGAGAACAAGAAGAACAACGATGACAACACCGGCGGCAATACCGGCGATAACACCGGCACCGACGATATCTTCGCAAACTTCCGCGATCTCTTCTAAGCAAGAAGGAGGAATTACTTTGGCAAACAAACCGCTTGAATACAAAGGTCATCCCCTGCAGCGTGCAGGAAACATAGTCTATTACGGCAGCATGTCCGACAAATACGTCATCATGCTCCAGATCATGGACACCAAGAAGGTCAAGGATCTTGACGTTGCCACGAAGGTATCCGTCCAGCTCCAGCTCACCGATCCCTCCGTCAAGTCCCGTGACCGCATCGTCAAGAAAAGCGAAAAGGACGGCTTCTGGGCGGCAATGGATGTTGCAAGTGTCTGGCTCGACAGGGCTTTGGCTGCAAAATAACCATAAAAACTTAAAAGCAGACGGTTTAGGCCGGCTGCTTTTTGTTATAATTTTGCCTAAGATAGATATAGAATTTGAAGAAATTTTATATTATAATATACACTGTTAGTTCATAGGTCTGCGGTGCAGGCAAAAAATTGAATTCTGGGAGGAAAAAATGAAGAAAGTACAGTTTACGGAAACCGTGCTTCGTGACGCAAACCAGTCACTTATTGCGACAAGGCTTCCCTATGACAAGTTTGAGCCCATCCTCGAAAAGATGGATCAGGCCGGATTCTACTCCGTTGAATGCTGGGGCGGTGCAACCTTCGACGTCTGCCTGCGCTTTCTCAACGAGGATCCGTGGGAGCGTCTGCGCAAGATCCGCGCAAAAATGCCCAACACCAAGCTCCAGATGCTTCTGCGAGGCCAGAACATCCTCGGCTACAAGCATTATCCCGACGATGTCGTCCGCCGCTTCGTGCGTGCATCGGTCAAAAACGGTATCGACATCATCCGCATATTCGACGCACTTAACGATACCGACAATCTGAAGGTCGCTATCGAAGAGACTATCAAGCAGGGTGCAATGGCATCCGGCACGATCTCCTACACCACCAGCCCCGTGCACACGACGGCAAAGTTTGTTGAGATGGTCAAGGAGCTCAAGCAGATGGGCGTAAGCTCTATCTGCATAAAGGATATGGCCGGCATCATGACTCCTAAGAGCGCATACGACCTCGTTTCCGGCATAAAGGACGCCGTTGACCTGCCCGTCGTTCTGCACACCCACTGCACCACCGGCCTTGCATTCATGACCTACCTCAAGGGCATCGAAGCCGGCGCAGACGTTATCGACACTGCTATATCTCCCTTCTCCGGCGGCACCTCGCAGCCCGCTACCGAGACGCTTTACTATGCGCTCAAGGAGCTCGGCTACGACGTTGCGCTCGATGAGAAGATCCTTATAGAAATGGCAAACTACTTCAAGCCCATCCGCAACGATTACCTCGCTGACGGTACCCTCAACCCCATCTCCATGACCACCGACACTCAGTGCCTGACCTATCAGATTCCCGGCGGTATGCTCTCGAACCTGCTCAGCCAGCTGAAGATGATGAACGCGCTGGACAAGTTTGAGGAAGCGCTCGTCGAAACTCCGCGCGTGCGCAAGGACATGGGCTATCCTCCCCTCGTCACCCCGACCAGCCAGCTCGTCGGCTCGCAGGCGGTTCAGAACGTGCTCGCAGGCGAGCGCTACAAGAACGTCGGCGCCGAGATAAAGGCCTACTGCCGCGGCGAATACGGCAGAACTCCGGCTCCCATCGACGAGGAAGTCCGCGCAAAGATCCTCAACGGCGAAAAGCCCATTGAGGGCCGCTACGCCGACACTCTTCCGACCGACACCTATGAGAAGGCCGCCGAGCACCTCGGTGATACCGCCAAGTGCGAAGAGGATGTCCTCAGCTACATCGCATTCCCCCAGGTTGCCGAGAACTTCTTTGAAAAGCGCCGCGAGGCAGAGGAAAAGGTCGTCCGCTACACCATTACCGAAGCCTGAGGAGGTTTAGACGATGAGTGATCTGATAAACATTTCCTTCGGCGACGCCGCGCTTACGGCTCTGCTGGGCTATCTTGTCGTTTTCTTCGGCCTTATTCTTCTGATGGTCGTCGTTATCATAATGGGCAAGATCATGGTCAGCCGCGCAAACAAGGCAAAGGCGGCGGCGCCTGCCGCCCCTGCCGAGTCTGCCGCACCGGCTCCCGAAGCTCCTGCCGCTCCCGGCTCTGCCGGCGAGCTGAAGCTGTATGACACCGATCCCAGGGACGCAGCAATGATAATGGCCATCGTCGCCGACGCGCTCGGCAAGCCCATTAACCAGCTCCGCTTTATTTCCATCAAGGAGGTCAAGGAAGATGAAGTATAAGGTAACTTTAAATAACAGAACTTACGAGGTCGAGGTCGAAGAGGGCAAAGCAATGCTCATCGACGAGTACGAGGC
>OLRQ01001178.1_pt1 | contig 21743 bp, 22 predicted proteins | sample 1671971 | NCBI WGS metagenome assembly OLRQ01 (sample SAMEA3136631, study PRJEB25190) | human gut metagenome | biome: human gut; feature: human-associated habitat; material: faeces | place: Austria | collected 2013
GTTGCTACTTTGAGTGCAAACCTTTAATTTAAGTGCTTCACTACTTTGAATGTGAACCTTTAATTTAAGTGCTTCGCAGCTTAAAATGCGAATCGTTAATATTCAGGGAGATAAGCTTCTTATCTCCCTGTTTTGTTATACTATGGAGGATAAAATATGGATTTTTACCGTATAAATGAGGACTACAATCGATATCTCCAGAATTATGAAAAAGAAATTAACTGATAACAGCTGTGCATTCAGTATTTTGGAGCAGGGATATCGAGAATATATTGAGAATGTTTTAAGAAAAAAGCCTCCGGGTCCTCCAATCCCTGAAAAGTTATGGTTAACGCGTTTCAGGGATTGGTCTTCTATTTTCTTCGCCCCAGGTACATAGCTGATCAAGAACTTCCATGAGTGAGATGCCTCTTTCTGTAAGAGAGTACCGAAGAATTTCCTGTTGTAATGGAATGTGAGCTTCTGGATTTTCTGGATACAGAGCATGTATCGGGAATCGTTGGAAAGATTGTAAATGTTAAAGCTGAGGAAGATGTACTTTCTGAGAATGGCAAAGTAGACTCGGAGAAACTTCACGCTCTAATGTTTGATCAGTTTCAGAATGGCTATTATTCTACAGGTGAGAAAGTTGCAACAGCATGGAATGCAGGCAAAAATCTGATGAATAAAAATTAAATCTAAAATTAATAATTAGTAATTAAAATGTCTACAGCAGGAAGTTTTTGCATCAAACCTCCTGCTGTTTTTTTAGTCACTTCCGGCAAACGGACATACACCGCCCACCGCATGACCAATCCGCTCCGGTGCCTCATCCGGTTTGAGCATTTTTGCCTTTGTTCCAAACTGTTCTTTATACTTCCGGTTATCAATCTTCACATCGCCTGCCGTGACTACTAAGACCGGCGTCTCATCCACCAGAAATGACAGCGATTTTGCAATTCGGCACGGCTCACAACGCAGTGCCTCTGCCGCCAATTCCACCGTGGCACTCGAAACCTCAAACTCCTGTATCCGTTCCTCTATCCCGGCTTTCCTAAAATATTCCCTGACCTGTTCAATCGCCATGATGTGTTTTCTCCTTATCCTATGCCTGCTCTATAAAATCATGATAAAATTTTTCATAAGGACATGGCTTTCCAAAATAATATCCCTGTATATAATCCGGTTTCAGACGATTAATACGTTCTAATTCCTCTTTCGTCTCAATTCCTTCTATGCAGAGCTTTAAATTGATGCCGCGAATCATCTCAATAATATGACGCAGCAAATTGTATTCATATTCATTGCTCAATGCCCTTACCGTAAAGGTCCGGTCAATTTTAATCATATTCGGACTGAGGTCATACAGATAATGGAAATTTGAATATCCCGTTCCAAAATCATCAAGCGCAAGTAAAATTCCATGCTCGCGCAGGCGCTTCCACAAATCCATACAACGATAATTGGACTCTAAAAAGCCGCTCTCCGTCAACTCTACAATGACATCTTCCGGCTTTAAGCCGTATTCCCTGACACTGGTTAAAATCTCTGTCAGAATCGGACTCTTCATAACCTGTATATAGGAAACATTGACACTGATTTTAAAATCCGGCACATACTTGTGAACCTCACGGCATACGGACAGTGCCTGATGAAGCACCCATTTGCCAACCGGTATAATCAGACCTGTTTCCTCTAAAATCGGGATAAAGTCCACCGGTGAAACCATACCCATCTTTTCCGAATGAAAACGCAACAGGGTCTCGGCTGCAAACAGTTGATTATCCACCGCACTCACAATCGGCTGAAAATACGTCTCAAATCCACTGAAATCATTGTATACCGAACGCCTCAAATCGCGTACCAGTTCCTTTTTCCTAAGGAACTTCTCATAATCTTCCTTGCAAAATAGGTAGCAGCGATTCTTGCCATCACGCTTTGCTTCACTTAGTGCAAACTCTGACAGCTTCATCAGATTCTGAAAGGAGTGCTCCGTCACATCCCTGCTCTCTAACAGACCTGCTGAAATGGTATAGACTGTCTCGTAATGATTCTGCTCTATGAACCTGTCTATCTCAAAACGGACTTTCTTATACAGCTTCCTTGCCTCATCCGTAGTTCCGCCCAGAAAATCCACAATAATAAATTCATCTGCTACAATGCGATAAAGCTGTTGCCCCGGTGCAATACACCTTGCGATGCAGTTGGCTGTCTCATGGATAATCATATCTCCGTATTCAATCCCCAGATTTTCATTGATGTCTTTAAAATCATCAATACCGATACGCAGAATGAATCCTTCCGGAAACACCTTGCCTATGGTATATAAATAATCCTGTAGGCTGGTTTCTCCTAACAGACCACTGACATTATCCGCCTTCTGCTTTGCTCCTATCTCGTTAATACATCCGACCATGCACATTGGCTGCCCATCTTCACCGTTCACTGTCCGTCCACGGCAGTTAATCCAGATTGGCTGTCCGTCCAGTCCCAACCACCGATACTGAAGATTATGAAAATGCTTGATGCCCTGCTTCATTTGAGAAAGATCTTCCTGAAGCATTTCTAAATCCTCCGGATGCACAAATTTTTCATGCGTCTTTTGGACATCATGAAAAGCATTTGTCGGCATACAGAATCTATCCAATGCATGGGAGGAGATATAGTAATAATCTTTTTTAAAATCGTATAAATATAAGTAGTCGTCCATACATGGACACAGCAATTCAATGCCTTCCTGAAACTGCTCCACAGTAATCGGATATGATTTTTCCCCCATGACCGTACCTCCATTACCATTTTTGTTCTAACATTTCATCTATGTTCTGACTTCTTTTTTTTCTATACGATATTATAACTTGTTTTCTATATAATTTCCATGTTTTTCATTCAGTTTTTGGTTATAAAATTACATTTTTATACAACTTCTTTGTTTTTCCTCTTTTTTTCCCGCAGTTCCTTAAAAAAACCACTGAGCATTTGCGAACATTCCTCTTCTAAAATTCCCTTCGTAATATGAACCTGATGATTAAACGCAGGAATATCCAAGAGATTTAACACAGAACCCGCACATCCTGCTTTCGGATTCATACTTCCTATGACAACTTCATCGATTCTCGCCTGTACAATCGCTCCTGCACACATCTGACAAGGCTCTAAGGTCACATACATCGTACATCCCTCTAAGCGCCAGTCCCCCAGCTTCTTACTCGCCTTTTTGATTGCAGACATTTCTGCATGGGCAACCGTATTCTTATCGGTGTTACGCCGGTTATAACCTCTCGCTATGATTTTGTCCTGATACACAATCACGCAGCCAATCGGAACCTCCTCTAAGGCATACGCCTTCTTGGCTTCCCGTATGGCTGCGCGCATATATTTTTCCCTATTCTTCTCCATCGGATTTTTCATCCCCCATCTCATTCCTGCATGTAGAAAAAATACTCTTTCTTTTTCCTGCCTCCGGCGGAATCTGAATGTATTTTTTAATTGCAAAAAGCAATGCTATGCTGACAATTGATACAAAATCCTCAAATGCCGACGTATCTCCTATAATCATATGCCTTGATACCAGGAAAATCAATACCTCTAATACGGTATCGGCACTCGGCTGACAGAGCATTTTTAAGAACTCAATACTGATGACAATTTCAAAGATTGCATCGAGGAATACATAAAATGATCCGGTATGCCCTCTCTGTGACCAGAACAACAAAAATTCCTCTCTTAATCCCAATGCTGCAATGACAATTCCGGCAACTACTACCACTGCCATAATCAGCTCTAAATAATTACATAATTCATAGAGAAAATCTCTTATTTTTTTTACCATGCTTGTCCCTCCAGACCGGAACTTCTCTAATTCTAAATAAAATAATAGGCATTAAAATCCGAGCATTCTGCTTTGAATCCCGATGCCAAACGTTACCTTTGCAGTTAACTCAGTCCAGGCACCCTCACGGCACACGAAAGGTTCTGCTTAGTGCTGCTTCATTCCTGACCTGACACGGTTCACAGATTTCCGTTGCGTAAGACCCAAACGTCAACGCCACTTACAAAGGGCTGCCTTAACATCTAAGACCCGAGGCAGAATATCACTCTAGCTATAGCGGATTGCTAGTACAGGGTACCGCTGCCACCCCAGCTGCTCGGAAATATAAGTATACATAATTTTCTTCATTTTGTCAATTTAATCTTCACTTTCCGCTCTGTCTGTGCCATAATCTATAATCAGATAGAATCGTTTTTTTATACACGATCGTGATTATTATGTGAGGTCATTATGCTTGAAATACATGGTTTTCAAAAAACAACTCTTTTAGATTATCCCGGCTATCTTGCGTGTACCGTTTTTTTCGGCGGCTGCAATTTCCGCTGTCCTTACTGCCACAACGGTGATCTGGTGCTTTCGCCCGGCAGTCTGCCGCTGATCTCTGAAGATACCGTCCTTTCCCATTTAAAAAAACGGCAGGGCATTTTAGACGGTGTCTGCATCACGGGAGGCGAACCGACCTTGCAGCCGGAACTTTTTGATTTTATTAAAAAAATCAAAGATTTAGGATATTTAGTAAAACTTGACACTAACGGTTCCCATCCTGAGGTTTTAAAGTCTCTCTGTCACAGCAATCTGATCGACTATGTGGCTATGGACATCAAACACGCTCCTTCCCGCTATCAGGAAATCTGCAACGCTCCTTCTTTTTCTATGGAAAAAATCGCAGAATCCGCTGCCTTTTTATTGGAAGGAACGGTGCCTTATGAATTCCGCACAACGATTGTGAGGGAGCTGCATACTCTTAAAGATTTTGAAGAAATCGGTGCGTGGATCGCCGGTGCTGATTCCTATTTTTTGCAGTCTTATCAGGAATCCGAGCAGGTGATCCACCCTGTTTTTTCTTCCTACACAAAAAAAGAACTGGAGGATATCCAGTCCCTTTTGCAGAAATATATTCCCCATGTGGAGATTCGAGGTGTTGATGCATGAATTTTCAATATGAAACCGAACGTCTTAACATTCGGATCCTTTCTTCCGATTTTGCCGGAAAAACGTTGGAATTTCACAAAAATAACCGCTCTACTTTTGAAAAATATGATGGCGGCAAACCGGAAAATTTTTATACCCTGCCCTACCAGAAAAGCCTTTTGCAGTGCGAATATCAGATGATGCTGCAGCAAAAAGCGATCCGTTTCTGGCTTTTTGAAAAGGGAAATCCTGACCACATTATCGGTACGATGAGCATTCAGCGTATTTCCCGCGGTATTTTCCAATCCTGTGTCATTGGCTATAAGATGGATGCTGCCTACCGTGATATGGGCTATATGACGGAGGCTTTGCATTTTCTGATCTCCTTTATTTTTACGGAATTAAAGCTCCACCGGATTGAGGCCTATGTCAAGCCTGACAATAATGCCTCGATACATCTTTTGAAAAAACTGGAGTTTACCGAGGAGGGCATTGCCCATGGAAGTGCCTGGATTCAGGGCGTATGGCAGGACCACTTACGGTTTGCCCTTATTTCTGGTCCAAAGAGCTAAGCCAAATACCAGCTCATTTCCGGGACTTTTATCCAGTTTTTCCCATTCATAACGCCAGTCATACTGCGGTCCTGCTTCTGTCGCCCGCAGTGTCGGGCTTTCCGGCTGTTCTCTCCTTTGTCTTCCCTGTCTTTGTCGTCTCTGCAATGACTCTGTCTGTAATGTCTCCGGTTGTGCTTCTGTTGTCTGTTGCTTCTGTTGATATTCTTCCGGCACTTCTCGTTGCTGTTGATGCTTTTCCTGAAAATCTGTCCCTTGGGACGGTTCTCCCTGCATCTGTTCTCTTGCTATTCCGCCTTGCTGCATCTGCTCTCTTTGTATTCCTCTTTGCTGCATCTGCTCTCTTGGCATTCCTTCTTCCTGTAAATGTTTCTCCTGTGAAGTTCTTTCTTCCGGTTTCTCTTCTATTGTTAATACTCTGACCTCCGCTATGCGGATCTCTTCCTGCGTCCACTGGCTTGCAAACAGTTCCCGCTCGCCTTTGATATATAGTCCGGTCACCTGCTCAAAGGTGTAAGTGCTTCCGCCCAGTTCACTCGCCGAAAATCTTCCTTTATAGATCCCTGTCTCTTTTTCAAACTTCATGACTCCGATCGGAATTGCCTCCGGCTGCGTCGGTGTCCCCGCTAACAGGCAGATCTGCGCTTCTTTTGTTTCCTTTATTTTTTTTCGTATCTGTATTTCTAAGCGGACAATCCCTCCTCTGCAATCCACCTTTGCAAATCCCACATTGGTATCCCTCTGGCTGTCACGATAAGAATAAATGTAGGTGACAAAACGGTTTAGTTTCTGCATTGCTCCTCCTAATTGCTTTTTACCTATATATATGCAGCAGGATTTTTGAAAAGAATTGACAGGATTTCTTTTTTATTATATATTATATTTGTAATTAGTTATCATTACTATTATTATATTGTTCTGACATAGAAAGCAGGTTTTTATGAGAAAACACAGTAAACAGCGGGAGGCGATTCAGTTTTACCTCGCCACCCATTCCAATCACCCTACCGCGGAAACAGTATATCTGGGCATTAAGGAGGAATTTCCAAATGTCAGCCTTGGGACGGTGTACCGGAATCTGGCTCTTTTAGCGGAAAACGGAGAAATCCTCAAGATTTCCACAGGTGTCGGACCGGATCGTTTTGACGGATGTATCGACCCCCATTACCACTTTTTTTGCACGGAATGCGGTGCCGTTTACGATTTAAAAATGGAGTCAATTGACCATATCAATGTGATTGCCAACCACAATTTTGATGGCATTGTTGAAGGCAACATTACACACTTCTTTGGAAAATGCCCGGAATGTGCAAAAAAATTTAATTCAAAAAGTAGTTGACATCCGTCCTGCTTTTTGTTATATTAAAATCAGTAATAATTACTATTACTAATAAAGAATATTTCCTGCTAAAGCAGGCAAACTAAAAATATAAAAAGAAAGTTGAGGAAAAAAATTATGGCAAAATATGTATGTAGTGTATGTGGTTATGTTCACGAAGGAGATTCCGCTCCGGATGTCTGTCCGATCTGTAAAGCTCCGGCTGAAAAGTTCCAGAAACAGGAAGGTGAAATGAGCTGGGCTGCAGAGCACGTTCTCGGTGTTGCACAGGGTGTACGCGAAGATATTATTTCTGATTTAAGAATGAATTTTGAAGGAGAATGTTCTGAGGTTGGTATGTATCTGGCGATGGCTAGAGTTGCTTTCCGCGAGGGCTATTCTGAAATCGGTATGTATTATGAAAAAGCTGCTTTTGAAGAGGCTGAACATGCTGCTAAATTTGCAGAGCTGCTTGGCGAAGTTGTAACGGACAGCACAAAGAAGAACTTAGAGTTAAGAGTTGCTGCTGAAAACGGTGCTACTGCCGGAAAATTTGACCTTGCAAAACGTGCAAAGGCACTGAATCTCGATGCGATCCACGATACCGTGCATGAAATGGCTAGGGATGAGGCTAGACATGGTAAGGCATTTGCCGGACTGTTGAAGAGATACTTTGGCTAGGATCAGTACAATAGCTAGTAGCTAACTTAAATATATGAATTTTAAAGCGGATAGACCTGTGTTGAATCTATCCGCTTTTGTTTTTGAACTAAAATTACGAACATGCTTCATATTTTTACAAATACTATTATAAAAAAATATAAAATTTCATATAATGCTGTAGAAATAGTTGATAATTATAAAGATACAGCATATAATATAAGTACGAATTTCCCTACTTTTCATACTTTAAAATGGAGGTGTTTTAATGGCAACTAATACATTTATAGATAGCGCTAAGGTCATGTCAAAAGGACAAATCACTATTCCAAAAGATATCCGAGAAATTCTGGGGGTTTCAAATGGCGACAGAGTTACTTTTGTTGTCGAAAACGGAAATGTCCGTCTAATCAATTCCGCAGTCTATGCAATGCAGATGCTCCAGGCACAGATGACCGGAGAAGCAGCAAAAGCAGAACTCACATCCGAGGATGCAGTCATAAACTTAGTAAAAGAAGTACGCGCAGAAAGTGAGGTTTAATGAACGTTCTAATTGATACTAATATTCTAATTTCTGCCGCATTAAATCATAAGGGAACTCCTTACCAAGCCTTTACCAAAGCTGTAAGCTATCCGAATCATGGGTTGGTATGTGAATGACCGTCCCATTCTTCGGGCTGCCATTTATGCCAATGCCGATATTTTGCTGACAGGGGATAAAGATTTTCTGGAATCCGGTTTGCAATATCCTAAAATTGTAACTGCTTCAGACTTTGTACAAATGATGTGATGTAATGATTTTTCATACCATATCTCCGTCTATCCCACTCATATATTTCACCTTATTTGCATCTTCTCTTTTACCTCTATCTCACGCTCCCGAAAGATTTTTGGAAATGTCTTCAATATTACTATCGCAGTAATGATTCCCGCCACAAGATCGGCAATTCCCTCGGACATGTATACACCCTTAAAGCCCAGAAAATGCGTCAGCACAAAACAGAGTGGAATCAAAATAATAACTTTCCGGATGACCGCAAGTAACAGGGCAGATTTTGCCTGACCGAGAGCAACATTGATATTTTGCAGGGTCATCTGTACAAAAAACATAATGGAACCCATCAAAAAAAACGGCGTATAATGTTTCACAATACCCGTAACTGATTCACTGGACGAAAATATATGTGCATACATCTGGGGAACCGCAAGCGAAACCGACCAGATGGATACCGCAAAAATAAAGGCAATTACCGTCACATATTGGATGCCCTGCTTTAATCGCTCTGCATTTCCCTTTCCGTAATTGTAACTGACAAACGGTTGCATTCCATTCCCAAGACCGTTTAACGGCAGAGAAATCAGTTGTAATGCACTGAGCATAACCGTCAATGCAGCCGTATAATCCTTATTTCCTCCCGTAGCACGATTAAGATTGATATTAAAAACAATCTGGATGGCACATTCTGTCAGTGTCATAATAAACGGAGTAAAACCAAGTGACACAATATTGGCAATTCTTGCAAAAGAAATCTGCATATCCTTAACAGAAAAATGAAACAGACTTTTCTTAGAGAAGAAAAAGCAAATAATACAGATGCAGGAACAAAACTGCGAGAAAATTGTTGCCAGACCGGAGCCGCGAACTCCCATCCGTAGAGTAAAAATAAAAATTGGGTCCAATACAATATTGATGACTGCACCGATTAAAACAGCACTCATTGCAATAAATGAATATCCCTGTGTCAGTATAAACGGATTCAATCCCTGTGCCAGCATGACAAAAAGCGTACCACAGGAATAAATTTTCAAATAGGCAGTAGCAAATCCGACAGCACTGGGTGGACATCCAAAGAGCAGCACGATCTGTTTAGAAAACAGAAAAGTAACCATGCCAATCAAGATTCCAAGCACCAGCAACATGAAAAATGCCGTATTAAAAATGCGATTGGCTTCCTTACAATTATCTTCACCCAGTTTGATACCGGCTCGCGGAGAACCGCCAAGTCCAACGAGATTTGCAAATGCCTGAATAATCAGTGTAATCGGTAAAACGATTCCCAACGCTGCCAATGCATCCATTCCGGAGCCATCAATTCTGGCAACGTACATTCTGTCTACGATGTTATATAAAAATGTAATTAATTGCGCAATAACAGCAGGTATTGTAAGACGGAATACCAGTGGAAGGATTTTTCCCTGTTCTAACTGCACCGTAATATCCTGCTGTGGTTTTTGTATATGCAACATTATTCTTTTAGCCTCTCATAAGCAATTCGGGGTGTTCCATCTAAAACATGTATGATCCCACACTTTTGGAATCCATTTCTGCTGATGAGGTGCTGCATAATCCGATTCTGTTCATGCGTATCTACTCTCAGATGTCCTATTTTCCGTCCGCAAAAATCTACGATCTTATCAAAGATACCATGTACTGTTCCATCTCCGGCAACACGATGCAGTGTTCCATACTCTGTATCAGAAATCCATGCTCCTTGTTCTATCTTTTCATAAGTCGGCTCTTTTCCAATGATAAAAGCAAACACTCCATGAATACCTGTATCATCTTTTATCACATAAAGCTGCCCTTTTTCAATATCTTTTACCAGCAGACTTTCCGGCGGAAAACTGTCTCCCCACTGCCGGGGATTTCCTGACTGCTTCATAAATTTCCGGGCAGATGCATAGATCTGAAGTATCCTCGGCAAATCCTCTAATTTTGCTTTTTCAATGCCATCGTGACTCATCTTTTTGTACCTCAAAAATCAAATCTTCTTTTAACCAAAGTTCTAAAACCTGTACCGGGTTGCCATGTTCTTTTATAATATCGAGTAAATCCTCTGTCTTTAACCAGACGGTTGCCGTATTCTCATTTGGATGGACTCCGATCAGCTTTCGTCCTTCTAAAAACTCTCTGTCTAAAAACACCTGCACTTTTCTCTCTTCATCATTCAGGATTCCAAGCGGTGTTACCGCCCCCGGTATCAGTCCCAGGATGTCCATTAAGTCATTTTCAGATGCAAAACGCAAAGGACGCGTGTTATTTTTCTTTCTGAACTCTTTTAAATCTACCCTTTTATCTCCCTTCACTGTGATCAGATAGTAATTTCTTTTCTTGTCATCGCATACAAAAAGATTCTTTGCATCAGCCTCCGGGTACGGAATATCCACCTCGGCGAGCTCCTCCATATTAAATACTGCTTTGTGTTCTGTCACCTCGTGCCAGATGTTTTGTTCTTTTAAATAATTGTAAATTTCCTGTTTATTCATAAGGGCATTATAACACATTTTTCTAACTATGCCTTACCAGCCGCATATTTTTCGACGGTCAGTACCATAGCAGTGCAATAAACATCAGCACTGCCGTAATGGACAGACTGAGCGGATACGCCATCATAATTGTGGAAAACGTTCTGCTTTTCGGAAATACCGTGTATATCCAGCTTTTGTGCTTTTACTTTTGGTTTCAAAATTTCTTCACCTGAATTCCTAATATAATCTTACCTATGTTCATATGATTCTTATTCGATCTTTAACAATCCTCTACAGCGGTTTAGCACCGCATAGATTTCCTGTTTTCTCGGAAGTGCAAGATTTCCCGGTATACCTCCCGTGCAAAATGCTGCAAATTCTTTTTTCTGCATAGCTGTATACAGTTCCTCCACTGCTTCCTGCAGTGTGCGTTTTCCGTCAAACATATGCAGCTTCATATATTTTAAGATCTGCACTAACGCTTCTAACTGTTCATGGTCTGCCAGTTGTTCGACCAGACGCAGATCCACCTCTTCGCGATTGATCGAAACTGCTTCTTTTCCCAATGCCTTCATTTTGATGCGATTCTCTTTTTGAAAAGCAACGTCCCGCTTCACAATCCGTTCAAACGATGGCAGCTCTGCTTCTGCAATATGCTCTAATACCAATGGAAACTGCTCTGCCTCTTTTTTTGCAAAATCCGTAATTTCCACCGGAAGATATTGTTTCATCTGGATCACCGTATCTGCCTTGTGAAAATAGGAGCCGGAACTTCCGGCGACTAAAATCGTGGAAATCCCCTCTCTTTCATAGAGTTCGCTTACACGGTCAATAAATGGAATGATCGGTTCTTCTTCCCGATTGACCACTCGTTGCATCAGTTCATCCCGGATCATAAAATTCGTAGCACTGGTGTCTTCATCGATCAAAAACAGGGTTGAGCCCGCCTCCATTGCTTCTACGGTATTTGCCGCCTGCGAGGTGCTTCCACTGGCATCCTCCGTATAAAATTCCGTTGTATTTTTTCCATTCGGAAGATTCTGAATAAACATGGAAATATCTGCTTTTTGAATACTCCGTCCATCTTCTGCACGCAGTTTGACCGCACTGTCGTCCGTGATCACATACTCCCGTCCATCCCCGGCAATATGGTTATATACCCCCGACTCCAATGCCTTTAAGAGCGTGGACTTTCCATGATATCCACCCCCGACGATCAGAGTAATTCCTTTTTTGATCCCCATTCCTTTGATAGTTCCATGATGTGGCAGTTCCATCGTCACTTCCATGGATTTTGGCGACACAAAAGAAACGGCATCCTTCATCGGCTGCATGGAAACTCCGGATTTTCTCGGAAGAACCGCTCCATTGGCTACAAATGCCACCAGACCTCTTTTTTTCAGTTCTTCCCGGATATAATTCTGATCTATGGCTAGATCTACCACCTGCTCTAACTCTTCTTTCCGGTATGATCTTTGATACATTGTCTTTTTGATGCATACCGGCAGAAAATCGAATAAAATCTTTTCTAATTCTCTCGCATTGATGGTTCTTCCGTTTGCCGGAAATCCGATCTCCATCCGTACCACCAGATCTCCGTTTTTCGGCTGAATGACACATGCACTGCGATTTAAGATTTCCTGTCCCGGCCGGGTAACAGAGATCAGTCCACTCTTCCCGGAACCCTTTGCCTTAAAGGAATATTCCCTGATATTTGTCGCAATTTTTCGTAACAGATGATCCTGCAGTGCAATCCGTTTGAAGGTTATGTCATACAAACAGGCATCAAATCCCGCCTGTTTTCCGTCGATGTGAACACTGACCTTGGAAGGAGACGCAAACGGATCTCCCTGCACATGGTCAATGGACAGCACATAGGTTCCAAACTGATACTGCCCTTTTGTATCTTTGTATGCCGGATAACCTTTATGGTCGATCCTGTTTAACAGATTGCGTAATTCTTCCGAAGTCTTCATGCTGATATCCCCTTGTTTGATTCTTGGTTTTATTTTTCCACCTCATATGCTGACGCTAGTGCGATTCCGGCAAAAATCCAGAACACCGGTGTTGTATACAGTGTACTGTCATTAAACAGACTGCCTGCCATATAACAGATACATCCCAGATAACATCCCAGTCCCAGTCGTGTCTTCATATCTGACAACTCACGTTTGTAATAAAACGTTCCACATTTTTTTAACAGGAGTACATAAAATGCTATCATTGCCACAAGTGCTAAGAAGCCATTCTGTACCCACTGCATCAGGTAGTCATTATGCGGTTTCTCAATCACCCGTGCCGGATTGTTAGCATAAATTGCCTTTCCAACATAGTCGTTCTGTGAAAATACTTCTGCAAATGTATCCGGTCCGCTTCCTGCAACGATATATTTTTTTAAGATCGGCAGGGTTCTACTCCAAATATAAATTCGTCCCGAACCTAAATATTCTTTGCCGCCCGCATCGACTTTTGGAATGTCGGTAAGCTGTGTCTCTTTTCCGTTCTCTGTCCGGTAATAATACCCCTTGCTGTTTTTTCCAAACGTAAATGTCTGGTTGCAGAGATATACGTCTATGTATTTTTCTTCGTCATACTCTGCTATTGCCATTTTCGCAGAATATTCCACTTTTTTGATGTCGGTTTCTCTGCCTTTTTTATCGTAAATTTTCGCTTTTTTATCCTCTAAGGTGATGAGATATTCCTTTCCATCATAGCAAAGCTCCACTCCGTCTTTGGATGTGATCATGCGCTCTAACTTCGTCTTTGGTGTATCTTCCTTCCATCTGGACAGATAGTGAAAATCATTGATTTTGTCAATTCCTACAAATACTACCGCTAAAATAAGGATTCCCGGCAAAATATATTTCATCAGTTTCCCGATCTTCTCCTTAGAAAGGATACATCCTACGACTAATGCCACAAGCAATACAAAAAATGTGGAGCGGGAGTAGGTAAACCAGATCAGGATCAGACATCCTGCACACAATATCCCGTAGAAAATCTTCTTCTTTTTCTCTTTTTCACTGCTGCACATCACTGCAAAAACCGGTGCGAACATGGTCAGAAATACACCTGCATAGTTCGGATTATACAGACTTAAGAACACGTTGTTTCCGCTAAAAATAGTCTCTAACGTGCCGCCATACTCTGCAAACTGTTCTTTGGACATCACCAACCGCTGCATCCATGCAAAATCCAACAGATCTTTTTTTGCTATCTGAAATATTCCAAGCACCGCCATGACTATGAATACTGCTACGATCCCATACCAGATGGTTTTATAGTCTTTTTCCTGCTCCATTACCTGATAGGCATACAGACAAAATACCAGATATCCCAACAGAACCAGTACGCCCTGGAACTGATAAAAATTTCCGGTAAATGACGCTCCCATATTTACGGATAACAGGGTCGAAAGCAGTATCATTCCCGCATACACTGCCAACGGGATAAATATTTTCATTTTTTTTCTGTTTTCCGGAAACAGTCCGATCCGAAATGCCAGTACCGCCGCCGTAAAAATTGCAACTACTTCAAAAAAATAACAACGGTAATAACTGTACAGATCCATAATCACATCCTCATCCGAATACCACGGATATTTTGCATATCCGCAGGAATAGAGTGCCAGTCTTACAATAAACGGCATAATACAAAGGATCAGTAACATTGGTATCAGTAAATCGTTAAATCCCTGTTGTTTTTCTTTGTGTTTGGTTTGTTTCTTTTTTGTTCCTGTCTTTTTACTCATCTTCTTTTCCACGCCTGTATATAGAAAAAAGGCTGTTTACACAGCCCCTTTTCTTATATTTTATTTTGCTGTAAATGTCTTTCCCTGTGCCCAGCCTTTGTCATTGACCATGTAATATACCTGATATTTTGTATTTGATTTCAGCTTGAGGTAATCCATTCTTACGCTGATCTGATTGCTGCCCTGTTTTGCATATGCTGTACCACGATAGTAATGTCCTGTCTTTGTATCTTTGACATATACATTAAACACTGCTTTTTTATCATTCTGAAGATAGGTGTCATTGATATAGATATACTTAATTGCAAATACCTGTGTATCATTTAGTTTTTTATTTGTTTTGATCGTAAGTGTTTCACGGTTTTTCTTTGCAGTCACACTTGTAATCTTAAAGTTCTTACTTGCTTTTGTTCCAACCGGATTATTGTTATAGGCATACTCACTGAGTTTTGAACTGATCTTTGCTGCCTTTATCATTTCCGGTGCAACTAAACGATGAGCACTTCCGGTCTGTACGGAGTAATAAGAAACAAATCCTGTCTGACTGATATATTCCCCTGTGACAGCCCAACGAGCATTCTGGCATGTCATAACTGCCTGTGCTAATTTATAACGGTTCTTTGATGTAATACCATTACCATATACTTTTGCAACATTCTTTGCTTTTGAACGCAGACTGCTGTATTTATTTGATTTCAGACCGTTTTTCTTTACTGCTGTGATCGTTGTACTAACAGGAATTCCTTTGTACTTTGTAGTAATGACTGCCTTACCGGTCTTCTTTACGGTAATGTCACCCTTAGAGCTGACCGTGATCACATTTTTATTACTGCTCTTATAGGATACTCCACTAGAGAGGTCTGAGAGATATCCGCCCTTGATCTCTTTATTATTCTTATACTGAGAATACTGGAACAAATCTCCCATGTTGAAAGTCATGCCCTGCTCTACCTGTATGTCTGTGTAATATCCATAGACATTCGTACTTGTGCCACTTGCAGCTTCTGCCTCTAATTTATTCACCGGAAGTGCACTGATAACTATCGGTGCTGCCAGTAATAAACATAAGCAGATTGCCAGTCTTGTTTTCCATTGCTTCATTTTCTTTCCTGCTTACGTTTTATTTATTTTATCTTAGCACTTTTTTTCTGGCTCTGCAAGAAGACAGTCAGGCATTTCGTGCTGCATAAAATGAATTTCCAAATCCCAGCATCCTCTTCACCGGAATTAATTTTCAAGTCAGCTATTTGAGCGTTCCATCTACATCAGTAAGCCTGTCATTCCTTCATATCCATACATTCTCAGGACACTGACCAATCCACTCTTGATCTCCTCCCTTGAAAAATCGGCTTTGTCTAAAAATTCTTCCGTATAGTCGTTCAAATGGTCATAAAATCCAAGTGCCGCCTTTAAGTCCTCTGCCTGTCCGTTTTCTAACTGTTCATACAGCAGATTTTCCGCTTCGTTTATCTTTCCGGCATCCGCCAGTCTCACCAGTCTTATATAGAGGTCTGAGGTTTCCTTCAGCTCCTGTTCTATATCCACTGTCTTTTCGTCAATGTTAAATATTAATTTAATGATTGTGCGTACCATCTCGTGGATGAGACGCATGAGGTAGTCTTGTTTTACCATGTTGTCCTCCTGGGGTACTAGATTTAACTTTTACTCTTCCAATTCTTCTTCATGACATTGGAAAAAGTGTTACTTCATCTTGCTAAATTCTAGGGGAAAAGTTATATCTTCCTTCTTCTGCACCACTTTAATCAGCAAATCAGTATGGTTTTAAAAACACTAAAAATCAATTACTCATTTTTAATTTTGTCGCTGTTATATTGTTCATATCTCTATGAATAAATAAACGGACATCTCCTGTCGTCAAATTGTAAAGAACAGACCACTGCAATTTATCAACTTCACCATCCTGCACACCAACCTTAGCAAGAAGCGATATAGCATCATTCTCATTTAATATACCGTTGTTATCTGATAATTCTTTTTCTACCATATCATATCTCTCAAACTCTGTAAAACCTTCACCAATATTTAAACCATTATAAGCTATAATATTAGTTGCAATTTGATAATCGGTTTTCGCCTCTACGACTTGAAGTTCACCATCATAAAACTCAACAATAATGGAATGTCCACTAGCATCCGCAATCAAATAGTGACATTCGATATCGCCGGAAAAATAAATATTATAATTACGAAGTAGTTCAACCGCTTCTTCTACCGTTGAAGCATTATCCAGTACTAATCGGATTGCAGTTGTCGTATTCAAAGTTATCTTATTACTATCATAAGGTGGCTCGGCTTCAGGTACAGCTAATAATGCAATTGCCACTCCTTTTTCATTCATACCGTCAAATGGTAAAAACGGTGCTGCGAGTGTTAAAAACTTATCAAAAAGTGAACCATCGGGCAGAAAATTCTCTGAATACCCGGCAAAGGATAGATTTACAGTAGAAACTGACTTATATCCATTCTTCGGCTCTGTATATAACTGTAATGATGGCGCATAAAGGAAATCAAAGTTACGGCCATATATTACTTCTCCTTTTTCATTTTTGGTCACGAAAGCAGTACAAGCATCCCCTGTAACACCAAGATCTATAGGCATCCCTTTTAGCAGTCTTTTTGTCACAAACTCTTCTATATCCTTATCGCTCGATGCTCCGACTTCTAAAAATTCATCAAAACCATAATCACTATAGTAGGTCATCTGATATGCACCATAATCGTCAAGCTTTTCTAATGAAAATAGTGTTCGCAATTCATTCCAAAACAGAGCAACCGCTCCCATAACAATCACAAGCAAAACTACAGTTATTCCAATAAAAAACCATTTTATAATTTTTTTATTATTTTCATGCAGTTTACCATCTGTATGATTCATAAAATATCCTCTCAAATCGCGAATTGTATACTTTTTCACGTTCCGATTATATCACTAATAACATTCCTTTTCCATCTTAAAATATAAGGCACAGCCAATCACTATGCCCCAAATATCTATACTCTAAAATAAACCATGGGCTTTTTACCTCCAATTCATATGAAAGGACTAATAACAATGAAATTGATACACGCCGAATATACCCGATGCATAACAGCATCGACATCAACCACTATAATGGCTACATCCTTCGGATTGACTGTAATCAAGCAGAATTCGGAATACGAACCCCTCCCAATTCCCAACGATGCCCGGAATGCTTTGGCAATTGATAATCCGCTGGAATATGCCCGACTTGTGCTCGATGGCGAGATGCCGGCATGAGTGGATGCGAAGAATAGTTTTGAAGTGTTTAATAGTATATTCCTCCCTCTCTTTGAGGGAGGAATTCCGTATTTCTATACCCCAATTACTAACCAGTCTAACCATACAATTTTTCTTCGAATAACTGTATATATTTTGAGATACCCTCTCTAAGTTCTTTCCTCTCTACATCAGCCCAAAAACTTTGCAAAAAGATACTTATATCAACCCTTACGTTTTCATCAGCTGACTTTATCAGAACATCTTTTGCAACATCGCTTATTTTCCCAGTAACATAAAACTCAAACAATGCAGCTGTCCATAATGGGATTACCATAACCCAATTCTTACTATCCTTATAATCAGAATAACTTAAAAATAGCTCGCTTAAATTACTTGTAATAATGCATATTTTATTTTCACCATTCATTTTATCATTAAATGCTACCGCTCTACACAACGCCACTATATCAAGAAATGAATGTATATATTTGTGAAATTTAGACCCTTCAATCATTTGAACTGTTCCAACAAATTTGCTTTGACTTGTACAAATTAAATAGTATCCCCAGTCGTCATAGAAATATCGAATTGCCATTTTATATAAGCATTCCAAATCAACACGTTTATATAAAACAATCAAAATTCCAAATAGGAGTATGAGCCCTAATACTACCAAATATTTATATGACATCCCGAAAAACATTTTTACTATTACAACCAGCACACTCAATGCAACAAATATTTTCATAAAATGTGCTGCTTTTTTATACCATAATTCTCTATATACTCCTGCTAAATTTACATATTCTATTGTATATAATTCTTTGATTTTTTTATATCTACATAAATATTCATCAAAGTATTTCTCAGAACACTTAATCAATTCAACATTTGATACGTTTAGCATCAATCCAGGAGTCCGATAGTACAAGTCTTTTCTAATACCTTTTTTTGGTATTTTTTTAGAATAATATTTTTTACTTTCCGTTCGCATCTCGAGCACCGCAACACTAAAGATTATTAACAACATTGTCATTAATACATCCAAAGCACCCCTATAATCTGATATAGCTTTTACATTTTCTATATCTATAATATAGCCTACTACGCTAAAAAGAATTGCCAATACAGTCAAACATCCATTCCATATTGATTTGATATTAAACTTCTTTTCCTTAATCCATGTAAAAAGTAGTGGAAATAAAGCAACAATAAATATTCCCTTATACCACTCTAAAAATTTTTGAATTATTATATTTGGAGCAGTATGTATCAAAATACATATAATTAGCCCCACAGGGATCAAAATTACTATTTTTGATAACATATCCGTGAGTCTTTCTCCAAAACTTTTTACGCTTTCTATCGAACGTCTATACATCACATTTTCATCTTTCATTACCTTTTTCCTAAGCGGCAATACTATTAAAAGCTCCATATCTATAGCAAACCACATTATCAGTAATATACCCACACTATAATCTCCTCTCACTTACACAAAGTCATCTTGCATATCCCTTTTTCCAAATTACTTTAAGTTTTCTATGTCATTTACAAAAATGCTAACATATCGCCCTTTTTAAGTCTTCTTTCAAGACCCACATCCTTCCTTATTTCATAAATTATATCTTCCATTTTCCACAAAATATTTTTATCACCTTTTATTAATGACTTTCTATACTTTAGCCATTTTTTTACAACTCTGTTTGCCCCCATAAAGTAAGATCTTCAGAAAATTCCGAGACCATTTTAGTCATTTCTTCTTTTAGCGTCTTTCATTATTTTATAAATTATTTCTACAAATTACTTATATGGTTCTTCACGCTTATCATATAAGTAATTTTTTACATTGTACTTATATCCAATATCTTGGCTACGATTGAACTGATGACTACACCAGTGATAAAAACAGCACCTGTTATCATAGCCACCACAATAACTTGATCAGATGTATTTACAAAATTTTCAACGAATTTTACTACTACTCCAAAAATCTATTTTACAAGTAATACCGCTGCTATCACCATACCTATTAATAACAGCAATCTAATTAAAAAGTTAATTCCGGAATGTTTTTCTTTCGTTTATTAATCCTCCTGTTATTTCTGTGACACTGTAAGTCATAAAACCCACAGTGCCACACTTTTAGCTATTGAATATTCTTGTGCGATGAAATCGCACTTCCGGAAATTTGGGAATCAGATGTCCGGAAGTGGAAATCACCTATGTAAGTATACGAGTTTACTCGCGTAATGCTTTATCCAAACCATATACCTCACGCATTGATCTATCATGTTCAGCATCAATGCTCGTGATATTTATTCTGTAACTGTCATGAGCAATACGGTCAATGATTGCATCTGCCAGAGGACTGTCAGCACCACCGAGCTGGTCATACCATTCTTCGAATTCATATTGGGAGCAGAAAATCGTTGAAGATTTCTTGCGTCTCCGGTGGAGCAGTTCAAAGATATCCCTCTGTTCCGAATCCGTTGGTTTCAACAGAAGCCATTCATCCAGAATCAGGACAACAGGATTGGCATACTTAGCCATGACTTTTTTGTAACTGCCATCTGTCCGTGCCATCTCCAGATCAATAAGCAGATCAGGAAGACGGACATACTTGGTATTGAAATACTGCTTACAAGCCTCCATGCCAAAGGCACAGGCCATGTAAGTTTTACCGCAGCCTGTAGCACCGGTGATAAAAAGATTCCGGTGTTCAGATATATATTCGCAAGTAGCAAGTCTGTTTATCAGATCCTTGTTCAGCTTGCGTCCGGAAATATAATTGATATCCATGATATTTGCTTCCGGCCGGTCGAATCCGGCGTTGCGGATAAGACGCTTTTGGCGGTTATTCTTGCGGTTGCTGTATTCGATATCTACCAGCATTCCAAAGCGGTCTTCAAAAGGAACTTCCTTGAATTTCGGATCGTCAAGCTGGTTGCGGAATGCATCTGCCATTGTGGTAAGACGCATTTCAATAAGTTTATCTATTGTACTCTGATTTGTCATATGTGATTACCTCCGATAGTAGTCGGCACCTCTAGTAATGCCGTGTGCTTTATGTGTGGTCTTGGATCCGGATGATTCTGGTTCCGTTTTTACAGAACCAGTTACAAGGATGTTTTTGATACTCTTGTAACTGGGCGAAGCTGTATAGGATAACGCCTTTTTGCAGGCGGCTTCAAGCAAAGATTCTGAGTATTTATCAGTAAGCTTCAGAAGTCCCATACAACTTCTATAGGTCTGTTGTTCCACGCGTTTGGAGGCCAGTATTGCATTGACCACAGTGTACGTATTTATGCCAATCCGCTCAGCCCATTTGCGGAAGCGGTCGCCACTCCAGATACTTCCGGTGGTCTCGGCATATGTTCCGTAATGGTGCTGTACTGCCCGGGGCGTCCTTTCAGACGGCGGTGGGAAGCAATGCGGTTATGGTTGTAAAAAATTTCAATGGTGGTATCTGTTACCTTTACATCAACTTTCTTTTTGATGTATTCATATGGAACTGAGTATAGCATTCCATCCACAGATATGTGATAATTGAACTGGACGGTGGCTGTCTTCCAGTCACTCAGTTCAAAGTGGGTAGCAGGTAATGGCGAAAGTAACGGCTTTTCATCTTCAAGGAATAAGTCCAACCGGCTGCCCTCTTTCTTTTGAAAGAGCCTTCGATTGAATTGTTCCAGTTTTTCTCTGATTGCACGGTTGAATTCGGCAAGAGAAAAGAACTGTTCATTCCGGAGTGCTGCTGTTATCCAGGTAGAAATATTTCCTACCGTTCCTTCAGCATTCGGCTTATCCTTTGGTGTCCTGACACGGGCAGGGATGATAGCTGTGCCATAGTGCTCAGCCATTTCCTGATAAGTTTCATTGATCTGCCGGTCTTTCCAACCACCATTGTGAACAACTGCTGTCTTGCAGTTATCCAGTACGAGGATTCTGGCAACGCCGCCAAAGAACTCGTACATATGGACATGGGC
>OLRQ01001181.1_pt1 | contig 21731 bp, 18 predicted proteins | sample 1671971 | NCBI WGS metagenome assembly OLRQ01 (sample SAMEA3136631, study PRJEB25190) | human gut metagenome | biome: human gut; feature: human-associated habitat; material: faeces | place: Austria | collected 2013
GCTACCTCCACCTTGGCAAGGTGGCGCTCTACCAGATGAGCTACAGCCGCATATTCCTTTCATCTCGCTTTTGGCTTACCGCCTCAAAGCAAGATTTATTATATCAGGTGATGTGCCCTCTGTCAACACTTTTCTTTCTTTTTTCGCAAATTTTTCCGAAATACAGAAAACCGACGGCACACACCGTCGGTTTTCTCTTTCTCTTTTCCTTTTCAGCTTCTCAGTGCACCCAGACCTCTTCGTGCTCGCCGCGGCGCGGACGATTGAGCAGATGCTTAATCGCCTCCTGTGCAGGCATGCCGCCGTACAGCACGGCATACATTGCTTCGGTGATCGGCATGGACACGCCCTGCTGCTGTGCAAGATGATAGCCCGCCTCGGTCGCATAATAGCCCTCGACCGTTGCACCGACCTCCTTCATCGCCTCCTGCGCCGTCGCGCCCTTACCGATCAGGATACCGGCACGACGGTTGCGAGAGTGCATGGAGCAGCAAGTTACGATCAGATCGCCCACACCGGACAGGCCCGCAAATGTCTCCTGCTTGGCGCCCAGCTTGACGCCCAGACGCGCAATCTCGGTCAGGCCGCGGGTCATGAACGCCGCCTTGGAATTGTCGCCCAGACCCAAACCATCCGAAATACCGGCGCCGAGTGCGATAATGTTCTTGAACGCACCGCCCAGCTCACAGCCGATGATATCAGACGAGGTGTACACGCGGAAGTTGGTGTCGTTCATGAACGCCGCCTGCGTCAGCTCAGCCGCCGCACGGCTCTCCGAAGCGGCTACGATAGCCGTCGGAATGCCGCGTGCAACCTCCTCGGCGTGCGTCGGACCGGTCAATGCAACGACCGGATTGCTGCCGTTCATCGCGTTCGAGATGGTCTCGGAGAACCGGCAGTAGCCGTGCTTGGAGTCCAGACCCTTGCCGACGTTGACGATAACCGTATGCGGCGGCACGATCTTCGCCAGCTGCTCTGCCGTGCTCGCTACCGCGAAGGACGGCACCGCCAGCACGACCAAATCCGCTTTGGCAGCGCCGGACATGTCGGTCGTAATCTCAATACCCTCCGGAATGACAACACCCGGCAGCAGCTTCTCATTGCAGCGCTCGCGGTGCAGCAGGTCACACTCCTCCTGCAGATAGGTCCACGAGGTTACTTCATGTCCGTTCTGGTGCAGCAGCATCGCCAGTGCGATGCCCCAGCCACCGGTACCCAGTACAAAAACCTTCATGTTACTTCTCCTCTCCGTCAGGCGATGCTTCGATCGTCTTTTTGCTCTTAAAAGAGAATTTATTTTCCGTGCCGTGCAGGATGCGTCCGATATTCGAGCGGTGCATGAAAATGACTGCCGCCGTCATGCCGAACGCCATCGCCGTCAGCACCGGATCGCGGTAGAACAGCCATGTCGTGATCGGAAAGCTGACCGCGCCGAGGATCGAACCGAGCGAGATCCACTTTGTCAGCACGACCGACAGGATGAACAGCGCGAATGCAATGACGAACACGCGCCAGTCAAAAAACGCGAGCATAACCGCGCCGACCAGTACGCCCTTGCCGCCCTTAAAGCCGAAATACAGCGGGAACATGTGGCCGAGGATAACAAAAATACCCGCTGTCAGCTTGCCGACCGGACCGCCGAGCGCCCAGCCAACCGAAACCGCTGCGGCACCCTTGGCAATGTCACCGAGCAGAACGAACAGCGTCTTTTTCGCACCCATCGTGCGGTACGCGTTCGTCAGACCGGCGTTGCCGCTGCCGTAGTTGCGGATATCCTTTCCAAGCGTCACCTTGCTGACAATGATCGCAAAGCTGAGCGAGCCGAGCAGATACGCGCACACGGCAATGATCGCAAAATGCGTAAGTGTCATGTTGCCCTCTCCTTACTGCGACTTGTCGCTGCGCTCACGGATGACCATGCGTACCGGCGTACCGGTCAGACCGAACACCTCACGGATCTGGTTTTCCAGATAGCGCTGATAGGAGAAATGGAACAGACGCGCGTCATTGCAGAAGCAGACGAATGTCGGCGGGCAGGTGGATGCCTGCGTCATGTAGAAGATACGCAGACGGCGGCCCTTGTCCGTAGGCGGCTGCACGCGTGCGGTTGCCTCTGCGAGAATGGCGTTGAGGCGGCCGGTCGGAATGCGCATGTGGTTCTGCTCGTATACCTCGTGGATGAGCGAGAACAGCTTATCCACACGCTGACCGGTCTGCGCGGAAATGAACAGCACCGGTGCGTACGGCATGTATGCCAGACCCTCACGGACACGCAGCGTGTACTCCTTCATGGTGGAGCCGTCCTTTTCAACCAGATCCCACTTGTTTACCACGATGATGCACGCCTTACCGGCGTTGTGCGCCTCTCCGGCCACCTTGGTGTCCTGCTCGGTAACACCTTCGGTCGCGTCAATCATGATAACGCATACATCGGCGCGCTCTACCGCCAGCAGCGAACGCATAACCGAGAATTTCTCGATCTTCTCGTCCACCTTGCTCTTCTTACGGATACCGGCGGTGTCGATGAACGTAAACTTGCCGTGCGTGTTGTCCACATCGGCATCAACACTGTCGCGGGTCGTACCGGCGATGTTGGAGACAATAACACGCTCCTCACCGAGCACGCGGTTGAGCAGACTGGACTTGCCGACGTTCGGCTTGCCGATGAGAGCCACGCGAATGCGGTCCGCGTCCTCCTCTTCCTCGTCTGCCGGCGGGAAGTATTCGTAAGCCGCATCCAGCAGCTCACCGACACCGTAGCCGTGCAGTGCGGAAATGCCGTACGGCTCGCCCAGACCGAGGTTGTAGAACTCATAAAACTCCGCCGGAGGATCACCCGGCTTGTCGCACTTGTTGACAGCCAGCACGAGCGGCTTGCCCGAGCGCAGCAGCATGGACGCAACGTCCTGATCGGCGGCAGTAATGCCGGTGCGCAGGTCGGTGATCAGAATAATGACATCCGCATGCGAGATCGCAGTCTCTGCCTGAAAGCGCATGAACTGCAGAATCTCGTTATCGTTCGACGGCTCAATGCCGCCGGTGTCGATGACGGTGAAATCACGACCGCGCCAGTCGCTGTCAGCGTACAGGCGGTCGCGGGTAACGCCCGGCGTATCCTCAACGATGGAAAGCCGCTTGCCCGCCAAGCGGTTGAACAGCTGCGACTTGCCGACGTTTGGACGGCCGACGATCGCAACAATAGGCTTTGCCATAAATTTCCCCTCCTTTAAGGTCAGTTTAAGACATTTGCAAACAAATTGCAAGCAAGAAATTCGTTAAAACCGCGCGTCAGCGCGCATTCAATAGAATTTCCGCAGAAAATTCACAAAAAGCCGCAGCATATATGTGGCTTTTGATACAAGAAAGCAAATCAGTATGCCCGCAAGGACGCGCTGATTTGCGCCCGGAACATATCCGAGCCGTGCTCGATACGTCCCTCTCGATGCAAAGACAAGCCTTTTCATCGAAACCTGAAAAAAAATGGAGAAAGCTATCCGGCCTTCTCCATTTTTCCTGTTCTGTTTTAAGGCTTACGCTTCCTTAACGGACTTAACCTCACGACCGTTGTAATAGCCGCAGGCCTTGCACATTCTGTGCGCCAGCTTCATCTCGCCGCACTTCGGGCACTTAGCCATGCCGGGCAGAGAGAGCTTCCAGTGGGAGTTACGACGCTTGTCGCGGCGTGCCTTAGAAATTTTACCCTTAGGTACTGCCATGTTGGATACACCTCCTACTCTATCGTCTTATTTTTCAATACAAACTCATTCGCCCTTGTCGGAATCGAGCAGGGCGCGCAGCGCGGCAAATCGCGGATCGATCTGCTTTTTATCGCAATCGCAGTCGGTCACATTGCGGTCGGCGCCGCAGTGCGGACAGAGGCCTTTGCAGTCCTCTTTGCACAGATAGGTCATCTGTACCTGCAGGATCAATGCCGGCACCAATACGTCCGCAGGATCCACGCTGTCGCTGGTCAGCACAAAAAGATCGTCCTCTTCCTCCGCCTCGGGGTCATCCGAGAGCATCATATCGGCCTCAGCTGAGAGCGGAATCTCGAGCGGTTTCAGGCAGCGTGCACATTCGGTGGAGTAGATCGTTTCGATCGAACCCGCCAGTCTCACAACACCGCTTTCATTGGAAACCACGCCTTTGATGTGGACAGGGCTTTGAAACGGCTTCGCGCCATAGAGCTTTTCGTCCGCCAAGTCGATCGTTTCATCGAACGGAATCGACGCATGTGCAGACGTGTTCAGCTTTTTTAAGTCAATCTTCATGTCAACCTCACATGGTACTAAGATAGTATACTACAAACAATCGGTCTTTGTCAACCAAAAAATCTACAAAACACGGTATTTTTCCGAACTGTCCGCCCGCACTTTTCTTTTTTCGGAAAATGAGGTATACTGGTTTCACCCAAACGGGCAAATCAACGGAAAAGGATACCCTGCCTTGAGAGAATATTATATCACAAAAAACGACAGCGGACAACGTCTGAATAAATTTTTAGAGAAAGCTGTGCCGCTTTTATCCGGCGGCATGATGCACAAATACCTGCGATTAAAGCGCATCAAGGTCAATAACAAGCGCACTGAAGCTGCCTACAAGCTCGCCGAGGGCGATTCCGTGCAGCTTTACCTCAATGACGAATATTTTGACGCGCCCAAGGAGGAAGAAGCCTTCCGCCGCATCAAAACACCACGCGTGCGCGTCGTGTACGAGGACGAGCACATCCTGCTGGCGGATAAGGCGCCGGGCATGGTCGTTCACGCAGACGAGCACGGCGACACGGATACGCTCATCGCACACATTCAGGCGTACCTGTTTCAGTCCGGTGCGTGGAATCCGGATGATGCCGCGTCATTTGCACCAGCCCTGTGCAACCGTATCGACCGCAACACCGGCGGCATCGTCATCGCGGCAAAGACCGCTGAAGCGCTGCGCATATTAAATGATAAGATCAAGGACCGCGAGATGGAAAAGCGGTATCTGTGCATCGTGCACGGCAGACCCAAGCCGCCCGAGGGACTGATCGAGAATTATCTCCGCCGTGATGAAAAGCGCAAGCAGGTCACGCTGCACAGGACCCGCGTGCCGGGTGCCAAGACCGCACGCACGCGCTACCGCACGCTCACGTCGCACGGCAGACTGTCGCTCGTGGAGTGTGAACTGCTGACCGGCCGTACGCACCAGATCCGCGCACATATGGCGTCCATCGGCTGCCCGCTGCTCGGTGACGGCAAATACGGCACGAACGAACTCAACCGTCCCTACGGCGAGACCGGTCAGGCGCTCTATGCCTATTCCCTCACCTTCCGATTCGCGCAGGACGCGGGAGCCTTGCAGTACCTCAACGGGAAAACCTTTAAGGTTAAAGATATTCCGTTCGTGAAGAAGTATTTTCCGAATTTCAAGCCGTGAGTAATGGAAAACGGAGAATGAACACAACGGTTTCATTCCGCAAAAAGAAAACGCTGAGCCACCGCTCAGCGTTTTCCTTTATGCGATTTAGTTATCGTCCTGCAGGGCATCAAAGCCTTCTGCGCCGGTACGAACCTTTACAACGTTCTCCACATCGTAAACGAAGATCTTGCCGTCACCGATATGACCGGTATACAGAACCTTCTTGACCGTTTCAACAACGGTTTCAACCGGAACCTTGGATACAACAACCTCCATCTTCAGCTTGGGCAGCAGGGTTACGTCAACCTCAGCGCCGCGGTAATACTCGGGAGCGCCCTTCTGTACACCGCAGCCGACTACGTTGGTCACAGTCATGCCAGATACGCCGATGGATGCCAGTGCTTCCTTCAGAACCTCAAACTTGGACTGCTTTGCAATGATAACGATCTTGCTCAGCTTGTGGCCGCCGGCAGCAGCCGTGCCCTCTGTGGTAACCTTGGTCACCGGAACTGCCTTCTCGACTGCTACCGGGATGGTATCCTTGATCTTTGCAGCAGTTTCGCCAGCCTTGGTGCCCAGAACAGTAGGAACGACCGGCATAAAATCTGCGTATGCGGAGGACAGGCCGTGCTCGGGCTTATCCAGACCCATGATCTCCTCAGCCTCGCTTACACGCAGGCCGATGGTGTGCTTGATAACATTGAATACGATGGTCATGGTGATCGCAACCCAAGCGATGACTGCGACTACGCCGAGAACCTGAATGCCGAAGAAGTGGAAGCCGCCGCCGTAGAATACGCCGAGGGGCTCAACCTCAGTGCCATTATAGTAAGCGAACAGGCCGGTAAGGATGGTGCCCAGTGCGCCGTTGATGCAGTGCACGCCGACAGCGCCGACCGGATCATCGACCTTGAGCTTCTGATCGACAAATTCGATGCCGAATACAACGGCAAAGCCTGCGCAGATACCGATGATAACCGAACCGAACGGAGTAACCACATCGCAGCCTGCGGTGATGGCTACCAGACCTGCCAGAGAGCCGTTCAGCGTCATGGAAACGTCCGGCTTCTTGTAGCGGATCCAGGTGATGCACATAACGGTAACGGTTGCAACAGCAGCTGCCATGTTGGTGGTTACAAATACACGGGATGCAACCTCAGCACCGCCGCCCGACAGTGCAACGGTAGAGCCGCCGTTGAAGCCGAACCAGCAGAACCACAGGATAAAGCAGCCGAGAGCGCCGAGCGTCAGGGAGTGACCCGGGATAGCGCGTGCCTTGCCGTCCTTGGTGTACTTACCGATACGGGGACCGAGGATAGCTGCACCGATCAGAGCGGCAACGCCGCCGACCATATGCACCGCCGTGGAGCCTGCGAAATCATGGAAGCCAAGCTCTGCGAGCCAGCCGCCGCCCCAGATCCAGTGACCGGAAACCGGGTAAATGACCGCAGAAATAATCATCGAGTAAATGCAGTATGCAGAGAATTTGGTGCGCTCTGCCATCGAACCGGAAACGATGGTCGCAGCAGTTGCACAGAATACGGTCTGGAAAATCAGGGTCGTCCAGTCGTAGCCCTCACCGACAACGCCGTCAGCGAAGAAATCAAAGCCGCCGAAGAACGGGCTTGCCGCGCCGAACATGATGCCGAAGCCGAGGATCCAGAAGATCGGCGTGCCGAGCGAGAAGTCCATCAGGTTTTTCATGATGATGTTGCCGGCATTCTTTGCTCTGGTGAAGCCGGTCTCAACCATTGCGAAGCCGGCCTGCATGAAGAATACCAGCGCCGCCGCAACGAGCGTCCAGCCTACGTCCATCGACGTAGCAAGTTCCATGATATCCATTTTTAATAACCCCCTTGGAAATAGAAATGGCGTGTACCTCCCCTTTCTTCTAAAAGAAAGGGAAAATACACGCCATTGTGTAAATATTAACGAATGTAAGTTTCGTTCTGTTCCTTAAACGTAGAACAGAATGTCGGAGTAGGTCGGGAACGGCCAGAACTTCTTGCCTACCAGACCCTCCAGCTTATCGGCCGGTGCACGGACTTCATCCATCGCGGAGATGACAACATCGTGGTAGTAATGTGCTGCCTTTTCGTTGTCGTCGGTCGGAACGGCTGCAACAGCCTCGTCGAGCGCTGCGCTCTTGGTGTACAGCTCCTCGGTCAGCTCGGAAACCTTGCCCAGCAGACCTGCCTCCATGCCGCCGGATACGCCTGCTGCCTTCTTGGCATTGACGGTGCCTGCCAGCTCGTTTTCAAATGCGATGCACGCCGGGGTGATCTCCTCGCGTACCATATCGCTCATGGTCATAGCCTCGATGTGCAGGATCTTGTTGTACTCCTCGAGCTGGGTCTCCATACGGGAGTTGATCTCAGCCGCCGTGTAAACGTTGTGCTTTGCGAACAGGTCGAGGTTCTTCTGGTCAACGTAATGCGGGAATGCATCTGCCGCGCTCTTGAAGTTGAGCAGGCCGCGCTTCTCCGCCTCAACAACCCAGGACTCGTCGTAGCCGTTGCCGTTGAAGATGATGCGCTTGTGCGCCTTGATCTCGCGCTTAATGAGTGCGTATACAGCGGCCTCGAAGTCCTCAGCGCCCTCCAGCTCGTCAGCGAACTGGCGGAGCTCCTCGGCAACTGCGGTATTCAGCATAACGTTTGCACACGCAATGTTGACGGCCGAACCCAGCGAACGGAACTCGAACTTGTTGCCGGTGAAAGCAAACGGAGAAGTACGGTTGCGGTCGGTGGTGTCCTTCGGGATCGGCGGAAGAACAGCAGCGCCCAGATCCATCTTGGTCTTGTAAACATCGGTGTACTCCGCACCGGACTCGATGGAATCAAGGATCGACTGCAGCTCATCGCCGATGAACATGGAGATGATCGCCGGAGGCGCCTCGTTCGCGCCCAGGCGGTGATCGTTGCCTGCGGATGCAACAGAGATGCGGAGCAGATCCTGATACTCGTCAACAGCCTTGATAACCGCGGTCAGGAACAGGATGAACTGGGTGTTCTCGCTCGGGTTCTTGCCCGGCTCGAGCAGGTTCTCGCCCCGATCGGTGGAAATGGACCAGTTGTTGTGCTTGCCGGAGCCGTTTACGCCCTCGAACGGCTTCTCATGCAGCAGGCAGGTGAAGCCATGCTTCTGCGCGACCGTACGCATGACCTCCATGGTCAGCTGGTTGTGGTCGGTCGCGATGTTGGTGGTGGTGAACACCGGCGCCATCTCGTGCTGGCACGGTGCAACCTCGTTGTGCTTGGTCTTGGAGAGGATACCCAGCTTCCACAGCTCCTCGTCGAGCTCCTGCATGAAAGCAGCAACGCGCGGACGGAGTGCGCCGAAGTAGTGATCATCCATTTCCTGACCCTTCGGCGGCATTGCACCAAACAGGGTGCGGCCGGTAAAGATCAAGTCCTTACGCTTTGCATAGTCCTCGCGGTCGATCAGGAAATATTCCTGCTCCGGGCCTACGGTGGTGGTTACACGCTTAACATCCTTGCCGAACAGCTTGAGGATGCGGCACGCCTGCGTGCTGATGGCGTCCATCGAGCGCAGCAGCGGCGTTTTCTTATCGAGGATCTGACCGGTGTAGGAGCAGAATGCGGTCGGAATGTAAAGGGAACCATCCTTTACAAATGCGTAGCTGGTCGGGTCCCATGCGGTGTAGCCGCGTGCCTCGAAGGTTGCGCGCAGACCGCCGGACGGGAAGGACGATGCGTCCGGTTCGCCCTTGATCAGCTCCTTGCCGGAGAACTCCATCATCACATGACCGTCGTCGGTCGGCGTGATGAACGAGTCGTGCTTCTCGGCGGTGATGCCGGTCATCGGCTGGAACCAGTGCGTGTAATGGGTAGCACCCTTGCTGATCGCCCAGTCCTTCATTGCCGTTGCAACAACAGCAGCAACATCGGCGTCGATCGCGGTGCCCTCGCGCATGGTCTTCTTCAGCTTCTTGTAAACGTCCTTGGGAAGACGTTCTTTCATCACAGTGTCGTTAAACACCATGCTGCCGAACAGCTCGGGAACATTCGTTATGCTCATGAATGGTTCGCTCCTTACATATGTTAATTTTAATAGCAAACAAACTGAATAAAACAAATCAGGCGCTGCGGGTCGTGTGCCCACAGCGCCTTTGCTGTTTACACTTTGCATTATAGCCGTCCTACCTTGCTTTGTCAAGGGAGATTATGGTGTTTTTTTCATTTTCGGAAGATTTGCTACAACATACTTAATTTTCACTTGTCCGCACCGTCACTTCCTGTGCAAAATGCGAAAATTCACTTTTTTATGTTCTTTGCGCTTGACGATTCCCGGTTTTCTGCTATAGAATATTAAGCGAACAAAGGTGTTCGCCATAGCTGAGGATTTAAGGCTTTTGATCCTCTGCTGCGGCGAGCACCTTTTTATTTTGTTAAGCAGCCGGTACATATCGCCTTCCATCGGAAAGCACCCGCCGAAGCCTGCTTCTCTGAATCCGTAATTTCAGCGCAATATATAAGGAGGAAGCACCATGTTACAAAAAGAAGGGCAAGTCCGCATCCCCGCAGGCTGCGCGATCTCCGGTATCTTCCACAAGGACGGCACCCGTGAGAACGGCACCCGCATTATCGACTCCATCCGCACCATGCACGATCGTTCCAACGGTCTGGGCGGCGGCTTCGCCGGCTACGGCATCTACCCTGAATACGCCGATTACTATGCGTTCCATGTATTCTATGATACGCAGGCGGCTAAGGAAGAGTGCGAGCGCGAGATCGAGCGTCACTTTGACATTGTAAACCTGTCCAAGATCCCGACCCGACGTCATCCGCGCATCACGGATGCCCCGATGATCTGGCGCTACTTCGTTACGCCCCTGCCGACCAAGCTGGCAGCCAGCCAGCTCGAGGAGCGTGAGTTCACCTCCCGCTTTGTCATCCGCATCAATCACACGCTGAACGGCGCTTACATCTTCTCCTCCGGCAAGAACATGGGCGTTTTCAAGGCAAACGGCTTTCCCGAGGACGTCGGCGAGTACTACATGCTGGAAAACTACGAGGCCTACTCCTGGACCTGCCATGGCCGTTATCCGACCAACACACCGGGCTGGTGGGGCGGTGCGCACCCGTTTGCACTGCTCGACACCACGGTCGTTCACAACGGCGAGATTTCCTCTTATGATGCAAACCGCCGCTTCATTGAGATGTTCGGCTACTCCTGCGACCTGCTGACCGACACCGAGGTCATCACCTACATTATTGATTACCTCGGCCGCAAGCTGGGCCTGACGTACAGTGAAATTGCAAATGTCATTGCGGCTCCGTTCTGGTCCACCATTGAAAAGCAGGAGCCGAAGGAGCGCGAGCGTCTCACCTATCTGCGCAATGCCTTCGCTTCCCTGATGGTTACCGGTCCGTTCTCCATTCTGGTCGGCTACACCGGCGGCCTGATGGCGCTCAACGACCGACTCAAGCTGCGCAGCATGGTTGTCGGTGAAAAGGACGACACCGTATACATCGCCTCCGAGGAATGCGCGATCCGCGTCATCCAGCCTGAGTTGGATAAGCTGTGGGCGCCCAAGGGCGGCGAGCCGGTCATCGTTAATCTGAAGAACGGAGGGAACCAGTAATGGCTATCGATTTCTTATATCCGCAGTATGAGGTCGTCCGCAACAACGACCGCTGCATCAACTGCCGCGCCTGCGAGCGTCAGTGCGCGAACGAAGTACACTTTTGGGACGCCGACAACAACCGCATGCAGGCGGACGAGTCCAAGTGCGTAGCCTGCCACCGCTGCGTGGCACTGTGCCCGACCCGTGCCCTTAAAATCGTAAAGACCGACCACACGTTCCGTGAGAACGCCAACTGGACCGGCAAGGCGATCTCCGAGGTTTACCGTCAGGCAGGCTCGGGCGGCGTGCTGCTGTCCTCGATGGGCAACCCGGACCCGCACCCCATCTACTGGGATAAAATTCTCATCAACGCTTCGCAGGTTACCAATCCGTCCATCGACCCTGCGCGAGCCGATGGAAACCAAGACCTTCCTCGGCAAAAAGCCGGGCAAGATTGAGCGTGACGAGAACGGCAATCTGGTTCCCAATCTGGCGCCGCAGCTGGAGCTCAACCTGCCGATCATGTTCTCCGCAATGAGCTACGGCTCGATCTCCTACAACGCACATGCCGCACTCGCACGCGCTGCAAGCGCGCTCGGCACCTATTATAACACCGGTGAGGGCGGTCTGCATCAGGACTTCTACCAGTACGGCCCGCACACCATTGTGCAGGTTGCATCCGGCCGTTTCGGCGTACATAAGGATTACCTCGAAGCCGGTGCTGCTATTGAAATCAAGATGGGTCAGGGCGCAAAGCCGGGTATCGGCGGCCATCTGCCCGGACTCAAGGTCGGCCCGGATATCTCCAAGACCCGTATGATCCCGGAGGGCACGGACGCGATCTCTCCGGCGCCGCATCATGATATCTACTCCATCGAGGACCTGCGTCAGCTGGTTTACTCGCTGAAGGAGGCTACCGAATATAAGAAGCCGGTTATGGTCAAGATTGCAGCCGTAAATAATGTAGCAGCAGTCGCTTCCGGCGTGGCCCGCTCGGGTGCAGACATCATCTGCATCGACGGCTACCGCGGCGGCACCGGCGCGGCTCCGACCCGCATCCGCGACAACGTCGGCATCCCGATCGAGCTTGCGCTCGCCGCTGTCGACCAGCGTCTGCGCGACGAGGGCATCCGTGATGAGGTTTCGGTCGTTGTCGGCGGCTCCATCCGCAACTCCGCCGATCTGCTCAAGGCCATCGCGCTCGGCGCGGATGCATGCTACATCGGCACCGCGGCTCTGCTAGCAATGGGCTGTCACCTGTGCCGCACCTGCCAGACCGGCAAGTGCAACTGGGGCATTGCAACCCAGCGTCCGGAGCTGGTCAAGCGCCTGAATCCGGATATCGGCTCCCAGCGTCTCATCAACCTGCTCACTGCATGGGATCACGAGCTCAAGGAAATGATGGGCGGCATGGGCATCAACTCCATCGAGGCACTGCGCGGCAACCGTCTTATGCTGCGCGGCATCGGTCTGACCGACCGTGAGCTGAACATCCTCGGCATCAAGCACGCAGGCGAATAAGCACAGGAGGTGCGCGAAAATGACAACTGTACAGGCAGGACTTACCTATTATAAACAAGTAAACGAGCAGATCCGCGCAGCGCAGGACAGCGAGATCACGGTTGAGAACGTGATCGGCCAGCGCTACATCGGCTGCGGCTCCACCGACCGCAAAATCACCGTGCACGGCACGGCAGGCAACGGCCTCGGCCAGTATCTGAACGGCTCCACCATTGAGGTCTTCGGCAACGCGCAGGAGGCCGTCGGCGACACCATGAACGCCGGTGAGATCGTTGTGCACGGCAACGTCGGCGACGCCTGCGGCTACGCGATGCGCGGCGGCAAGATCTATATCAAGGGCGACTGCGGCTACCGCGCCGGCATCCACATGAAGGCCTACCAGCAGCACTTCCCTGTTATGGTAGTCGGCGGCAAGGCAGGTTCGTTCCTCGGCGAGTATCTCGCCGGCGGTCTCATTCTTGTGCTCGGCATCGGTCAGAACGGCGCGTATCCGGTCAACAATTTCTGCGGAACCGGTATGCACGGCGGCAAAATTGTGTTAAGATGTGATAAAGCACCGACCGATCTGCCGCGTCAGGTCCTCGTGAGCGAGGTCTCCGCAGACGATATGACCGAATTTGCACCGTATATCAAGGAATACGCGCAGCTGTTCGGTGCAGACGCGGAAAATCTGCTTTCGCAGAAGTATTTCGTCCTCACGCCGAACCCGGAGGCTGGGTATAAGCAGCTTTATACCTTCGAGGCGTAATCCCGCTTTGCGGAATGATCTCCATTCGTGAGATTTTCGCTTACGAAGCGAACGTAACTTGCCTGCCCGGCAGGGGCACAAGAGGGTAGACACCAAGGTTTGCCCGTAGGCCACTAAACCTTTTTCCCGCGCTGTGCGCGGATTTAATGAGTGCGTACCCTCTTGTGAATCACCCTTTTCCTATCATAACACGGCGAAAATCGGAGAGGCGAGACCGCTGCGAAAAGGAGAACGGCAGTCGGGTTACCATTGCGTGTCTTTCGTGAAATATTCGCAGTTCACAGATAGCTTACTGCTACACCGGTGGTTTCATCTACGCAGGCGCGACATACCCGTGTCGCACAACTCGTTTATCTGGAGATTGTGGACGGCACCTGCGAATTGCACCTATCTGTCAACTCCTATCTCTTCACTCCTAACTCCTACCTTACACCAACTCTTCACTCTCCACTCTTCACTCTGAAGAAAATCTTTCATTCTTAAAGGAGGTATGACTTTATGGACACCACCATGAGCGAAGTCGTACAATTTATTCAGGAGAACGACGTAAAGTTCATTCGTCTTGCGTTTTGCGATATTTTCGGCAACCAGAAGAACATCGCCATCATGCCGACCGAGCTGGAACGCGCCTTCGAGCAGGGCATCCACTTCAACGCGGCGGCGCTGCGCGGCTTTCTCAATGTAGAAGCGTCTGATCTGCTGCTGTTTCCCGATCCGGCAACGCTTTCCGTTCTGCCGTGGCGGCCGGCTCAGGGCCGTGTAGTGCGCTTTTACTGCGACATTCGCTATCCGGACGGCACGCCGTTCGAGGGCGACGGCCGTCATTTGCTGCGTGAGGCCAACCGCCGTGCGCGCCGCGCAGGCTACTCGCTGACCATGGGCACGGCAAGCGAGTTTTACCTGTTCGAGCTGGATGAAAACGGCCATCCAACCACCATTCCGCACGATCACGGCGAGTATTTCGATGTAGCGCCGCTCGACAAGGCGGAAAACGTGCGCCGTCAGATCTGCCTGACGCTTGAGGAGATGAACATCCAGCCGGAGTCCTCGCACCACGAGCAGGGTCCCGGCCAGAACGAGGTTGACTTCCGCTACGCCGAAGCCCTTGAAGCAGCCGACAATTTTGTCACCTTCAAGTGGGTTGTCAAGTCCATGGCGTCTTCAAGCGGCTTGTTTGCGTCCTTCCTGCCCAAGCCGCTCCCGCATGCGCCGGGCAGCGGACTGCATCTGTCTGTTTCGATAAACAAAAACGGCAAGAATCTGTTCCAACCCTCGTTTGAAGAATCTGCCGAGGGCCAGAGCTTTGTGGCGGGCATTCTGCAGCGTGCTGCCGAGATGACCATCTTCTGCAATCCGCTCACCAACTCGTTCCAGCGTCTGGGCGAGTTTGAAGCGCCCAAGTACATCACCTGGTCGCATCAGAACAGCCGTCCGCTCATCACCGTGCCGCTCTCCGAAGACAGCACGGCGCACCGCTTCAAGCTGCGTGCGTTCGACGGCTGCATCAACCCGTACATCGTATTTGCGCTGCTCATCCACGCCGGTCTGGACGGCATCGAGCAGGGACTGCCCCTGCCGCCCGCCTGCGACGAAAACCTGTTCACCGCCTCCGACGAGGTACGCGCCCGTTACAAGACTCTGCCCGGCGCTCTGTGCGATGCGATCCGCATCGCCAAGGACAGCGACTTTATCACCAAGTACCTGCCCGAAAAGGCACGCACGGCCTTTTTCGCGGCCAAGCAGGCCGAACACGACCGCATCGTGCTTGCCGACGACCGCACGGCTGCCGAACGCTCCCTCTATTTTGAACGCTACTAATCCCACATAATACCGTTTGAAAGGAGGAGCACACCGCATGGAACGCATTCTTCTCGTTTCTGCAACCGAAAAATCTCGCACCATGCTTTCCCAGTTTTTAACGTCCTGCGGCGTACAGGCTCAGCTTGCACCTGCTTCCTCCGGTGCGGAGGCCCGGCGCATGCTGGTGGACGGCTTGTTTGATCTAATCCTCGTCAACACGCCGCTGCCCGATGAATTCGGGCATGATATGGCACAGCAGGCTGCAAATGATACGCTTTCCGGCGTGATCCTGCTCGCTAAGGCCGAGATTGCGGACAGTGTTGCCGAAAAGGTCGAGGACGACGGCGTGTTCGTCGTACCCAAGCCGCTCTCGCGCGTGCTGTTCATGCAGGCGCTCCGCATGACGCGCGCCGCGCGCAGCCGTCTGACCGGCCTGCAGAGCGAAAACCGCCGTCTGCAAAAGCGCATTGAGAATATCCGTCAGGTGGACCGCGCCAAGTGTCTGCTCATCGAGTGCTGCGGCATGACCGAGCCGGAGGCGCATTCCTACATCGAGCAGCAAGCTATGAACCAGCGTCGCTCCAAGCGAGACATCGCCGAGGATATCATCGGCGGAAAAACGCCGTGATTTGTGCGATACCGCTTAAAAACATCTCATATCTCGCGCGAAAATTTTTTCGGTTTTTTCGATTTTATAGAGAAATTCCCGACAGATTATGATATACTAAATGGTGTATGAGCAGAGAAGCTCTGTCTTTCCCTGCCTATATGCCATTTTTGTTATTTTCTAAGGAGGGAATCCGTGTGAAGCTGGCTTTCACCAAGATGCACGGCTGCGGCAACAATTATATCTATTTCAATTGCTTCGACCAGACTGTGCCCGATCCCGAGTCGCTTTCGATCAAGCTCAGTGAGCCGCACTTCGGTATCGGCGGCGACGGCATTATCCTTATTTCTCCTTCCGACAAGGCGGATGCGCAGATGCGCATCTTCAACGCCGACGGCTCGGAGGGAAAAATGTGCGGCAACGGCATCCGCTGCGTGGGCAAGTACCTGTACGACAACGGCATGACCGATGGCCGCACCACCATCACCATTGACACGCTTTCCGGCGTAAAAACGCTTGAGCTGACCGTCAAGGACGGCAAAATGCAGTCCGCCCGCGTGGACATGGGTGCAGCCATTCTTGCTCCGCGGGAGATTCCCGTTGATATGGACGGCGAGAACGTCATCAGCGCACCCATCGTTGTGGACGAAAAGGTCTACCACATGACCTGCGTTTCCATGGGCAACCCGCACTGCGTTATCTTCCAGGAGGAGGATGTGGACGACCTCGACCTTACGCGCATCGGACCCAAGTTCGAGCATCATCCGCTGTTCCCGGAGCGTGTCAACACCGAATTTGTCAATGTCCTGCCGGACGGCAGCCTGAAAATGCGCGTCTGGGAGCGCGGCTCCGGTGAAACATGGGCGTGCGGCACCGGCTCCTGTGCGACCGGCGTGGCAGCATGTCTGAACGGCTTTGCAAACAAAAACGAGGATATCGTCGTGCACCTGCGCGGCGGCGACCTCACCATTCGCTATACAGATGAAACCGTGTTCATGACGGGCGCGGCAACGACCGTATTCAAGGGGGAAATCGAGATATGACAAAGTACATCTTCGTGACCGGCGGCGTAGTTTCCGGTCTGGGCAAGGGCATTACTGCCGCATCTCTCGGCCGTCTGCTGAAAAGCCGCGGCCTGAAAATTGCAGCGCAGAAGCTCGATCCCTACATCAACGTAGACCCGGGCACGATGAGCCCGTTCCAGCACGGCGAGGTTTACGTTACCGACGACGGCGCAGAGACCGACCTCGACCTCGGCCACTACGAGCGCTTCATCGACGAGGACCTGAACAAGTTCTCCAACCTGACCACCGGCAAGGTATACTGGAATGTTCTGAACAAGGAGCGCGCCGGCGAGTACCTCGGTGAGACCGTGCAGGTTATTCCGCACATCACCAACGAGATCAAGTCCTTCATCTACTCGGTAGGCAAAAAGACCTCGGCTGACGTTGTTATCACCGAGATTGGCGGCACCCCCGGCGATATTGAGTCCCAGCCGTTCCTCGAGGCGATCCGTCAGGTTGCTGCTGAGGTTGGCCGCCGTAACTGCCTGTTCATCCATGTAACGCTGGTTCCGTTCATCTCCGGCTCCAATGAGCCGAAGTCCAAGCCAACCCAGCACTCGGTTAAGGAGCTGCGCGGTCTGGGCATCTCTCCGGACATCATCGTAGCCCGCGTTGACCAGCCGATGGATGACGACATCAAGCGCAAGATTTCCATGTTCTGCACCGTGCCGGAGGACTGCGTAATCGAAAACCGCACCCTGCCGGTTCTGTATCAGGCACCGATGATGCTCGAGGAGAGCCATCTGTCCGACATCGTCTGCCGTGAGCTGTCCATCGGCGCAGGCAAGGGCGATATGACCGAGTGGCAGGAAATGCTCGAGCGCATTGCCGCCCGCAAGAACCACGTTAAGATTGCACTGGTCGGCAAGTACGTCAAGCTGCACGACGCATATCTCTCGGTTGCAGAGGCGCTGCAGCACGGCGGCTACGAAACCGGCTGCTTCGTTGATATTGACTGGGTAGACTCCGAGGAGATCAATGACTCCACCGTGGACAAGCTGCTCGGTGAGGTTGACGGCATCATCCTGCCGGGCGGCTTCGGCGCACGCGGCGTGGAAGGCATGATCTGTGCGGCAAACTATGCCCGCACGCAGGGTATCCCCTACTTCGGCATCTGCCTCGGCATGCAGATCGCGGTTATGAGCTACGCACGCAACGTGCTCGGCTACGCGGATGCAAACTCCAGCGAGTTTGACCCGGATTCCACCCATCCGGTCATCGACCTGATGGAGAGCCAGCAGGGCATCTCCAAGAAGGGCGGCACGATGCGTCTGGGCGCTTATCCGTGCAAGATCCGTCCGAATACCATTATGGCAACGGCGTACGGCGAGGAAATGATTTCCGAGCGTCATCGCCACCGTTACGAGTTCAACAACAATTTCCGCGAGGAGATTGAAAATAAGGGCATGCAGATCACGGGCACCTCGCCGACCGGCGAGCTTGTGGAGACCGTTGAGATCCCGAACCATCCGTTCTATATCGGCGTACAGTTCCACCCCGAGTTCAAGTCCCGTCCGAACCGCGCACATCCCCTGTTCAAGGCGTTCGTCGCGGCATCTCTGAAAAGGAGCCAGAACAACAATGCAGACTAACAAGAACTACGACAATCTCGAGCAGAGCTATCTGTTCTCCACCATCGCACGCAAGGTGCGTGAGTACTCCGAAGCACATCCGGAGGCTGATATCATCCGTCTGGGCATCGGTGACGTAACCCGTCCGCTGGTACCGGCTGTTATCGACGCACTGCACGCAGCCGTTGAGGATCAGGCCAAGCAGGAAACGTTCCACGGCTACGGCGATGAGCAGGGCTACGGCTTCCTGCACGAGGCGCTGGTCGGCTACTACAAGACCCACGGCGTAGAGCTCGCCACCAACGAGATCTTCATCTCGGACGGTGCCAAGAGCGACCTCGGCAACATCCTCGACATTTTCGGCACCGACAACACCGTTCTGGTTCCGGACCCGGTTTACCCGGTTTACGTTGATACCAACGTTATGGCGGGCCGCAAGATCGTATTCGCTGACGCAAACGAGGCAAACGGCTTCCTGCCGCTGCCGGACGAGTCCGTTCAGTGCGACATCATCTATATCTGCTCTCCGAACAACCCGACCGGCGCTGCTTACGACCGCGCAGGTCTGAAGGCTTGGGTAGATTACGCAAACAAGCAGAACGCCGTTATCCTGTATGACGCAGCTTACGAGTGCTTCATCGAGGATGAGACTCTGCCGCGCTCCATTTACGAGATCGAAGGCGCTAAGTCCTGTGCGATCGAGTTCTGCTCCTTCTCCAAGATGGCAGGCTTCACCGGCACCCGCTGCGGCTGGACCGTTGTTCCGACCGCTCTGCTGGACGGCAAGCTGAACAAGATGTGGCTGCGCCGCCAGACCACCAAGTTCAACGGCGTTCCGTATATCGTACAGAAGGGCGCTGCTGCCTGCTTCACCGAGGAAGGCATGAAGCAGATCAAGGAGACCCTCGGCTACTACAAGCAGAACGCTAAGGTTCTGGCTGAGACCCTTGATGAGCTGGGTATCTGGTACACCGGCGGCAAGAGCAGCCCGTACCTGTGGCTCAAGTGCCCGAATGGCATGGATTCCTGGACCTTCTTCGACTACCTGCTTGAGAATGCCAACGTCGTTGGTACGCCGGGTGCAGGCTTTGGCAAGAACGGTGACGGCTTCTTCCGTCTGACCGCATTCGGCGATCAGGCACGCACCAAGGAAGCTGCTGAGCGTCTGAAGAAGCTGCTTCAGAAGTAAGTTTCCGCAATATCGCATAATCAAAGAGCTGTCCCGCGCGGACAGCTCTTTTTGCATAGTTGAGGTGATTCGATGGGCATTCTTTATGGTCACAGGTGCGTTTTATGCGGCGCGGATTTTCCGGTGACGACCAGCCGCACGCTGCAGCTTTGTCCGGACTGTGCCGCTGCAGTCCGGCGGGAATACCGCTGCAATGAGGTCATCTCCATCGCCGGAGCGGACGGTACGATCGCTCCGCTGTATTACCGCGGCACAGTACGCAATGCCATGAAACGGTTCAAATTCAGCAGCGCCGCCTACTGTGCGGACTGGTTCGCGGCGCAAATGTCCGTGGCTCTCACCGCACGGCTGGACGACTGGCAGCCTGATTTGATTACCTACATGCCGATTGGATTCCTGCACTACCGCAAGCGCGGGTACAATCAAGCGGAACTGCTGGCAAAGCTGACGGCAAAGCCGCTTTCTCTTCCATGCGAAGCCACCTTGCGCAAGCGATGGTTTGTCGGCAAGCAATCCGCGCAGAAGGATTACGCCGCGCGGCAGAGCAACGCGAAAGACGCCGTTCTGCCGAAGGGCGGCGTGGACTTGACCGGAAAATCCGTCGTGCTGGTCGATGATATTATCACCACCGGCGCAACGGCGGCTGCCGCCGTCAAAGCCCTGCGGGAGATGGGTGCAAGCCGTGTTTACGTCCTCGCTGCGACATTTACACCGAGGAAATAACAAAAAAGACCGCATAAGCGGTCTTTTTTGTTAGTCAACGTCTGCGGTATAGAGTTTATCGAAATTATCCAGCATAACGACCTTGACGCGGTATTCACCCAGTTCGCCTTCCAGATTGCGCCAGTTTACATCGGTGTAGAATGTGCTGTCGCCCGTAAAATCTTTTATATCAATCGGCTGCATATCCTGCACTTTTCCGTTCCGATACAGCACAATATTGCTGCTGGCAGGCTTAACATCCTCACTGCTGCAGTAAACTCTCACTTCTACTCCGCCGCTGACGGTGGTAGTCGGATTTTTTTCGCCGGTGCTGCTTATACCACCATTGTTCCAATGCGCTGTCACACTCAGCCGGAACCGCTGTTCCAAATCATATTCAGATGTAACCAGAATATTGCGCGTCTCACCATTCGTGCCTGTTAATGTCAAATAGACAGAAAACGTATCCACAAACGGCACGCTCAGTTTTCCGCTGTACCCGTTATTATCCTCCGCGTCGCACTCCCACGACTGGTCGCCGCTGCGCACCACAAACTTTGCGGTTTCGCCATCCAGCATACTGCGCGGAACCGCGCTCACCGTCACAAGAAGGTTCTCCGTGTTCTGCCGGTCTACGGTCACGTTCTCCGACCAGTCGGCTAAATCGCTGTTCTCAGCGCTCGTATTATCCGGATAGTAAATCGTGCTCGGCCCGCTCTGCATCCGCAGCGTGTCGATCTGCTGCTGCATGGCGAGCACGCGCCACAGGCTGACCGCGCTGCACACGACGCTGACGCACAGCAGCCCTGCCGCTGCGATTGCCGCAATTTTCCACTTGCGGTTTCCGTTCCTGACCGGCTGGTTCTCTGCACCCGGCCACGATTCATCCGAGTCCTCTGCCTTTGGCATTAGCTCCGCATCCGGACGAAGCAACGTATCCACCGGAACGCCGAACAGCTTGCTCAGTTCCATTAAATTATCCATCGTGGGCACCGCCTGATCGGCCTCCCACTTGCTGACCGCCTGACGGCTCAAGCCCAGCTTTTCGCCGAGCGCCTCCTGACTCATGCCCTGCTCTTTTCGCAGTGCCGCGATTTTCTCACCTGTTGTCATCTCTGCCACCTGCCTTTCTTTTCTGTCTCCAGTGTGCCTGAAATGCCGCAAAAACGCCACCAACCCATCGTTTCTTTTTGTCAACCGACGGTTGCGGACGTCTTTCCGGTTGCAAAAAAGTCCCGAAATGCACATTTCGGGACTTTGAGGCTATCTGAGAAAACACTTATGGGCATTACCACACGATTCAGCGGTGAGCGGTTGGCGAGTAAATTTTGCGTGCTGATGCGGCGCGGTTCCGCAGCAATACTTTGTGTATTGCAAGGGAACGCAACAAAATCAGCGCACAAAATTTCCGCCAAACGCCGCCGATGCAATCGTGTGGTATTGCCCCCAATTAGGCGTTGAAGAACTCCTCGTGGATAGCCTTAACAGCCTTCTCGCTGTCCTCCTCGTTGATGAGGACGGAGATCTTGATCTCAGAGGTGG
>OLRQ01001186.1_pt1 | contig 21651 bp, 18 predicted proteins | sample 1671971 | NCBI WGS metagenome assembly OLRQ01 (sample SAMEA3136631, study PRJEB25190) | human gut metagenome | biome: human gut; feature: human-associated habitat; material: faeces | place: Austria | collected 2013
GCGATTGCGGATTCCGTGTGTGCGCGGACCGTATGCGATGTTGTCGTATATGCTCATCGGAAACGGATTCGGCTTCTGAAATACCATTCCGACCCGCTTTCGAAGCAGATTGACATCCATCGTTCCGTAAATATCCTCTCCATCAAGCAGCAGCTCTCCGGTAATTTTGCAGCCCTCGACCAGATCATTCATCCGGTTTAAGGATTTGAGCAGTGTAGATTTTCCGCAGCCGCTCGGCCCGATAAACGCCGTAATCTTATTTGCCGGAATTTCCAGGTTGATGTCCTTGAGCGCATGGAAATCTCCGTAATACAAATCTGTATGCTTTACATCTATTTTTCCCATTCTTGTCTTTTCTCCCTTAACCTTAAGCATTACGTCCTTTTGTCAGCTGCTTCGCAAGTAAATTGGAAATACCGTTCAGCACCAGCACAAATACAAGCAGTACCACCGCCGTTGCATATGCCTGATCCATGTACAGACCCTCACTGGAAAGTACATACATATGAACTGCCAGCGTCCGGCCCGAACCCATCAGACTCGGAATCTTTGCAACCGAACCTGCCGTATACAGAAGCGCTGCCGTCTCACCGACAATTCGTCCAGTCGCCAGAATGACTCCGGAGAGAATGCCGTGGATCGCCGTCGGCAATACTACGCGAAAAATGGTGCGCAGCTTTCCGGCTCCAAGTCCGAAGGATGCCTCCCGGTATGCATCCGGTACCGAAAGCAGTGCTTCCTCAGACGTGCGGATGATCAGCGGAAGAATCATAATGACCAGCGTAAGTGCACCTGCCAGCAGGCAATAGCTCCACTTCAGAGCCGTACAGAAAAACAGCAGTCCGAACAGACCATATATAATAGAAGGAATTCCGGAAAGTGTCTCTGCCGTGATCCGGATCAGCTTTACAAGCCTGCTTCCTTTCTTCGCATATTCCACCAGATAAATGGCGGTGAATACGCCGAACGGAATCGCAATCAGAAGGGAAAGCGCCGTAATAATCAGTGTATTGACCAGTGCCGGCATCAGGGATGCATTCTCTGAATTATAGGTGAAAGAGAACAGCTCCGGCGAGAGATGACCGATTCCACGCACAAGAATAAATCCGACGAGAAACAGCATGATCAGCATCATCGCGATCCCGGAAAGCCAGACAAGCAGCTCTGTCAGCGCTGAAAACGGATGGCCGTTCCACTTCTTTATCCAGCGTGCAAATCCGGAGCTCTTTTCCTTGTTCTGCGGAGCAGACAGCACTCCTGCCCCATCGTTTTGAATATTTGCCATCGTTTACCAAACCTTTCTATTGACTACTCTGCAATTGCCCTGCTCTTCAGTGCAGACACAAGCAGATTGATCAGCAGGATAAATACAAAGAGCACTACTCCGGTTGCAATCAGTGCCTCTCTGTGCAGGTCCGTCGCATAGCCCATCTCGATTACGATGTTCGCTGTCATCGTCCGCAGTCCCTTGAACAGCCCCTGCGGCATCCAGGTCTGGTTGCCCGCTACCATGATGACTGCCATCGTCTCTCCGATCGACCGACCGATACCGAGCACGACTCCTGCCATGATTCCGGATTTTGCTGCCGGGAATACGGTGAAAAATACACTCCGTTCATGTGTCGCCCCGAGTGCCAGCGCACCCTCATAGTAGCTCGTCGGCACGCTGCGAAGCGCAGACTCTGCCACTCCGGTAACTGTCGGCAGGATCATGATTCCAAGCAGAATCGATGCCGTCAGCATCGTACTTCCATCATGTCCGGTAAGTTCATTCATCAGCGGGACGATCACGACAAGTCCGAAAAATCCATAGACGACTGACGGTACACCGGCCATTAGATTCACTGTCGTCTTGAAGATCGGATACAGCTTCTTCGGGCAGTAGAAGGCAAGAAACACAGCCAGCAAAAGCGCCGTCGGCACACCTACCACAATCGATCCGGCCGTCACATAAATACTGCCGAGAATGAACGGGAGAATGCCGTACAGATTATTGGACGGCTTCCATTTCTGCCCAAGCAGAAATTTTGTAATGCCGATCTCTCCAATTGCCGGAATTCCATTCCGGAACAAAAAGAGACAGATCAGCACAACTGCCAGTACTGACGCGCACGCTGCGATAAAAAACAGGACGTGCATCAGTTTTTCCACAATTCTTTGTCTCATAAATATCGGTTCCTCTCAGGTCCGTAGAAAAATGCCCCGCGCAACCGCAGGACATCTTTTTACAGGTTTGTCATTGACTGAATTATTTCAGTTCTTCCCAGGTAGTGATGTTGCCGGTGTAAATATCCTTTACCTGCTCACTTGTGAGTTCATCGATACCTGCATCGTTATTTACGATAACTGCAATACCATCCTTTGCGATAACGGTAGCGGTCAGGCCTGCTTCTGTCTCACTGTCCTTCAGGTCACGGGATGCCATTCCGATGTCGCACAGACCGTCGATTGCGGACTGCATACCAGTCGTAGAATCGCTCTGCTGTACTTCGATGTCTACCTTGTCATTCACTGCTTTGTAAGCCTCTGCCAGCTTCTCCATGACCGGTGTTACAGAGGAAGATCCTGCTACAACGACCTTTCCCTCTACGTCTGTCCCCTGATACTCTGCCTCATCTCCAACGGAGATGTAACCGTTGTCTGTGATGACCTGCTGTCCTTCCTTGCTCATAATGAAGGAAATAAAATCTGCTGCTGCATCACTTACCTCTGCGGTCGTTGCAATGTTGAACGGACGAACAACCTTGTAGCTGCCATTCTCAATATTCTCAGCCGTTGCCTCTGCCCCGTCAATCTTGACTGCCTTTACGGTATCATTCAGAGATCCAAGGGAGATATATCCGATCGCATTGACATCCTTCTCTACGGTTCCGAGCATTACGGAAGTGCTGTTCGTGATCTTGGCTGCCTCTGTTGTGTTATCTACTTTATTGCCATCTGCATCCTTTTCCTCTACGCCAAACAGTTCGATGAAAGCTCCTCTTGTACCAGAACCATCTTCTCTGGATACGACGGTAATGTCACCCTCTGCTGCTGCCATTGCTGTCATTCCGATGCTTGCTGTCATAAGTGCTGCCATTGCTACTGCTACTGATTTCTTCATAATGTTCTCCTTTTCCTGCGCTTCTTCTATTCTATCTTTACGCGCTTCCCTGTAACTATTTCTCTTTGTTACATGCGGTATTGTAACAAAGCAATGTAAAATGTAAAACGTGGCGTATGTAAAATGAGGGTAAATTCACCGTAAACGTGCCATCTGTTTTTTACTACTTGACATTCTGCCGCAAACCTTTCAATATAGAAGATACTTGTATTTTTGTTAATAAAAAGGAGTTCATTTATGTACTATTTTGTCGTGAATCCTGTTTCCGGATGCGGAAAGGGAAAGAAGATATGGAACACAATAAAAAAAGAGCTGGATCAGCTCTCTGTTGAATATGAAGCGTTTCTTTTACGTCAGAAAGGGGAAGCGCGCACCATTGCCGCCTCTCTTTCCGCGCTTACGCAGCCGTTTACGCTCGTAGCCGTTGGCGGAGACGGAACATTGAACGAAGTCATCGGAGGACTTTCTTCCTTTATAGATGTGACACTCGGCTGTATTCCGACCGGCAGCGGCAATGACTTTGTACGTGGGCTGAAGCTGGAAAAGGATCCGCTCACAGCCCTGCATCAGATTTTACATCCACAGAAGCTGCGCCGGCTCAAGATCGGACAGACCATTTCTCCCTCCGGATGTCGAAGCGCGTTCTGTGTCAGCTCCGGCATCGGATTTGACGCAGCAGTCTGCAACGAAGCTTACCGCTCCGGCATGAAGGACATGCTGAATTGGTTTCACCTTGGCAAGCTTGTCTACACCGGCACTGCTCTGAAGCAGCTCTTTACCTCCCGGCTCTGTCCGATGAAGCTGACGCTTGATGACGGACAGGAGCTTGTCTACCCGCATGCATTTTTCGCAGCTGTGATGAATCTCCCGTATGAAGGCGGCGGCTTCAGGTTCGCACCGGATGCTGACCCGTGCAGCGATCGCTTTACGCTCTGTATCGCTGAAGGGCTCTCCAAGCCGCGGATCCTCTCGATCCTTCCGCTCGCCTTTTCTGGCAGGCATGTCGGAAAGCCCGGCATCCATCTCATCACCTGCAAACGGGTGGTGATCCAAACCGGCCATCCGCTGTGCGTACATACCGACGGAGAAATCTTCGGATTTCATGAGGAAGTAACATTCGAAGCACATCCGGAACGATTAAATGTGATCGTGGCATAAAGTAAGTATTCCCCTGCTTATTGCTTTGCGCAATGGAAGCAGGGGAATGCTTATCTGCGTTCAGTTAAATCCCACAAATTTCTGTGCTGCCTTATAGCCGAGGATCGTCGCTCTTCTTCCGAACCGGCCCGGAAGGTTCATGAGGATACCGAGCAGACCGGCCCGCAGCTTCTTATAATCCTCTGCGTCATGTTCCTTCAGATATGCCCATATGTCCGCCTTCTTTGCGAGTGCCTCCTTGGATCCGTCAAGGATCAGCATCATGGATGTCACCATCATGATTTTACTTAAGTAGATCAGCATATATTTTTTCAGATGTGGATCCTTCGTTGAAAAATCCTGCTCACCCATGACGTCAATCATGATCTTATTCACACGGATCTGCTGATCAATCCGGCCGATCATAACCTTCTCATTGACAGACTGATCGTCTCTTCCGATGAAGTAATGGTAAAGATTCTCATCCATATAGTAAAGCTTTTCCACATACGGGAACGGCTGGAACGCAAAAATATTGTCCACATAAAACGTATGCTTCGGCAGCTCCAGGTGACAGTCCTTCAGCATCTGGGTGCGATAAAAAATATTATGCATCAGAATATACTGCGTCTCATGCAGATGTCCCATCCTCTCCCAGCCAAACACCTCATTGACCGGAAAGGCATTCTTAAACCGCATCAGCTTCTTGTGCTTCGCACCGACCTTATCATAGACAAAATTTGCCAGCAGCATGTCCACACCGCCGGACTCCTCGAGCTCCTTCATCTTTTCCATAATGCGTATCAGAGACTTTGTATTCACCCAGTCGTCACTGTCTACGACCTTGTAATAGCGTCCTGTCGCGTTGCGCAATCCGGCATTGACTGCCTCACCATGACCGCCGTTTTCCTGATGTACCGCCCGGATGATCTCCGGATAGCGGGCCGCGTAAGCATCTGCGATCTGTGGCGTGCGATCCTTTGTGGAACCGTCATCCACGATGAGTATCTCCAGCTCCTCTCCTGCCGGAAGCATCGACTTGATACATTTTTCCATATATGCCTCCGAGTTATAGCACGGAATTGCAATCGTAAGAATTTTCATTTTTATCTCCCTTTTCTCTTTGTATCCTTCCACAGGCCAACTCCAATCTGTTTCTAACAGTAGTTTCACCCGCCTCATCAAACTTCTCCTGTCCAAGCAGTATATCCAACGAAGTGACATACGCGGCAAATGCCGCCGGGATCGGATAATCCCGTTCCGTACGTGACGGCTCGACAAAGAGCAGCTCCTGTGCATTTCCAAGCGGTGTGTGCGCTTCCATGGCATCTGCATCTTCTACCAGCACCAGATACCCCTGCATCTGCCACTCAATATGACTGAATATATGCTTCGCCTCCGGCAGCGGATGTATCCGGATCGGCGAAAATCCCATCCGGCGTACCGCCTTCAGCGCCTCATCCGCGCTAAGATGCCCTTCCGCATTCGGCAGCTCATATAATCCGGCCAGCAACCCCTTCTTCGGTCGTTTCTGAATGACCGCCCGCTCCGTATCCCGAATCACAAGTACCGTGCGCGCCTCTATGCGGCGCGGCTTCTTCGGTGCCTTCACCGGAATCTCTGTCCAGCTTCCATCCGCACCGGACAGGCAGAGCTGCCATACCGGACAGGCAGCACAGTCCGGCGCACCATTTGGTGCGCAGACCGTCGCTCCAAGCTCCATCATCGCCTGATTGAATGCCCCCGGGTGCTCCTTTGGCATCACCTGCCGCAGATCTGCCTCTACTTCCTTTTTGACGGACTGCTTCGTGATATCCGCCCGACTCTCACAAATGCGGGTTACGACGCGCAGGACATTGCCGTCCACCGCCGGAGCAGCCTCTCCTCCTGCGATGGAAGCAATCGCACCTGCGGTATAGCTGCCAATCCCCGGAAGCGTAAGCAGTGTCTCATAATCAACCGGCATCACACCGTCATACTGTTCACAGATCATCCGGGCCGCCTTTTGCATATTCCGGACGCGGCTGTAATAGCCAAGTCCTTCCCAAAGCTTTAAAAGCCGATCCTCCGGGCAGGCCGCCAGATCTGTCACATCCGGCAACGCCTCCATAAAGCGCGCATAAAACGGTTTGACCGCCTCGACTCTCGTCTGCTGCAGCATGATCTCAGACACCCACACCCGGTACGCCGTCGGCCGGATACGCCACGGCAAATCCCGCGCATGCTCTGCAAACCAGGTAAGCAGTGGAGCTGTGATCTGTTGTAATCGTTTTTTATCCATTCGTATTCCTTTACTAAAGATATAAAAGCAGTTTTTTTGCATTGCCCTGCCCTTCAGTATAACAGATGATCTTTTCCCAGGCAAGCATGAAACGCATAACCTTTTGACCCTGGTATCTTCACATTGCAAGAAACGTCGAATATCCCTGATCCCGCAGTGTTTTCTCCATCTGCACCGCATTATCAAGCTTCCGGTACGCCCCTACCTGCACCTTGTAAAGGCCATCCTCCAGCAAAATGTAGGCCGGGAAGTTCTGGCTTTGGAGCCGCCGGAGCAGGTTCTCCGCATACGCCCAGTTACGGTAGGCCCCGGTCTGTACCCGATACCGCTTTTCTGCCGGAGTGTCATCCTCCTGCTGCTCTAGCTGCAGTAGTCCATCCTCCCCCAGTGTCTTCAATACCCCGTCTGCGATTGCCTCCGCGATCGCCCCGAACCGCTCGTCAAAGAGCTCATTGTCTGCAGCTGTATTCAGGAACCCTGCTTCCACAAGCACCGCCGGCATTTTACTCCTTTTTAAAATGATAAGATTCGGGCGCTCCTTCACGCCAAGGTTCCGAAATCCCACCTTCTCCAGTTCACTGTTAATATTTTCCGCCAGCTGTACCTTCCTTCCCTGTTTATTGTACACAAGCGACTCCACACCGGAATACTGATCCGGTTCCGGACTGGAATTCCGATGAATCGAGATCAGAAAATCTCCGCCATCCCGGTTTGCGATCTGTGCTTTTTCAAACGGTGTGTCGTATACATCATCGGTCCGTGTGTACACGACATCCACACCATTTTTCTTCAAAATATCCCCCACAGCCAGTGCCAGATTCAGTGTATCGTTTTTTTCCATCCGTCCTTCATGTATCGCTCCCGGATCCATTCCGCCATGTCCTGCATCAATAATGACCTTTGCCATATTCATTCTCCCGCAGCTTTCCTTCCTCTCATTATATGCTGTTGAGGTCAAAAAGGTATTTTGACTGTTTATCTTCTGTTGAAATTGTACAAAATCACTATTTTAGCGCAGATTTCAGTTGACGTGATAAGCGAACTGCTTTATAATCATTTTAATCTATGTTGTCCTTCATTAACTAGATAGCTAACAGGATGGACCAGATTACAGAGGAGGACTTTGGAATGCCTAAGAATGTATTCAACGATGTATTTATTTTATCAGAAAAACAGGAGCAGCTCATGGAGATCCTGTGGAAGAGCGATAAGTCGCTCACGAGCATGGATATCATGCAGATTCTGAATGATCCGCATGCAGACTACACTTACGTAGTTCGAATGCTTTCTCTTCTTGAGAAAAACCATATGATCTCAGAGGTCGGCACCGTACCAAGCGGCAAGAAGCGCGCACGTCTCTTCGTCCCGGCACTGACCCGTCAGCAGTATGCAGTACGTCTGGCACTTGCTTCCGGCATCACACGGGAGGATGTTCCAGAGGTCGCTTCCGCACTGATTCAGGAAGTATATGGCTTCGGTCCGGAATTCGGAGAAAAGCTGAATGCCCTGATCGCTTCCAGCACACAGTAATTACACAGATGCTGAAGTCAAGCGGATATTTATAATCTACCTTCCTACTTGCCGACAACCGAACAGTTACTTGCTTGATTCGGTTAAAAAGGCGCTGTCCGTCATTTATCTGACAGGCAACGCCTTTTTTGTTTATCTGTCTATGAAATCCGACCGCATTTCCGGCTTCTGTGCAGAGTTATTTTCCTTCCTCGAGCATTAGCCGGATCTTGGACTGCACGATATCAAACGCGACATCATTCATACCACTGTTAATCACAATATCCGCAGTCGCACGGGTCGGCTCTACATAGAGATAGTGCATCGGCTTTACCGTCGTGAGGTACTGCTCAACAATATTGTCGATGTCTCTTCCGCGCTCCTTTACGTCGCGGAGAATTCTCCGCAGAATCCGCTCATCCGCATCTGCTTCGACATAGATCTTGATATCCAGCAGGCTGCGCAGTCTCGGATCAGCCAGCAGCAAAATCCCTTCGATGAGAATAATCTTACGCGGATCAATGCGGACTGTCTTATCCGAACGGTTGTGCACCGTGTAATCATAGACCGGGCACTCAATGCTCTCACCATTGCGAAGCCTTTTGATATGCTCAATCAGCAGATCCGTCTCCAATGCATCCGGATGGTCATAATTCAGCTTCTTACGCTCCTCAAACGGAATATCATCATGCCGCTTATAGTAATTGTCATGATAAATAACGGTAATATTATCTCCGAAACGGTCACGCAGTCGGTTCGTAAAAGTAGACTTTCCCGACCCGGTTCCTCCGGCGATTCCTATAATAATGCAATCCATTTCTTAACCTCCCTGTTTCTGACACTTTTTCTATTTTATCACACCAAAACAGGTTTGAAAACCGCTAAATCACCCGATTTTTTTCACAGATCCACCCTTCTGCAGGCGCCCCTTCACCACGACATGCTCGATCAGCGAGGTTCTCGGATGTTCGATCTCCTGAATCAGACGGTCTGCTGCCGTCTTTCCGATACCTGCCGTATCCTGACAGATCGTCGTCAGCTTCGGCTCCAGCACATGGGAAAGAAGAATCCCGTCGTAGCCCGCGATCGAGATATCATCCGGAATACTCAGACCACGCTCCCGGATCGCATTGATCCCGCCAAGCGCCGAAAAATCATCCGGATAAATGATGCAGGTCGGCGGCTTTGGCAAATCCAAAAGTTCCAGAGTCAGTCGCCGTGTCGCCTCCGTATCACGATACTGTGCCTCACAGACGCAGGCATCCGGCACATTGACCCCCCGCTTTGCCATCGTCCGGTAAAAACTGCTGATGCGGTTCCGCGATACCGAAGAATCTGCGCCATGGATATAGGCCACACGCTCATGCCCCATACTGCAGATGTATTCCACCAGCTCTTCCATCCCATTCACATTGTCAGAAAGTACTGCTGAACGATTGTCAAATACATGATCAATCGTGATGACCGGCAGGTCACTCTGAATCAGATTCTGTACCTCCGGATTGTAAAAATCAATGCAGGCGATGACCACGCCGTCCACCCCCCGATAGCGGCAGTGCTCATAATAACTCATCCTGCGGTTACTCGCATTTCCATTTACAAAGGTAATATCATACCCCTTTGATTCTGCCCGTACCTTAAAGCTTTCCAGTACAGATGCAAAAAAATCGTGGGTCAGGCCGCTGTGTGCCTCATCCACAAATAGTACGCCGAGATTGTAGGTACGGTTCGTCTTGAGCGCCCGCGCAGAAGAATTAGGAAAATACCCCTGTTCCTCTGCAACTGCACGGATACGCTCCTTCGTCGCCTCCCCCACATCGCTATAATCATTCAGTGCCTTGCTCACCGTCGCAACGGAAACTCCGCACAGCTTTGCTATATCCTTCATTGAAACCATTTCAGCACCCCATCTTCTGCCTTACTCTTTTTACTGTCTGTTTACTTAAACGTTTTCGTTGTCTCTTTTTTCTTACTTTCTTTCAATTATTTGCTTTCTGAAAGCGTTTTCTGTATTATTCTATCACTTTTCTGCTTCTATTACAATGATTTTTATGAGTTTTCACAACATTTCTTTTTTTCTCCCTCTTTCCATATCTACATAGCCGTTTGTCAGTATTTTCCGCGCTTCTCTCAGCATTTTTCACAAAAATAATTTCAGTAGTTGATTTCCGCAGAAAGTCAGGGTATACTCTGATTAACCGAACAGGCAATTTTTTTTGCCATTTTACTTAATCGTTTTCAGTATATTGGTAAAGGAGAGACTGAACTTATGAAATACGGCTATTTTGATGACGCGAATCGCGAATATGTGATTACGACGCCGAAGACACCGCTCCCGTGGATCAATTACCTCGGCTGCAATGATTTCTTCTCACTCGTATCGAATACCTGCGGCGGATACAGTTTTTATAAAGATGCCAAGCTTCTGCGCATTACAAGATACCGCTACAATGATATTCCATACGACGCAAATGGCAAATATTACTATATCAAAGACGGCGATACGGTATGGAATCCCGGCTGGAAGCCGACACAGACCGATCTGGATTCTTATGCCTGCCACCATGGTATTGGCTACACCCGGTTCTGTTCTTCAAAGAACGGCATAGCCGCAGATCTGCTCGCCTTCGTCCCGATGGATGCGACGTGTGAGGTAAACCGCCTCACGCTGACCAACCAGACCGACGCACCGAAATCCCTAGAACTCTTTTCTTACGTTGAGTTCTGCCTCTGGAACGCAATGGATGACATGACCAACTTCCAGCGCAACTTAAGCATCGGCGAGGTCGAGGTCGATGACTCTACGATCTATCACAAGACCGAATACCGCGAGCGCCGAAACCACTACTCTTATTTCAGTGTCAACACTTCGGTCGACAGCTTCGACACAAGCCGCGACTGCTTTATCGGCGCTTACCGCGAGGGCTCCAATCCGGAGGCTGTCGAGAATGGCTGCTGCAGCAATTCCATCGCAAGCGGCTGGTCACCGATCGCCGCACACCAGATCAGTCTCACGCTTGCTCCGGGAGAATCCCGCAGCCTGATCTTTGTGCTCGGCTACGCTGAAAACCCCAAAGAAGAAAAATGGGAAAAGCCGGGTATCATCAATAAAATACCGGCCAGAGAGCTGCTCGCCCGCTTCCGGACCGACGCGCAGGTCGATGCCGCCTTCGCAAAGCTGAATGAATACTGGAATACACTGCTTGCAAAATATGCGGTCGATTCTGTCGATGAAAAGGTCAACCGCATGGTCAATATCTGGAACCAGTATCAGTGTATGGTTACCTTCAACATGTCCCGTTCCGCTTCCTACTACGAATCCGGTACCGGACGCGGCATGGGCTTCCGTGACTCATGTCAGGATCTGCTCGGCTTCGTGCATCTGATTCCGGAGCGCGCAAAGGAACGTATTATTGACATTGCCTCCACTCAGTTTGAGGACGGCAGCGCATACCATCAGTATCAGCCGCTCACCAAAAAGGGCAACATGGACATCGGCAGCGGCTTCAATGACGACCCGCTTTGGCTGATCGCAGGTACTGCTGCCTATATCAAGGAGACCGGAGATTTCTCCATTCTTGATGAGCAGGTTCCGTTTGACAACGATGAAGCCACGGCTGCTCCGCTCTTTGAGCATTTGACGCGCTCCTTCCGCTATATTGTCGACCATAAAGGACCGCATGACCTTCCGCTGATCGGGCGTGCTGACTGGAATGACTGTCTGAATCTGAACTGCTTCTCCGACACTCCGGGTGAGCCGTTCCAGACGACCGGACCATCTGAAGGCCCGGTGGCAGAATCCGTCTTTATCGCCGGAATGTTCGTAAAATACGGCAGAGAATACGCAGAGCTGTGTCATCGCCTCGGCAAGGAAAAGCTCGCAAAAGATGCACTTGACGAGGTCGACAAGATGTATTCCGCTATCTTAAAGGACGGCTGGGACGGCGAATGGTTCATCCGCGCTTACGATGCACAGTCTCAGAAAATCGGCTCCAAAGAGTGTAAGGAAGGGCAGATTTTCATCGAACCGCAGGGCTTCTGCGTCCTCGCCGGAGTCGGCATCGCAGAGGGGCTCGCAGAGCGCGCATTGAAGTCCGTCGAAGAACGCCTCGACACGAAATACGGCATCATGATTCTGCAGCCTGCCTACACTCAGTATTATCTGAATCTCGGCGAAATCTCCTCTTATCCGCCAGGATATAAGGAAAATGCAGGTATCTTCTGCCACAATAATCCGTGGATATCAATCGCAGAGACCGTTGTCGGACATGGCTCCCGCGCCTTTGATATCTATAAAAAGACCTGCCCGGCCTACATTGAGGACATCAGCGAGATCCACCGAACCGAGCCGTATGTCTACTCTCAGATGGTAGCCGGTGCGGATGCCAAATTCTTCGGAGAGGCAAAAAACAGCTGGCTGACCGGAACCGCCGCATGGACCTTCGTGAATATCTCGCAGGCGATCCTGGGCGTACAGCCGGAGTACGATGGCCTCGGTATCGATCCGTGCATCCCGGAGGGCTTCGGCGATTTCCGTCTTACACGTTCCTTCCGCGGCGCCCGCTACTACATCGACGTCCAGAACCCGGACGGTGTACAGAAAGGCATTAAAAAGCTGATCGTAGACGGCAAAGAGATCGAAGGACATATTATTCCGTTTGAGAAAGGAAAGACGGAGTATCATGTCACGGCTGTGATGGGCCGAGCGTAAACGGCCAACGATATAGGTTCTGGCAGCCATGATCCGGCTCTCCTGTTTATAGATCCATGTAAAAAAACAGCTGCGTATGAAGATGATTCGTACACAGCTGTTTTTAATTGTAAAGCGGTGGGGCCTGACCCTCTCCTGATACAAGCCCCCACCCACTGCTTATTTCTTTCCGCAATTGAAGCAAGGGACTTCTTTATTCAGTTAAAAGGTAAGAGCCAGGACGATGAAAATCCCAGCTCTTATCGCAAAATCATTTATGCCCCTGCGGAAAATTGACATCGAATCAAGTTTCCGCTGGATTTTGGAATTAATCTTTCATCCATGTAGATAAATTCCAAAATACACTTTATGTCGATTAATACAGCCCCTCGCACAGAGACAGCGCAGCCTCATCCGCCACAACCGTCACATCATTATGCAGCTGCAGAATGGAGCCCGGCACTGCCGGTGTCACCGGTCCGAAAAAGGCATTTTTTACTGCCTCGGCCTTATCTGCTCCGGACACGACTACCAGAATCCGATGTGCAGACATAATCGTCTTGATGCCCATCGTGTAAGCTTCCTTCGGAACATCATTCTCAGAAACAAAGAAACGCATATTTGCCTTGATCGTACGCTCGGTCAGCTTAACGCAATGTGTCTCTTTCTCGAAAGCGATTCCCGGCTCATTGAAACCGATATGTCCGTTGTGTCCAAGGCCAAGCAGCTGCATATCTACGCCGCCGACAGAGTGGATGATCTGATTGTATGCATCACATGCCTTTTTGCTGTCCGGCTCCGTGCCATCCGGCAGGAAGGTACGGTTGCGGTCGATATTGACCTTGCTGAATAAATTCTCATTCATGAAATAGTAGTAGCTCTGATCATTGTCTCTGTTCAGTCCCTTGTACTCATCCAGATTCACAGTCGTCACCTCAGAGAAATCCAGATCTCCCTTATTATACCACTCGACCAGCTGTTTGTATGTGCCGATCGGCGTCGATCCGGTCGCCAGTCCCAGTACACAGTGCGGCTTCATAATAATCTGCGCAGAAATAATGTTTGCTGCTTTTCTGCTCAGATCGTTATAGTCTTTTGCTTTTACGATTTTCATATCTAATCCTCTTTTCCAGTAATAAATGATGCGCGGCATGCCGCTCTGTCTTCTATTCTATCGCACCATTTTACTTCTTGCAAGCGAAAACACAGGGAATTCTTGCCTTCTCTTGTGTTCGCAAGAGAAAGACACTCTATTATTTGAACGCAGATCGCGAAGCGACTGCGTTCATGAGCAAGTAGCGAAGCTAGGCCCTGTCAGCAGAGCTGCAGGGATGGATTGCGAATGTCCGCTTTACATGATTTACACAAAAAAACAGCAGCCTCGATTCGGCATAAATTTTTGCCTAAACCGATACCGCTGTTTTTCTTTTTCATTATTCATGACAGCTGCTGCAAATCTGCCAAATCTTTACCACTCGCCTTTTGCCCCCAACAACATCATCATCTGATATAATCTCAATTATCTGCGTCCCAGACGGATCACATTCCAGGATGCCTTGTGCAGATTGCTGGTCACGGTTCTGCCATCTACCTTTGTCTCATCAGAAAGCTTCGGCGCTACTTTCTCTGCTGCTGCGGAGTTGACCGCCTTGAGGTCATCGCACTCCAGAACAATATGCTCGATGAGCTGATAGCCCTCAAAATTTCCGATGTCGCAAGTCAGTGTAATGTCATCACTGAGGTCACGGTTCACTGCAAAGATCGTCACCTCATCCTTCTCCTCATTCCATACAGCTACGGAGTCTACGTCTGTGACATCCGTATACTCCTTCGTGTCATGCTTCGAGGAGGAAAGTACCGGCTGCAGGGCCACGCCGCGTCCGTATTTGGATGCATGCAGATACGGATAGTAAATCGTCTGCTTCCATGCCGGTCCGTTCGTCTCGGTCATGATCGGTGCGATAACATTTACAAGCTGTGCCAGGCACGCCATCTTGACACGGTCAGAATGCTTGATCATCGTGATCAAAAGCAGTCCTACAACGAGCGCATCCTCAAAGGTGTAATGATCCTCGAGAAGCGCCGGAGCCTGCTGCCACGGATGATTCTTCATCGTATCGCCGTCTTCCTCATTTGCATGGAACCACACATTCCACTCGTCAAAGCTCAGGTTGATATTCTTCCTGCCGCGCTTCTTTGCCTTTACGAAATCGCAGGTGGAGATAACTGTCTTAATGAAATGATCCATCTCCATGGAACGTGCAAGGAAGTTCTCCGTATCATTATCCGGATTGCCGAAATACTGATGTAAAGAAACATAATCCACATAGTCATAGGTATGCTCCAGCGTGGTCGCCTCCCACTGCGGGAAAGTCGGCATCTGCGTATTGGAACTTCCGCAGGATACGAGCTCGATGGTCGGGTCGATCAGCTTCATCGCCTTTGCGGTCTCTGCTGCCAGACGTCCGTACTCGACCGGAGTCTTTGCGCCGAGCTGCCACGGACCGTCCATCTCATTGCCCAGACACCAGGTCTTGATATTCAGCGGATCCTTTACTCCATGGCTGATACGCCAGTCCGAATACTTTGTGCCGGACGGATGATTGCAGTACTCGAGCAGATTGCAGGCGTCAGCGACACCGCGGGTACCAAGGTTGACCGCCATCATGATCTCGGAATCAACTGCCTTTGTCCACTTTGCAAACTCATTGACACCAATCTCATTCGTCTCAAGGCTGCGCCATGCAAGCTCCAGACGTCTTGGGCGCTGGTCTACCGGCCCTACGCTGTCCTCCCATACGAAGCTGGATACAAAGTTTCCACCCGGATAACGTACGATCGGTACATTCAGCTCTTTTACCAGCTCCATGACGTCACGGCGGAAACCGTTCTCATCGGCCGACGGATGTCCCGGCTGGTAAATCCCCTCGTACACTGCCCTTCCAAGGTGTTCAATAAAGGAACCGTAAATGCGCTTATCGATCTCGGAAATACGGAAGTCCTTGTCGATAACCATTTTTGCGTACTTCTGCATATGTTTTCCTCCTGTTTTCTTATTTCATGCTATAGCTGTCGTCAGTTGTCTGAAAGACTGGATATAGCAATCAATATGCCACATTCTCCTCCTGCACCCGCGTCCACATCGGCTTCACAAGCGGACAGCCATTCTTCTTCATCACTGCCCGCAGCTCCACGTAGCAGCCGCAGATCCGGCACATCCCCTGATACAGCTTTTCGCACTCCTTACAAAGCGCGAGCCGTTCCTCATAGACCTCATCATCCACCTTCAGGTCTGCATCCAGATGCGCAATATACTCATGCAGGGTACGAAAATACTCGGTCTGTTCCATCTCACGAGTCAGACATTTTCTGCAGAACCGGCGCGGTTCCGATGTATCCGGCGCCGCACCGATCTGATCTTTTCTTTCTTCTATACTCATATATACTATAAACGTTTCTCTCCAGCCAATTATTATCTGACTTAGCAAAACTTTGCTTCTTATATTGGCCTTCCGTCCATCCTCTTACTCTACCGTGATATGCAGTACGGAGCATGCCGGGATCGTGAACTTCAGTCCGCCATGAACTCTCTCTACTCCGTCGAATGCCTTTACGTTAACTGCATTCGGGTTCTCGAAGGTATTCATCGCATGCATTTCCTCGGTCAGGATCTCTGCGCTGACCTTCTCGCCTGCAAAGCCAACGATTCTGGTCTCTACCGGATAGCTGTCCGTTGCAGACAGATTCGCGATCGTGATCTGCAGTCTGCCGTCTGCGTCGATGGAAGCAGACTCGCTCAGGTTCGGTACCTGGTACTCGTCTTCCAGTCCGATCTGCTCGGTCTCGATATGGCTGTCTACCAGAGTCGCTTCCTGGTGATCCTTGAACATCTTAAATACATGGTAGGTCGGGGTCTTGATCATCTGCGGGCCATCGGTCAGAATGACAGACTGCAGTACATTGACAAGCTGTGCAATATTCGCCATCTTCACCCGGTCAGAATGCTTGTTGAAGATGTTGAGGTTGATACCTGCTACGAGTGCGTCACGCATCGTATTCTGCTGATACAAAAATCCCGGATTCGTGCCCGGCTCTACAGCAAACCAGGTGCCCCACTCATCGACGATCAGGCCTACCTGCTTCTCCGGATCATACTGATCCATGATCGCGCCGTGACGATTGATCAGTGTCTCCATATACAGCGTCTTCGCAAGGGTCTTGTACCATGCCTTCTCATCGAAGTCGGTCGCACTGCCCTTAATCTCCCATCCCTCCGGATGTGTATAATAATGAAGGGAAAGTCCATCCATGAACCCGTGTGCCTGCGGCGGGCAGTGGCGGAAGCAGGTCTTCATCACGCCCTCAGTCCACTCATAATCGTCTACATTCGGTCCGCATGCCACCTTGAAGATCTTCTTATCATGATTGTACTCACGCACATAGGTCTGGTATCTGCGGTAAAGATTGCCATAGTACTCCGGTGTCATATTTCCGCCGCAGCCCCAGTTCTCATTGCCGACTCCGAAATAATCAACGGTCCATGCGTCCTCATGACCATTTTCCTTTCTCATATCCGCCATCGGAGATACGCCCTCAAAGGTCATATACTCTACCCACTCAGACATCTCCTGCACCGTGCCGCTTCCGACATTGCCGTTGATGTATGCCTTACAGCCCAGCTGACGGCACAGCTCGAAAAATTCATGTGTACCGAAGCTGTTGTCCTCTACGACTCCGCCCCAGTGCGTATTGATCATTTTCTTACGGGTCTCCTTCGGACCTACGCCGTCTCTCCAGTGATACTCATCCGCGAAACATCCGCCCGGCCAGCGAAGTACCGGAATCTTCATCTCCTTGAGCGCCTCTACTACATCGTTCCGCATACCGTTCGTATTCGGGATGTCAGAATTCTCTCCTACGTAAAGTCCCTCATAGATGCAGCGTCCAAGATGCTCTGAAAAATGTCCGTAGATTTCCTTGTTGATTTTGCTTTTTTTGTTTTCTGTGTTGATAACATACTTTGCCATAATGTCCTCACTCCATAAAAAATTAAAATATTTTAAATCAAGCTAAATTGAGAATACCACAAAACGCTTGTATCTTACAAGTGTTTTTGTTCTTTCTTTCTGTATAAAATATTCGTGTATTTTGTTCTATTTTTGTGCATTCTGTCTTTTTTCTTCTTTTCTATTTCGTTACTTATATAACTGTTTTTGTATAATAATCCGATTAACGTTAATATGAATTGCGGAAGTACAGCCCCGGATACAACAATACCCCACGCTTCCGTGGGGTATTGAAAATGCTATGTATTGTCCTTTTGGCCGATCAGCCCTTTACCGCACCGCTCGTCATACCTTCTACGAGGTAACGATTGAAGATAAGGTAGATCGCCAGGATCGGAAGGATACCAAACATGGAGCCTGCGATCAGGACATTGTAGTTGTTACCATATGGGGTCAGCAGCGTATTCAGACCAATCTGAAGAGTAAACTTGCTCGTATCACGGAATACAAGCATCGGCCAGAGCATGTTGTTCCAGGAACCCATCGCACACATGATCGCCTGAGAAGCAAATGCCGGCTTCGTGATCGGCATCATGATCTTGACACTGATGCCATATTCGGTACAACCATCCACACGGGCCGCATCCAGCAGCTCCTTCGGAAGGCTCGTCATATACTGCTTAAAGAAGAAAATCGTACCGGCTGCACACAGACCCGGCAGGAAAACACCTGCGTTGTTGTCTACCAGACCGATCTTTGTGATCTCCTGGTACAGCGGAAGCATCAGAATCTCAAACGGTACGGACATCGTCGCGATGACCATGAAGAACAGGAAACCCTGCAGCTTGAACTTATACATGGAAAGTCCATATGCGATAAAGTAGCAGACAAGCAAGGTCAGCACTACCGTTGTCAGTGTCAGCACGAGACTGTTCTTATACCACATGAAGTATTTTCTGGATGTCTCAAGCACATCCGCAGGCATTCCCTTCGGATGGAAAATCGCAAACAGCTCGCTGTAATTCTGCATGCTCACCGGTGAGTGCAGATCCAGAGACATACCGGTCGTGATTACCTTTGCGCCATCCCGGAAAGAACCGAGCAAACCGCAGACAAGCGGAAATGCGATCAGCAGACAGATAATCAGGAAGAGACCGGTCGCCAGCACGGTTCCCACTTTATGGTTTTCTGCCATTGTTTTCTGTTTTGGAGTCTTTGCCATTTCCCTAGTCCTCCTTCTTCTTTCCGATATGGAAGGTACCTGTTGCGATAAGCTGTACGAAGTTGATTACAAGCGCAATCACCATCAGTACTACGCCAACTGCACATGCATAACCCATATCATTTTTCTCAATACCACGACGGTACAGGTATCCTACGATCGTAAGACCGATATTCTTCGGAGAGTTATTGCCACCCCAGATCATGAAGCTCTCAAGGAACATGGACAGACCTGCGAATACAGAAATTGTGACAACGTATACCGTCGTCGGCTTCAGAAGAGGAAGTGTGATGTAACGGAACTTCTGCCATCCGTTTGCACCGTCGATATCTCCGGACTCATACAAAGACGTATCGATTGCCTTCAGTCCGGCTACATAGTAAAGGATATTCACACCGGTCCAGCGCCATACACACAGCAGCAGCAGTGCGCACCAGCCGGTCGACTTGGATCTCAGCCACGGCTGAGACGCCTTTCCGAGTGCATTCATGATAACGTTCAGCTGTCCGTTGTCTCCCTCTGAGAACATCAGACGGAACAGCAGACCAGAAATAACTACGGATGTCAGTGCCGGAATGTACATGATGACCTTCCATACACCCTTTGCCTTTGTCAGACGGCTCTCAAGCAGCACAGCCAGAAGCATCGGGATCGGCACCATCAGAAGCAGTGTCAGCACCATATATTCCAAACTGTTTCCAACGGCAATACGGAACACCTTATCACCCAACAGCTTTTTAAAATGCTTGGCACCCACCCATTTCATTCCGCCGAACGATACGTCCTGGAAACTCATGGAAATACCAGAAACCAGCGGATACAACCAGAAAATCAGCAGGCTCAGCACAAACGGAACCACAAACACATATGGTGCGATCTTCTGGGAATACAATAACTTCTTTGCTTTTTTCACAATGTATTCCTCCTTTCACATCTTCACATCAAAGAGGGGCGGTCCGGGAATGCAATTCCCTTGACCTCCCCATATCATTTCATATTACTGATTTATTTAATGCGAACCGCCTATCAGCCGATCTCGCTGTCAATTGCATCCTGTGCCTCCTGAAGAGCATCTGCAACATCCGCGCCATCAACGAAGATCTCGTTCAGGGTGTAGGTATTGATCTGCTCATTCAGTGCCGGAGAGTTAGCGGTCGTGTAGATTGTTCCGATCGCATCGTTTGCTGCCAGCTCATTCAGAACCTCATACGGCTTTACACGGAAGAATGTGTTGTACTGGTTGGACTCGTCATATGCGAATGCCTCATCAGACCACAGAGCCTCATTGCAAACGTCAAATCCAAGGTCGTTCCAGATGTGCTTCTCACCGTCCTCAGAGCACTTAGCCCATGCAAGCCACTCAGCTGCAAGCTCCGGATTCTCACACCCGTTTGTTACAACTGTACCGGTACCACCGATACCAACAGAACACTTCTGACCCTCTTCGAATACCGGGCAGGTTGTGATATCCCATTTGCCCTTTTCATCCGGCATGTAGTTTGTGAAACGGCTCATGTACCACATTGCCTTCGGGAAGGAAGCGATCTTGCCATCAACGATCTGTGCACGGCATCCGTCTGTATCGGTATGTCCGTCAGTAGAGATCATTGCAATACCATCGTTCAGCCACTCCTGCTGCATGGTCAGCATCTTCTGTACAGAATCAAGCTGTACATTTACCTCTGCATCCTCGCCAAGGCCGCCGGTCCAGTCCTCACCGCACTCAGCCATAGCCAGCCACAGCCAGTCTGTTCCGCCTGTATCAACAGAAGTCAGGTACACTTCACCATTGGAAGCTTCCTTCAGCTGCTCACCAAGTGCGGTATAATCATCCCAGGTCTTTACAGACTTATAATCAAGGCCATACTGCTCAAAGATCGCTGCATTCCAGTACATTACGGTAGCGCCTACGTGTGTCGGAACACCGATTCTTGCGCCATCTGCTCTGGAGTATACGTCCAGACGAGCCTTTACAAGAGAATCCTCATACGGAGCAAGTGCCTCTGTCATATCATACAGCGGGCAATCCTCGCCAACGTAGTTCGGGAACTGACCGATCTCGATATCACACATATCCGGTGCACCGCTGCCAGCCTGCAAGGACATCATCAGCTTATTGTGCATGTCAGTGTACGGATAAGTGCTAAACGTAATCTGGATCTGCTTGTCCGGGTTCTGCGCATTCCACTCATTTACCATGTTTGCGTAGAACTCATTGTGCACATCTACGAATGACCACAGCTCAAAGTGTGTACCGTCTTCCGGTCCTACGGTGGTGACTGCGCTCGGAGCTGCCTCTGTCTCTTCCTCAGCGAAAGCAACCGTTCCCATGGATGCTACCATAGAAGCAGCGAGGAGCATTGTAAGCCATTTCTTCTTCATAAAGATCCTCCTTCTTGGTACAATTTGCACATACGACTGTTTCGATTACTTCGAAAAGCCTTTGTGCATCCTGTACACTTTTTTTGTGTTGTTTAAAATTTCTAGTCATAATATACAACATTTCCAGCGCATTGTCAATTATAAATTAAATTATTTTATGATTTTCTATAATTAACAAAAAGTCCGTCCGCTATTGTAAATAATACCCCTGTGTTTTTGTGCATGATGCTCAAACCCAACTTTTGTCTTTTATTTTTCCTTAAAAAATTCTCTGTTTTCTTTACTTTTTTCTAAAATTCAATTGCGTTTTCCGTGGTTTTA
>OLRQ01001190.1_pt1 | contig 21599 bp, 20 predicted proteins | sample 1671971 | NCBI WGS metagenome assembly OLRQ01 (sample SAMEA3136631, study PRJEB25190) | human gut metagenome | biome: human gut; feature: human-associated habitat; material: faeces | place: Austria | collected 2013
GTGGGAGCCGGACACAAGGACTTTCCCCAATTCCCCAACATCCTCCGTGCGTTCCTGGGCGAGGACAGCGCCCACACCGACGCCCTGCCCCAGGCCATGGAGCTGTGCTGCAACCTGGACGACATGACCGGAGAGGATCTGGGCTACGCCCTGGAACGGCTGTGGGAGGCACAGCCTCTTGATGTGTGGACGGTGGCGGCGCAGATGAAGAAGAACCGGACTGGGGTGGTGCTCCATGTCCTCTGCCGGCCGGAAGAACAGAGCCGTTTCGCCCGTCTCCTTCTGACCCACACCACCACCGCCGGTGTCCGTTGTCACACCGTGGAACGCTATGTCCTACAGACCCACTTCACCCAGACCGTGACCCCCTACGGCGCCGTTCGGGTGAAGCACTACGACGGTTACGGGGTGGACAAGACCAAGCCGGAGTTTGCAGATCTCGCCCAGGCGGCACAGACCCACGGCGTGCCGGTGGAGACGGTGCGTCGGAGCGTGACGGGGTAAGGGTCACGCAGGGCGGAAAGGTTTTGTATTCCCGTCTCGGCTGTGCTATACTATGGTGATGCGTGTAGGAAACGCGTTGGAAATCGAGAACAACCCCGCCATCATCCGGTGGGAGAAAAGGAAGTTGGTCAAATGAATATCATCATTGTGGGCTGTGGCAAGGTGGGCGTGTCCATCCTGTCCAGCCTGGTGGCGGAAGGCCATGATGTGACCGCCGTGGACAGCAGCGCCGAGGTCATCGAGGAGCTGACCAATGTGTACGATGTGATGGGCGTCTGCGGCAACGGAGTGGACTACGAGACGTTGGAGGAAGCTCAGGTGGAGCAGGCGGAACTGTTCGTGGCGTCCACCAAGTCGGATGAGCTGAATATGCTCAGCTGCTTCTTAGCCAAGAAGATGGGCGCCAAGCAGACCATTGCCCGTATCCGCAATCCGGAGTACAATGACAGCAGCTTGAGCTTCGTCCGGCAGCAGCTGGACTTGTCCATGTCCATCAACCCAGAGCTGCTGGCGGCACAGGAATTGTCCGACCTGCTGAAGCTGCCGGCGGCGGTCAAAATAGAGACCTTTTCTCGCCGGAATTTTGAAATGATCGAGCTGCGCATCAAGGAAGGTTCCATGCTGAACGGTGTAAAGCTCAAAGACTTGTCAAAGAAATTTCAGGCCAAAGTCCTCATCTGTGTCGTCCAGCGTAAGGAGCAGGTCTACATCCCAGACGGCAATTTTCAGTTGCAGAGCGGCGACCGCATCGGCGTCACCGCCTCTCCGGAGGAGATCGAAAAGTTCCTGTGGACGCTGGGCATTTTACAGAAGCGGGCTAGAAAGATCATGATCCTGGGCGGCAGCAAGACCGCCTATTATCTGGCAAAGTTGCTGACCAACATGGGGAACACCGTGAAGATCATCGAGGAGAAGGAGGAACGCTGCCTGGAATTGTGCGATGCACTGCCAAAGGCCACGGTCATCCACGGCAACGGCACCCAACAGGAGCTGCTGCTGGAGGAAGGCATCCGGGGACAGGATGCCTTTGTGGCCTTGACCGGTATCGACGAGGTGAACATCCTCATCTCCATCTTCGCCTCCTCCCTGAATGTGCCCACCGTCATCTCCAAGGTCAATCGGGACGAGATGGTAGCCATTGCGGAGAACCTAGGGCTGGACATGATCGTGTCCCCCAAGAAAACGGTTGCCAATATTTTGGTGCAGTACGCCCGAGCACTGGAGAACTCCAAGGGAAGCAATGTGGAAACCCTTTATAAGCTCGTGGACGGCAAAGCGGAGGCGTTGGAGTTCAACGTTCGGGAGGACGCTCGACTGGTGCGCATTCCGCTGAAGGATCTGCGCTTCAAGTCCAACATCCTCATCGCCGGCATCATCCGTGGTCGCCAGACCATCGTGCCGGGAGGCAGCGATGAGATTTTACCGGGCGATAAAGTGATCGTTTTGGCGGCAGACCACCGGTTGAACGACCTTTCTGATGTGATTTTGTGAGGAGAGGGCTTGCGTTATGAATCGGAGAATGATCTTTTATACCGTCGGCCGCATCATCACCCTGGAGGCCGGCCTGCTGCTGCTGCCCATGGCGGTGGCGCTCTGGTACGGGGAGTCCTGCGCCTGGGATCTGCTGGCGTCCGCCGCCATCGCCCTGGTGATGGGGCGGGCCATGACCCGGCTGAGCAAGCCCACCAGCCAGACCTTTTTCGCCCGAGAGGGCTTTGTCATCGTGGCGCTGGCTTGGGTACTGATGTCCCTGATCGGGATGCTCCCTTTTCTATTCAGCGGAGAGATCCCGTTCTGGGTGGATGCCTTCTTTGAAACGGTCAGTGGCTTTACCACCACCGGCGCCTCCATCCTCACCAACGTGGAGGCCATGAGTCACGGACTGCTGTTCTGGCGGAGCTTCACCCATTGGATCGGCGGCATGGGGGTTCTGGTGCTCATCATGGCCATCGTGCCCACCGAGACCGGCCGTTCCATCCACATTATGCGGGCGGAAATGCCCGGCCCCATCGTGGGCAAGCTCATGCCCCGCATCAAGGACACGGCGCAGATCTTGTACCTGATGTATGTGGTGCTGACGGTGGTGCAGATCGTCCTGCTCATGGCCGGCGGTATGCCCCCCTTCGAGAGCGTCACCCACGCCATGGCCACCGCCGGTACAGGTGGATTTAGTGTAAAGGCAGATTGCTTTACCAGCTATTCCCCCTACCTACAGTGGGTCACTGCCATCTTTATGACCCTCTTTGGGGTCAACTTCAATGTGTACTATTTGGCACTGCGCAAAAAGCTCAAGGAAATCTTGCGCAGCACCGAGCTGTGGGCATACCTGGGCATCATCCTGGTGTCCATCGTCCTGGTGAGCATCAGCATCTCCACCGAGTACGACACCCTGGAGGAGATCATCCGCCAGTCCGCCTTCCAGGTTACTTCCATCATCACCACCACCGGCTACGCTTCCACCAATTTCGACCTGTGGCCGGAGCTGGCCAAGAACGTGCTGCTCATCCTGATGTTCCTGGGCGCCTGCGCCGGCTCCACCGGCGGCGGGCTGAAAGTTTCCCGTGCCATCCTGCTGGTGAAGATGGCTCGGCGGGAGATGAAACGGATGATCCACCCTCGTTCCGTGGGCACGGTTCAGTTCGAGGGGAAGCGGGTCAGCGATGCCACCTTGAACAGCGTCTGTATGTATTTCGTCCTCTACGTCATCATCCTGGTGGTGCTCACCCTCTTTCTCTGCATCAACCCCTTCAGCATTGAGACAAACCTGGCCGCCGCTGCCTCCTGCTTCAACAATATCGGCCCCGGCTTCGGCATCGCAGGGCCGGCGTCCAACTACTCCTATTACAACGCCATTTCCAAGTTTGTCCTGACCATCGCCATGCTCTTTGGGCGGTTGGAGATCTACCCCATGCTGTTGGCGCTGTCGCCTTCTACTTGGACGAAGGAGTGAGCGTCCTGATTCGGTTGAAAAGAACCACGCTGCACTGCGTGGTTCTTTTGTTTTGCGCTGCGCCCTTGGGCGTGTCCTCCAAGGGGGTGATTTTACAGAACCTGGAAGCCTCCCCTGTGTAAGGGGAGGTGGCACGCAGTGCCGGAGGGGTTGTCCGTCGAGCATAGGACGTGGGGAATGTGCGCCTTCTGGTTTGTGCTGCGTGGTCGACAATCCCTCAGTCAGCCGTTGCGGCTGACAGCTCCCTTTACACAAGGGAGCCATTTGAGCAAGTTTTGAAAAATACTGCCTTTGGGTAATGCATTTGTCTGCGAAATTTGATATACTATGATAAATTAGTGCGCAGTGTCATGTCAGAACGCAGTTCAGGGCAATGGACAGGGCGCCAATGACCGTACAGACAGACAAAATACATAGATTTTCAAACATCTGAAAGGAGTATTACAGAATGGGATTGATGAAAGCAGCAATGGGCGCAGCAGGCGGCGTCATGGCAGATCAGTGGAAGGAATTCTTCTATTGCGATGCGATTCCGGCAGAGGTGCTGGCGGTAAAGGGACAGAAGCGAGTCTCCGGCCGCTCCTCCAACAAGCACGGCAGCGACAACATCATCTCCAACGGCTCTGTCATCGCCGTGGCCGATGGCCAGTGCATGATGATCGTAGAGCAGGGGAAGGTGGTAGACGTGTGCGCCGAGCCGGGCGAGTATACCTATGACTTCTCTACCGAGCCCTCCCTGTTCACCGGCAGCTTGAGCCAGAACATCGGCGCGGTATTCCAGAATATTGGCAAGCGCTTCACCTTCGGCGGCGAGGCGCCCAAGGATCAGCGCATCTACTATTTCAACACCAAGGAGCTGGTGGGCAACAAGTACGGTACCCCCTCTCCCGTGCCCTTCCGTGTGGTGGATCAGAACGCCGGCCTGGACGTGGATATTTCCGTCCGCTGCTTCGGCGAATACAGCTATCGTATCACCAACCCCATCCTGTTCTACACCAACCTGTGCGGCAACGTGGAGCAGGAATACACCCGAAGCGAGATCGATGGTCAGCTCAAGACCGAGCTGCTCACCGCCCTCCAGCCTGCGTTTGCCCGTATCTCTGACATGGGCATCCGTTACTCCGCCGTCCCCGCCCACACCCTGGAGCTGGCGGACGCCCTCAACGATGTCCTCTCCGCCAAGTGGCGTGACCTGCGGGGCATCGAGATCGTCTCCCTGGGCGTGTCCAGTATCAAGGCATCCGAGGAAGATGAGCAGATGATCAAGGAAATGCAGCGCAACGCTGCCTTCCGTGATCCCACTCGGGCAGCGGCGCATCTGGTCGGCGCCCAGGCCAGCGCAATGCAGGCCGCAGCAGCCAATGAGGGCGGCGCCACCATGGGCTTTATGGGCATGGGAATGGCTGGCGCTGCCGGCGGGATGAACCCCCAGGCACTGTTCCAGATGGGACAGCAGCAGGCGGCACAGCCTGTGCAAAGCGCACCGGCACAGCCGGCACCTGCTGCACCTGCTGCACCGGCACAGCCCGCCGCTCCCGCTGGCGACAGCTGGACCTGCGCCTGCGGCAATGTGGCTACCGGTAAGTTCTGCCCGGAATGCGGCGCCAAGAAGCCGGAGCCGCCCAAGGCGTCTGCCGAGGGTGCTTGGACTTGTCCACCTGCGGCGCATCCAACAAGGGCAAGTTCTGCGCAGAATGCGGCACGAAGAAGCCGGCGGGCGTGCCTCAGTACAAGTGCGACAAGTGCGGCTGGGAGCCTGCCGACCCCACCAAGCCCCCCAAGTTCTGCCCGGAATGCGGCGATCCCTTTGACGATGGCGACATCGTTTGATCAGACCAAGAAAAAGAGAGAGGAGGTCTGTGAACGATGCCCACACAAGTGACCAATTATCAGTGTCCGTCCTGTACCGGCCCGCTCCATTATTCCAGCGAAAGCGGAAAGCTGGAGTGCGAGTTCTGCGGCAGTTCTTATGACGTAGCAGAGATCGAGGCGCTGTACGCTGAGAAAAATCAGAAGGCAGAGCAAGCATCTGCGGCGGAACAGAAAAAAGAGGAGCAAAAGGCGGAACAGCAGGCAGAGCAAAGAGCTGCTGATCCGGATGGCGAATGGGCGTTTGAAGGAGATGGATGGACAGAGGAGGGCATGAAAGCCTACAACTGCCCCTCCTGCGGCGCAGAATTGATCTGTGACGAGACCACTGCCGCCACCAGCTGCCCCTATTGCGGCAATCCCACGGTGGTGCCCGGCCAGTTTGCAGGCGGCATGAAGCCGGATTATATCATCCCCTTTAAGCTGGACAAGAAAGCTGCTGTCCAGGCGCTGAAAAAGCATTACAAAGGGAAAAAACTGCTGCCCAAAGCGTTTACCGCAGGCAACCACATTGAGGAGATCAAGGGGATCTATGTGCCCTTCTGGCTGTTCGATGGCGATGCGGACGCCGATGTTCAATTCGAGGCCACCCGTTCCTCCAGCCACACGGAGGGGGATTATGAGGTGACCATCACCGATCACTATTATGTCCGTCGGGCAGGCAATGTCCCCTTTATCAAGATTCCGGTGGATGGTTCTTCCAAAATGCCGGATGAACATATGGACTCCATTGAACCCTTCCAGTATGAGGAGCTTCAGCCCTTTTCCATGGCATATCTCCCCGGTTACCTGGCGGATAAGTATGACGTGCCGGTGAAGGAGAGTGCGCCGCGGGCGGAAGAACGGGCGAAAAATTCCGCAGTCAGCGCCATGGTGGCAGATGTTGCCATCGGATATGAGACTTGTGTACCTGTCAGCGAGAAAGTGGAGATCCATCGGGGGAAGGTTCATTATGCCTTGCTGCCGGTGTGGCTGCTGAGCACCAAATGGAACAACCAGAACTTCCTGTTCGCCATGAACGGCCAGACCGGCAAGATGGTGGGAGATCTGCCCGTCTCCAAAGGGAAATTCTGGGCTTGGTTCGGCGGCATCGCCGTGTCCCTGTCGGCGATCTCTGCTGTTGTCATGAAGCTGATGGGGATTCTGTGAGGAGGTGTGAACCATGAAAAAGAGAGTATTTGCCCCTTTGCTGGCGCTATGCATCGCACTGAGTCTGTTGGTTCCCGCCCTTGCCTTTCAGGACTACGGACTGCTGTATGATGCAACGGGAAAGTTGGATGCTGAGCAGGCGCAGACAGCCAACGACTATTTGCTGAAGGATTTTGATGACAAGTACGGCATCGAACTGCGGGTGGATGTGGTCAATGACCTGGAAGGCTACAAGCTGTCCGATTATGCCGACCTGTTCTACAACAAGTATGAGTATGGCGACAAGGAGACGGGACACGGCGTCCTGCTGACCATCCAAGTCCATGAGGATGAGACTGGCTTGGCGTTGGATGGCTACAATCTGATGGCCGGCGAAAAGACCAAGAAGATCATGTCCGATGATGCGTGGGATACCATGGATGAGTATTTGCGCATCTACCTGAACAAAAAGTCGTGGCAGAAGGAGATGAAAGAGGACGATGATGCGTTCTTCTATGCTGTCTCCAGCTACTATGCAGGGATGGAGTACTGCGTGGCGCAGAAAATGATCACGCCGCCTAAGAACACAGTCGCCGATCCGGATCAGACAGGCCAAACCGGCGACCAGAAGCCGGAGGGCGCCACCTCTGCTGCCGCCTCTGCCCCTTCCAGCACCCCTGACACAAGTGCCCAAGGAACCGTGCAGGACAGTGCAGGCCCCTATGTGCGGGATGAGGCTGGCATCCTGGATGAGGAGAGCGTCAAAAAGCTGGAGGCCCAGGCGGAGACCATTTCCGCTGAGCACCAGTGCGCAGTGTATATCCTCACCGTCAAGGATTTCACCGTAGACGGTGCGGACACCATCCGAGACTTTGCGAAAAGTTACTATACGGATAATAACCTTGGATGGGGTGATGGTAAGGATGGCGAATTGCTGGTGCTGAGCATGAGCCAACGGAAAGCATCACAGATTGCCTATGGCAGTAAGGCTACTTCTATCTTTGTAGGGGATAACCAAGCTCGGTTGGAAGAAGGCTTTAAGGACAACTTCAAGGTGGATGATTGGGCTGGTGGTTTTGCCGATTTTTTGACCATGAGTGAAGAAATGCTGGTGAAGGGAGCCAACGGCGGCGACTATGACCCCGACTACGAAGCAGGGCCGAATTGGAAGGCTCTGGGGATTGCAGTCCTCGCCTCCTGCGTCATCGCCCTGATCGTCTGCTTCATCTTCAAGGCGCAGATGAAATCTGCCCGCCTGAAAACCGATGCGGCGGATTATGTGACCAAGCATGAGATCACCTTTACCACCAAGGAGGATCGGTTCACCCACAGCACAGAGACGCGTGTGCGCATCCATGACGATGATGACAGCGGTGGTGGTGGCGGTGTTGACAGTGATGGATTCACTGGGCGAGACTGCGATTTCTAAAAACCATTGACAAACCTGACAACAGCCCTGGCACAAAACGGCCAGGGCTGTTGATTTGTCACAAATCGTAAAAAATCAGGGGATTTTTTGCGGAAATGAACCGGTTTTGTGATACACTATAACCTAGCAAATTCTTTCCGCTGCGGCGGAAATCCTGTGAGAAAGAAACTTGGGAGGACTATTATGGGAGGCTTTTTTGGAACCGTCTGTGGCCATGACGCCATTTCCGATGTGTTTTTCGGCACGGACTATCATTCTCATCTGGGCACACGGCGGGGCGGCATGGCGGCCTATGACCCGTCCATTGGGTTGCAGCGGGAGATTCACAACATCGAGAATTCCCCCTTCCGCACCAAATTCGAGGACATCTTTGATGAGATGCAGGGCACCTCTGCCATCGGCTGCATCAGTGACACCGACCCCCAGCCCCTGCTCATCCGCTCCAACCTGGGCACCTATGCCATCTGCATCATCGGCATCATCAACAACGCCGATGCCCTTATCGAGCAGTACCTGACCTTCAGCAGCGGGCATTTTGACGCCATGACTGGCGGCAAGGTCAACTCCACGGAACTGGTGGCGGCCATGATCAACCAAAAGAGCAGCTTTGCCGAAGGCATCAGCTTCGCCCAGAACGCCATCGAGGGCACCGCATCCATCCTCATCCTGAAGGAGGACGGGGCGATCATCGCCGCCCGAGATCGGGTGGGACGCCTGCCGGTGCTCATCGGCAAGGGAGAGGATGGATACTGCGTGTCCTTCGAGTCCTTTGCCTATAAGAAGCTGGGGTACGACCTGGAGGAGCGGGAGCTGGGGCCTGGTGAGATTGTAGAGATCACCGCAGACGGGATCACCCAGCTGGTGCCGCCGGGGGACGAGATGCACATCTGTGCCTTCCTGTGGTCTTATTACGGCTATCCCACCTCTACTTATGAAGGGGTCAACGTGGAGGCCATGCGCTATCGCAACGGCGCTATCATGGCCGCCAGCGACACTGAGGCAGGCAACAACCAGGACATCGACTACATCGGCGGCGTCCCCGACTCCGGCACCCCTCACGCCATTGGCTACGCCAACGAGAGCGGCATCCCCTTCGCCCGTCCCTTCATCAAATACACCCCTACCTGGGCACGGAGCTTCATGCCCACCCGCCAGACCGAGCGGAACAAGGTGGCTAAGATGAAGCAGATCCCCATCCACGAGCTGATCGAGGAAAAGAAGCTGCTCTTTGTGGATGATTCCATTGTTCGGGGCACCCAGCTCAAGGAGACGGTCGAATTCCTGTACGCCAACGGCGCCAAAGCCGTCCATATGCGCTCCGCCTGTCCGCCCATCATGTATGGCTGCAAGTACCTGAACTTCTCCCGTGCCACCAGTGACATGGAGCTGATCACCCGCCGCACCATCATGGAGCTGGAAGGGGAAGAAGGCTTCCAGCACCTGGAGGAGTACAGCGACTCCACCACCGAGCGGGGCAAGCAGCTGCGGCAGACCATCTGTGATAAGTTCCAGTTCGCTTCCTTGGAGTTCCAGTCCTTGGAGGGCGTCATCCAGTCCATTGGGCTGCCTGCCTGCAAGCTGTGTACCTATTGCTGGAACGGAAAGGGCTAAAAAAGAGTCCCAAGACGGCGGCAGTACCCGAAAAGCGCACCCACCCAATCGGCTCCCTTGAGTAAAGGGAGCTGTCAGCGCAAGCTGACTGAGGGATTGACAGATTTGCAGAACGAACCAGAAGGCGCACAATCTCACGCCCTATGCTCGCCGGACAACCCCTCCGGCGCTTTGCGCCACCTCCCCTTGCACAGGGGAGGCGTTTGAGAGTAGAGCGCGCCACCTCCCCTTGCATAGGGGAGGCGTTTGAGAGTAGAGCGTGCCACCTCCCCTTGCACAAGGGAGGCGTTTGAGAGTGGAGCGTACCAGCACCCTTTACACAGGGGAGGCGTTTGAGGATGGAACGTTCCGTTATGATGATAGCAAGAAAAGAGGTCAGAACCGAAGTTCTGACCTCTTTTTCTGTCGGATTCACACCAGCATCAGCAGCGTCCCGCCCACGATGAGGAGCAGGCCGATGAGGGCTTTTCGGGTGAGCGTTTCATGAAAGACCACATAGGAAAAAACGATGGTGACCAGGATGCTCAGCTTGTCGATAGGCACGACCTTGTTCACCTCGCCCAGGCGAAATTGTGGTCAGCGCCGGTGACCAGCACCATGAACCAGGAGAACACCAGCACCACAATGGTGCGCAGGGCTGTGGCTACGTTGGAATCGGTCTGTTTGATGCCGCATTTGGCTAGGATGGAGGTCAGCCCTGCGAACAGAGCGGAACCGAAGGCGTATGCGATCCACATTTGCCAACACCTTCTTTAATTGCGATAAAATCTTACCCCTTGTACTCCGGACAGCGATACCGTGGTTTGCCTACGCTCTTTTTGCCGTACTCGATGGCCTTCATAGGGCAGAGGGTGATGCAGCGCATACAGTGGGTGCAGTGCTCCCCCCACTGGGGCAGGCCGTCCACCATCTGGATGTTGTTCAGGGGGCACACCTGGGCGCACCGGCCGCAGCTGGCGCAGCTGCGGGTGCTGTGGAAGGGCTTTGCGTGGACGAAGAAACGGTAGAACAGGCGATTGACCAGGCCGGATTTCAGGCCGTCCAGGAACCGTTTTTTTCGGGGCGCGAAGGGTGCGTTGTTCTGGATGGCGGCGATGCCGGTCTCCAGGGTCTTTCGGGCACTGTCCATGATGGGCGCACAGGCGGCGGCATCGGGGACAGGGAACATGGCCAGGTAATTTTCAGGCATGACCACCTCTAAAACGCCCCGAAAATGCCAGCCCTGCTGGACACAGAGCTGACGCAGGTGTTTTTCTGCCCCGCCGATGTCTGAGCCGCAGGTCATGACAAAGTAGACTTCTTTGCTGCCGGTGAACTGACCCTGGCGCAGCCAGTCGGCAAAAATGCGGGGGATGCGCCAGCCATAGGTGGGCGAGACGAACACCCAGGGCAGCTGGGAGTCCAACTGCGCTGGGTGTCCTGTCTGGATGGCTCTCCCGGCGTCTGCCAGGGTGTCGCCTATGTGGTCGGCGATCATGCTGGCCGCATAGCGGCTGTTGCCGGTACCGGAAAAGAAAACGACCATATCAGATGACCAGGCTGTTGCAGTGGTCGATCTGATGCTGGACGATGCGAGCCAAGAAGCCGCTGAAGGAGGCGGTCTGCTCCTGGAAATGTTCGTCCTGATACTTGACCACGATGGTCTCATACCGTTTGGCGGTGTGCCGGCGTTCCAGACAGATGCAGTATTCATCGGCGGGATACAGGCCGTTCATCTCGATGACCTCCGGGTTGAACATGAGCTGGATGGTGCCTTCGTTGTTGATGACGATGATGCGCTTGGTGTAGCCGATCATGTTGGCGGCCATACCGGTGACCTTGCCGTTATCCAGGAAGGTGTCCAGCAGATCCTTGGCAGCGCCATTGACGTCCATGGGCGTGGCAGGCTCACAGGGCTGCACGAGGGTGTAGATGTCCTTGACGATGGGTTTTACCATGGGAAATTACCTCCGTTGTAAGATACTGCCCTTATTTTAGCACAGACGGGGGGGATTTTGTAGTAGGGCGAGAGAAATATTTCCGGATGGGAGGAGGGGCGACAAGGAGGCGCAGAGTATGGTATAATGGGAAAAAGTATACCAAAGGAGTGGTTTTATGTATGAATTGATCCCAGTGACCCCACACTGCTACTACATCCAAAGCCCTGCCAAGATCGGTCTGGTGGAGCTGGGTCAGGGGGAAGTGTGCCTGATTGACAGCGGCAACGACAAGGACGCCGGACGACGGGTGCGCAAGGTGCTGGACGGCAACGGCTGGAAATTGCGTGCCATCTATAACACCCATTCCAACGCCGACCACATCGGCGGCAATCAGTACCTTCAGCGCCAGACCGGCTGCGCCATCTACGCCCCCGGCATGGACTGCGCCTTCACCCGTTACCCTGTCCTGGAGCCCTCCTACCTGTACGGTGGCTTCCCGCCCAAGGCACTGCGGCACAAATTCCTGATGGCACAGCCCAGCGACGCCCAGGAGCTCACGTCGGCGTGTCTGCCGGAGGGGTGGGAGAGCATCCCCCTGCCTGGGCACTTCTTCGACATGGTGGGCTTCCGCACCCAGGAGGATGTGGTGTACCTGGCGGACTGTCTGTCCAGCAAGGAGACATTGGAGAAGTACCGCATCGGCGTCATCCATGATGTGGCCGCCTATCTGGACACGTTGGAGCGGGTAAAGCAGATGTCCGCCCGCACCTTCGTCCCCGCCCACGCCGATGCCGCCCAGGACATTGCGCCCCTGGCTCAATACAACATCGACCAGGTGCATCAGGTGGCGGAGGACATCCTGGCGCTGTGTCGGGAACCGGTGCAGTTTGAGACCATTTTGCAGAACCTGTTCACCGGATACGGGCTGGAGCTGACTCTGGAGCAGCATGTGCTGGTGGGCAGCACGGTGCGTTCCTACCTGGCCTGGCTGGTGGATGGCGGGCAGGTGACCTACGGGTTTGACCAGAACCGGCTGCTGTGGGAGCGGGCGGGATTTTCGGAAATTTTAAAGGAAACCGCTTGAAAAAGGTTCGGCCTTCCTGCTAAAATAGGTAAAAAATAAACGAGCATACAGACAGCAGCCTACAGGTGTCATACTGTAGGACAAGGAGGAAACAGAACATATGAGTCGATCCCCAAGAGACGCCAAGGGCGGCAAGCGGGTGAAAAAGGAGCAGCGTCCCAGCCGGAGGGGCATCCGGTGGGCTTTCGTGGTGTGCTGTGTCCTGGCCATCGCCCTGCTGGCTCTGTGGCAGACGGGCGCCCTTCCCTTCCTGTGTCAGCAGCAAACGCCTGCCCCGATCCCGTCCAGCAGCGCCGGCATCAGCGCCGAACCAGATCCCGCCCAGCCGGATACGTCCGGCAGTCAGATAACGGAGGAACCAACGGAGGACAAGCCGTGGTATCTCATCCTGGTCAACCGCTGGCACCCCCTGCCGGAGGGCTACCAGCCCCAGTTGATGACCCTCTCCAATGGCAAGCAGGTGGATGAGCGCATCTACCCGTACCTGCAAAAGATGTTTGACCAGGCTCGTGCCGATGGGGTCTATCCCATTGTGGCATCTGCCTACCGGACGGCGGAGAAGCAGCAGAGCATCATGGAGGAAAAGATTGCCGAGTACCAGGCCAGCGGCTACAGCGCAGAAAAGGCCAAGACCGAGGCGGAGAAGTGGGTAGCCATCCCCGGCACCAGCGAGCACCAGCTGGGGCTTGCGGTGGACATCAACGCCGACGGGGTCAACTCCGCCGGATACGAGGTCTACGACTGGCTGGACAAGCACGCCCACGAATACGGTTTTATCCGCCGCTTCCCTGAGTCCAAGACGGACATCACGGGGGTGGCCAATGAGCCGTGGCATTATCGGTATGTAGGGAAGAAGGTGGCGGCAGAAATCCATGACCGGGGTATCTGCCTAGAGGAATATTTAAATCAGACGGAGCATGAATGAATGCTTGCACGCCCTGTCCGAATCCCTAAAAATGGGGGCGGACGGGGCGTGATTTTTTGGTGAAAAATGTTCGCCGCCGCCCTGCTCAGCCGGTTGACAGCGGGGGAGGGGTGTGGTATACTTTGGACAATTCAATACTTCAAACCGTTGAAGCGGAGATAACGGCAAGGACGCCTTTACAGAGAGCTTGGGAGGCTGAGAACCAGGTGAGACACGACTTGTCAAATGGACCGCGGAGGGCGCAGGGAAAACGGCTTTTGCGGGTCGGAGTATGCTGCGACGTTGGAGGCAGACGTGATTTGCCGGGGATATGTTCGTATCCTGCTGAGGGCACAGGGGTAAGAACCCTGTGAAGCAAGGTGGTACCGCGGATAATGTTGGATTATTCGTCCTTGACAAACGATTTTCTGTTGTCAGGGGCGTTTTTATTTGCTTTTTAAAGCTCCTCTGACGCAGCGTCAGAGGAGCTTTTTTTCGTCACAAGGAGGCAGAGAGCCATGAAATGTTTACCTGAATTTGCCGAAGTCCAGCGCATCGCCGCCACCGGACAGTATGACGTCCTGCCGGTCAGCTGTGAGCTGCTGTCCGATTTCACCACCCCCATCGAGACCATGAAGATTTTAAAGAACGTCTCCACCCACTGCTACCTGCTGGAGTCCGCTCTGGCCAACGAGAAATGGGGGCGGTACACCTTCCTGGGGTTTGATCCCAAACTGGAGGTGAAGTGCATCGACGGCGAGCTGCGGGCGGGGAATTTCAAGATACACACCGACAACCCGTCTGACTACCTCCGCCAGATTTTGGCGGACTACAAAAGTCCCAGATTTGACTACCTGCCCTCCTTCACCGGCGGTTTGGTGGGCTACTTCTCCTACGACTACCTGGCCTACAGCGAGCCATCGGTCAAGTGTCCGGTGGAGGACAGTGAGGCGTTTCAGGATGTGGACTTGATGCTCTTTGATAAGGTCATCACTTTCGACCACGCCCGTCAGAAGATCATCCTTATCGTCAATATGTCCCTGGATGACGTGGAGGTAGGCTACAACAAGGCAGTGCTGGAGCTGCACCAGCTGACGGAGCTGCTGCGGCACGGGGAGAAGAAGGAGGAGCCTGGCGGGAAGCTGCTGGGGGAAGTGACGCCTCTGTTCGACCAGGCGCAGTTCTGCGCCATGGTGGAGCGTGCCAAGGTACACATCCGAGAGGGGGACATCTTCCAGATCGTCCTGTCCAACCGGCTCAGCGCCCCCTTTGAGGGCAGCCTTCTCAATACCTACCGCGTCCTCCGCACCATCAACCCCTCCCCCTATATGTTCTACTTCTCCGGCACCGATGTGGAAGTGGCTGGCGCATCGCCAGAGACCTTGGTGAAGCTGGAGAGCGGGATTTTGCACACCTTCCCCCTGGCCGGTACCCGTCCCAGAGGTAAGACCGAGGCGGAAGACCTGGCGCTGGAACAGGAGCTGCTGGCGGACGAAAAGGAGCTGGCGGAACACAATATGCTGGTGGATTTGGGGCGGAACGACCTGGGCAAAATCAGCAAATTCGGCACCGTCCAGGTGGAGAAATTCCACTCCATCGAGCGTTTCTCCCACGTCATGCACATCGGCTCCACCGTTCGGGGGGAGATTCGACCCGACAAGGACGCCTTGGACGCGGTGGAAGCAGTCCTGCCGGCAGGCACCCTGTCCGGCGCACCAAAAATCCGCGCCTGCCAGCTCATCGGTGAGTTGGAGAACAACAAGCGTGGCATCTACGGCGGCGCCATCGGCTACATCGACTTCACCGGCAACCTGGATACCTGCATCGCCATCCGCATCGCCTACAAGAAGAACGGCAAGGTGTTTGTCCGCTCCGGAGCGGGCATCGTGGCGGACTCGGTGCCGGAGACCGAGTATCAGGAGTGCTTGAACAAGGCCAGAGCGTCCCTGAAGGCGCTGGAGCTGGCACAGGAGGAAACGCTATGATTTTACTCATCGACAATTACGACAGCTTCTCCTACAACCTCTATCAGCTGGTGGGAGAGCTGGAACCGGATATCAAAGTCATCCGCAACGACGCCCTGACGGTGGAGGAGATTCGGAAGCTCCACCCTGACCGCATCATCCTGTCCCCCGGTCCCGGTCGGCCGGAGGACGCTGGCGTGACAGTTGAAGTGGCCAAGACCCTGGGCAAGGACATCCCCATCCTGGGCGTCTGCCTGGGTCACCAGGCCATCTGCGCCGCCTTCGGCGCTACCGTCACTTACGCAAAGCAGCTCATGCACGGGAAGCAGTCCCAGGTGCAGTTCGATGTGGATTGCCCCCTGTTTCGAGCTTGTCCGGAGGTGGCGCCGGTGGCACGATACCACTCTTTGGCGGCGGACAGCGCCACCATCCCCGACTGCCTGACCGTCACCGGCCGCACCACCGACGGGGAAGTGATGGCGGTGCAGCACAGGGAGTACCCCATCTTTGGGGTGCAGTTCCATCCGGAGTCCATCCTGACGCCGGACGGGAAGACCATGTTACGAAATTTCATCCAGGAGGTTTGAACCATGATTCAGGAAGCCATTGTAAAGATCGTCGATAAGCAGGATTTGACCTATGACGAAGCCTACACCGTCATGAACGAGATCATGAGCGGCGAGACCACCCCCACCCAGAACGCCGCTTTTTTAGCCGCCCTGTCCACCAAGAGCGCTCGGGCGGAGACCACCGATGAAATTGCCGGCTGCGCCGCCGCCATGCGGGATCACGCCATTCCGGTCAAGACGGACATGGACTTATTCGAAATTGTCGGCACCGGCGGCGACAACGCCCACAGCTTCAACATCTCCACCACCTCCGCCCTGGTGGCCGCTGCCGGCGGCATGAAGGTGGCCAAGCACGGCAACCGAGCGGCGTCCTCCCAGTGCGGCACGGCGGATTGCCTGGAAGCGCTGGGGGTGAACATCGAGCAGAGTCCGGCGAAATGCGTGGAGCTGCTCAACGAGGTGGGTATGTGCTTCTTCTTCGCCCAGAAATACCACACCTCCATGAAATATGTGGGGCCCATCCGCAAGGAGCTGGGCATCCGCACCGTCTTTAACATCCTGGGTCCCCTGACCAACCCGGGCAGCCCCACTATGCAGCTGCTGGGCGTCTATGACGAATACCTGGTGGAGCCGCTGGCACAGGTGCTCATCAACCTGGGTGTCAAGCGGGGCATGGTGGTCTACGGGCAGGACAAGCTGGACGAGATTTCGTTGAGCGCTCCCACCACCATCTGTGAGATGCGGGACGGCTGGTTCAAGACCGAGGTCATCACGCCGGAGGACTTTGGCTTCCAGCGCTGCACCAAGGAAGACCTGCGGGGCGGCACTCCGGCGGAGAACGCCCAGATCACCCTGAACATCCTAAAAGGAGCGCAGGGGCACAAGCGCAACGCCGTCCTGCTGAACGCCGGCGCTGCCCTCTACATCGGCGGCAAGGCGGAGACTATGAAGGACGGCGTTGCCCGGGCGGCGGAGCTGATCGACTCCGGCAAGGCGCTCCATACGCTGAAACAACTCATTGAAGTCAGCAACCGTCCGGAGGCAGAAGTATGAACATCCTAGATCAGCTGGCGGACTACGCCAGAGAACGGGTGGCACGGGACAAGGCGCAGGTAACCTTGGAGACTTTGAAAGCCCAGGCACTGGCACTGCCGGTGGGGGCGTTCGCCTTTGAACAGGCGCTGGCCAAGCCTGACCTGTCCTTCATCTGCGAGTGTAAGAAGGCGTCCCCCTCCAAAGGGCTGATTGCGCCGGAGTTCCCCTATCTGGACATTGCCCGTGCCTACGAATTCGCCGGAGCGGACGCTATCTCAGTGCTGACCGAGCCAAAATGGTTCCTGGGCAGCGACCAGTATTTGCAGGATATCGCCGCCGCCGTGGATATTCCCTGTCTGCGGAAGGATTTCACGGTGGACGAATATATGATCTACCAGGCAAAGGTGCTGGGGGCTTCGGCAGTGCTGCTTATCTGCTCCCTTTTAAAGGAAGGGGAGATTCGGGATTCCATCGCCCTCTGTGACACCCTGGGTCTGTCGGCGCTGGTGGAAGCCCATGATGAGGACGAAGTGAAGATGGCGCTGCGCGCCGGCGCACGGGTCATCGGGGTGAACAACCGGAACCTGAAAACCTTCTCCGTGGACACGGAGAACAGCAAGCGCCTGCGGGCGCTCCTCCCGCCGGACGTATTGTTCGTGTCCGAGAGCGGCGTGCGCAGCGCCCAGGACGTGGCGGAGCTGCGTGCCATCGGGGCGGATGCGGTGCTCATCGGCGAGACCCTGATGCGGGCGGCGGACAAGCACGCCAAGCTGGCAGAACTGCGAGGCGTGTGATGACCAAGATAAAATTGTGCGGCCTGACCCGTTTGGAGGACATCCAGGCCGCCAACCGGCTGAGACCGGATTATGTGGGGTTCGTGTTCGCCCCCAAGAGCCGCCGCTATGTGACTACGACCCAGGCGAAGGCGCTGAAAGAGGTGCTGGACGAGGGCATTCAGGCGGTGGGTGTGTTTGTAGATGCGCCGGTGGATCAGGTGGCAAGGCTGCTTCATGAGGGTGTCATCGACGTAGCGCAGCTCCACGGGCACGAGGAGGACGGCTACATTCAAATGCTGCGGCGGCAGACGGAGCGTCCCATCTGGCAGGCGTTCCAGGTGCGGTGCGTGGGCGACCTGGTGCCGGCTCAGACCAGCGCAGCAGACTGCATCCTACTGGACTCCGGCACAGGGACAGGGCAGGTGTTCGATTGGAATTTGCTCCGGTACGTTGACCGCCCCTACTTTCTGGCCGGTGGGCTGGATGCGCAGAACGTAAGCTGCGCAGTCCGGCAGGCGCACCCCTACGGGGTGGACGTCAGCTCAGGCATCGAGACGGACGGACGAAAAGACCAAGAGAAAATGGCGCAGTTTGTGGCTGCGGTGAGAAAGGAAGCAATGCTATGACCAATCCCAAGGGACGGTTCGGGATACACGGCGGACAGTATATCCCAGAGACGCTGATGAACGCAGTCATCGAGCTGGAGGAGGCGTACAACTACTATAAAAACGATCCGGAATTCAATCGGGAGCTGACCGAGCTGTTTAACGAGTACGCCGGTCGCCCCTCTCGGCTGTACTATGCGGAGAAGATGACCCGTGACCTGGGCGGTGCGAAGATCTACCTGAAACGGGAGGACTTGAACCACACCGGCGCTCACAAGATCAACAACGTGCTGGGGCAAGCACTGCTGGCCAAGAAGATGGGCAAGACCCGTCTCATCGCCGAGACCGGCGCTGGTCAGCACGGGGTCGCCACCGCCACCGCCGCCGCTCTGATGGGCATGGAGTGCGTGGTGTTCATGGGTGAGGAGGACACCATCCGCCAGGCGCTGAACGTGTACCGGATGCGCCTGCTGGGGGCGGAGGTCATCCCGGTGACCAGCGGCACGGCCACCTTGAAGGACGCCGTGTCCGAAGCCATGCGGGAGTGGACGTCCCGCGTTGACGACACCCACTACTGTCTCGGCTCCGTCATGGGGCCCCACCCGTTCCCCACCATCGTGCGGGACTTCCAGGCGGTGATTTCCAAAGAGATCAAGGCGCAGATGCTGGAAAAGGAGGGACGACTGCCCGATGCGGTCATCGCCTGTGTGGGCGGCGGCTCCAACGCCATCGGCAGCTTTTACCACTTTATCAACGACCCTGGCGTGCGGCTCATCGGCTGTGAGGCGGCAGGCCGGGGGGTGGACACCTTCGAGACGGCGGCCACCATCGCCACCGGTCGGCTGGGCATTTTCCACGGCATGAAGTCCTACTTCTGCCAGGACAAGTACGGCCAGATTGCTCCGGTCTACTCCATCTCCGCTGGACTGGACTACCCCGGCGTGGGGCCGGAGCACGCACACCTGCACGACATCGGGCGAGCGGAGTATGTGCCGGTCACGGACGAGGAGGCGGTGTGCGCCTTTGAGTACCTGGCCAAGACTGAGGGCGTCATCCCTGCCATCGAGTCCGCCCATGCGGTGGCCTATGCGCAGAAGCTGGCGCCCACCCTGGACAAGGATCAGATCATCGTCATCACCATTTCCGGTCGAGGAGACAAGGATTGCGCCGCCATCGCCCGTTACAGAGGGGAGGATCTTCATGAGTAACATCGCCAAAGCCTTTGCAAACGGCAAAGCCTTCATCGCCTTTCTCACCTGCGGCGACCCAGACCTAGCCACCACCGCCGCCGCCGTCCGTGCCGCCGTCCAGAACGGCGCTGACCTGATCGAGCTGGGCGTCCCGTTCTCTGACCCCACGGCGGAAGGGCCGGTCATCCAGGGAGCCAACCTGCGGGCGTTGCAGGGGGGCGTGACCACCGACCAGATTTTTGACTTCGTGCGGGAGCTGAGAAAGGATGTCGCCGTGCCCATGGTGTTCATGACCTACGCCAACGTGGTCTTTTCCTACGGTGCGGAACAATTCATCTCCACCTGTCGAGACATCGGCATAGACGGCCTGATTCTGCCCGACCTGCCTTTTGAGGAGAAGGAGGAGTTTTTGCCCCTCTGCCACCAGTACGGGGTAGACCTCATCTCCCTCATCGCTCCCACCTCCGCCAACCGCATCGCCATGATCGCCAAGGAGGCGGAAGGCTTTTTGTACCTGGTCTCCAGCCTGGGCGTCACCGGTACCCGAAGTGAAATTAAAACCGACCTCGGTTCCATCGTGGATGTGGTGCGGGAGAATACGGATGTGCCCTGCGCCATCGGGTTCGGCATCTCCACGCCGGAGCAGGCCAAGAAGATGGCGGATCTGTCTGATGGGGCGATCGTTGGGTCGGCCATCGTGAAGATTTTGGCGCAGTACGGGAAGGATGCGCCCAAGTATGTCGGCGAATACGTCAAGAGCATGAAGGACGCATTGCGATAAAAAGAAACGGTGTGACACACGCGGTCACACCGTTTTACCTTATATATTTATTTGTTGAGGAACGAGGTGGAGATTTTGGGCGCTTCCTTGCCCACGTTGCGCAGGTCGTAGGGGGTTGCCTGATAGACATAGTAGTTCAGCCAGTTGTTGTACAGCAGCTGCCCTGCACTGCGCCAGGTGACCAGCGGCGGCTGGGTGGGGTCATCGTTTGGGAAATAGTGGGCAGGGATGGCGATTTTTTTTCCGGCGCTGATGTCTCGCTGGTACTCCAGATTCAGCGTTTCCGGATCATACTCCGGATGGCCCATGATAAAGAACCGCCGGTTATCCTCGCTCTTTACGGCAAACACGCCGGCCTCTGGTGAGGTGGCCAGAAGTTGCAGATCAGGGATGGCGCGGATGTCTGCTTCATTCACCGTAGTGTAACGGGAGTGGGGGACGTAAAACACATCATCAAAGCCCCGAAACCAGGGGGAGCGGGAACGGACGACCTTGTGGGGAAACACGCCGAACAATTTTTGGGGCAGAGTGTGTTTCTGAATGCCATAGTGGTAGTACAGCCCTGCCTGAGCGCCCCAGCAGATGTGGAGGGTGGCGTGGACGTGTTCCTTGCTCCACTCCATGATCTGACACAGCTCGTCCCAGTATTCCACATCGCAGAAGTCCAGGTTTTCGACAGGGGCGCCGGTGATGATCATGCCGTCATAGGTGCGATCCTTCACCTGGTCAAAGGTGCGGTAGAAGGCGCTCAGATGATCCTGGTCGATGTGCTGGGGGACGTAGCTGGCGGTCTGCAACAGCTCCACCTGCACCTGGAGGGGGGAGTTGGAGAGCTTGCGCATGAGCTGGGTCTCGGTGACGATCTTGGTGGGCATGAGGTTGAGGATGAGCAGCTCCAGCGGACGGATGTCCTGTAAGATGGCGCGATGCTCGGTCATAACGAAGATGTTCTCGTCCTCCAAAATGGCGCGGGCGGGGAGAGAGTCAGGAATTTTGATGGGCATGGGAGAGCCTCCTTATATTATAATAGGCAGCAGGATAGGGACAGACAGCGAAAGAATCAGAACATAGCCCAGAGGGCATTCGCAGCACCAGCTGTAAGTAAGCCTGTCGTGTCATTGGATAAGGAACCTCCCTTCTGAGATTGTACTTGTTCACTACTATACCCGAAAATGCCGCAAAAGACAAGCGGAGAGGGGAAAAAGAAAAAAGTGCGGGAAAATTGCAAAAAGTGCTTGACAAATGGGGGCGGATTTAGTATACTAACAAAGCGCTCGAGAG
>OLRQ01001191.1_pt1 | contig 21586 bp, 23 predicted proteins | sample 1671971 | NCBI WGS metagenome assembly OLRQ01 (sample SAMEA3136631, study PRJEB25190) | human gut metagenome | biome: human gut; feature: human-associated habitat; material: faeces | place: Austria | collected 2013
CCACCAGAATCGCCACATTTTCGTACTCTCCGCCCCAGTTGCGGCGCAGGTAGATACCATCCACGTAGACATACGGATATCTGCCGCCCTGCAAGGGACGGTTCCGCCAATCCTCAATGTGAGCTATACAATAACCGCCGCTATCATTAAATTCCAAAAAACAAGACACCTTAGGCATTTGAAGACGCATATATGACAAGTTTATGAAAAAGCCGTATTAACCGGAAGCATCTCTGTGCGTTTGAGTACAGAGTAGAAGCTATTGATTTCTTGCACTTGGCAGTCTGATTTGACTGCATCACCAATTTCCAATGCCTCCAGAAGGTCCATGCAGTGTGCGTACTGGTCATGTGGGATAGGAAACGGAATAGTTGCAACGCCGTATTCCGGGTGGTTGGGATTGCCGAGTACGGCATGAATAATCATTTTTTCACCTCCTGCATTTCAGTTCTCAGGCATTTGCCGTCGCCGTACCAACAGATGAAACCGTGCGCAGGATAATTGCACCCATCGCACTGATCATATTCACGGCATGTCACCGGCTCGTTGTTCGGTAATCCGGCAGGTTCTTGAATGCCTGTTTGATTTCATAATTCTTCACTTCGATACCCCCTTTAGAATGCAAAAAGGCCGGAACCTTTGATTTCTCAAAAGTTCCGGCTTCACCGATTTAATGTTTTGTTGTTTATCTCACTCACTTGCTCATTAACTCACCTCCAGATATGACAAAAGCGCCGGAGCGTTGATTCTGCAAAACCAACGACCCGGCGCTTAAATTCTTGTGATATTTATTTTTTGAGAATCGCAGTGCTTTCATACGACAAGTGTGCTTACCACACCTCAAGTTGCGCATAAAATGGCTCTGTCGCGGTTCAAGTCCGCAACGCTGCGTAAAAACCGCGTCTGTCATCAATGGAAAAACAAAAAAATTTCCGAGCTGAAAAAGCCCGGAAAGCCTTGATGACACTGCGTTTGACGCAGTGTCATCAAAATTGGCTGACCATGATGGTGGAGAGCAGCGGACTCGAACCGTTGACCTTCCGCGTGTGAGGCGGACGCTCTAACCAGCTGAGCTAGCCCTCCAAAACTTTTCGTAAGAAAAAGTACCGTAAACTTGTCAAATTTCACAGTTTTCTTAACTCCTATATGATAGCATACTACAAGCAAAAATGCAAGCAAAATTTTAAAATCGTTAGACTCAATGTGGCCAGTGTGCTTTTTGTGTGCTTTAGAAAATGTCGAAAAGGCTTGTGTTCATGCGGCTTTCAGGCAGCGGGGGCAGCATAAAACCGGCAGAAACGGCTCAATTAGTCCTTTGCTCTGTAAGGTGGCCTGTCAACATACTGGCTTAATGAGAAAAACACGGCGAAAAAATGCCTCGCGTATTGACTTTCTGATTAACGCTGCGATAGTATATGAACGTAGAAAGGGGCGTGGTTAGATGGTAAAAACGCTGTTGCATATGGTGCTTGATTATGAGAAGGATATCGCTCCGTATCGCTTCGTCCAGATATATTCGGGCGTAGGGAGCGGCAAAAACTTATGGGTGCAAAAACTGGTGGAGGCCGGCAGTCATGTTCTCCTTATAACTTCCCGCCAGATCACTGCGGACGCACAGGCCAAAAAGCTTGATGCTTCCCGATGGATAAATCTTGACCAGCTTCTTGACGTAGATGAGCGGGAGTATGAATTTCTGTATTCGGACATTGTCCATAACGTCGTCTGCACGAACTCAGGTCTTGAGAAATTTGTGCGCCATCATTTTTCGGTCGATGACCCTAGAACGCATTTATGGAACAAATTTGACTACATCATACTCGATGAAGCCCACTCCTTATCCACCGACGCTACATTTGCCGATGCGCCATTTTATGTAGAGAAGTTTCTCGACTACGCAATTCGTCACAGCGGTTCTTCATGCCGCTACATATTTATGACCGGAACATTAGCGCCCATCAAATGGCTTCTCAATGATTACGCCGACGAAGTTCATCTAGCCGATTATTTTGAAAAGTGCGAACACGTCGTTCCCAAAGAAGTCTGCCTTATAAACGGGAAAAGCGCCAAAAAGATACTCGTCAATTCCATTCGTGCCGGTCGTCGTATCGTGTACTTTGCAAATACCATAAAAAGCATGACCCAGCTGATAGACTATCTCAAAGACAACGGCATATCAGAGCACGATATAGGCGTTATGTATGCCGACGACAATGACGACAAAAATTTTTCCGCCGAGCTTGTAAAACGCAAAGCCGCCATATACAAGTCGCTGAAGGAAAACGAGACAGTTCCCCATGATATAAAGCTCTTCATCGTAACGACAAAATGCAAAGAGGGCATCAATATTATGGACGAGGACATATCGACTATGTTCTCCGAAAATCATTACTACATTGATTTAGTCCAAATGGCAGGACGTGTGCGCAAAGGCCTTAACAAGCTGTATGTCATTTATGACGCTAAGCAGAACTACGACAGCTTCTCCCTTTTTGACGCAGAGATAAACAGAGAATGTGTCTCAGCAGTAAATGATGCATATTCAAAGTACGTCGCCGAACGCAGAAAGCACGGCAATACCGTCAATACTGTTTCATTGATAAAGCGCGTAGAAAACATGTTCCGTTGTATCAGATTCAACCCCATCACACAGGCTTTCGAAACATACGAGGGGAGAATCAATGGCATATTGGATTATTGCAGCAGCATAAACGACTTTGCCCATTACGCTGACGGCTGGGACGAGCCTATGAATGACTATGGTGAATACGGCTGCGAGCTAATCAAGCAGTGGTTCCCGTATTCCAAAATCTGGATTATAAATAAGAACCCATCGCAGGACGAAGTTAAAGATAACATTCTGTACTTCCTGCGGCAGCATGATTATATGAATAGGGCATTGACCAGAGAAGAACAGGCAAGTATAAAGGACTATATAAACCGTGAATTTGGACATTATGGCAATCGTGTTGCAGGCATGTCCATACCGGTCAAAAGTCTTGCTCCCGCTCTTGAGCACCTTAATATATCGTGCAGGAAAACCGGCAGAAACAGCAACGGGAAGCGGATTATAGAATACATAGTGCCGGACGATGGGATCGATATTGAATTATAATAGTAGAGTGCTAAATTAACGATTTTGTTCCCCACAGTCTTTTTTCATCGCTTATTATGATATTCTTTCTCGCACCCCTTGCTGACGCAAAGCTGCACGATTTGTCTGCCTATTGCTTGCGCAATACCCAGCCAAAAATTCAAATTTTTCATATTGTTTTAGGGACGCTTTCTACGTGCGATTTATCGTGACTTTGAGCGGGAGCATTCTGCGAGTGTAATGCTGGTAAATCCGATTGCCCTTTCGAGCTGGCAGCGGCATGCTCCCGCACGTATTGACATATAGGAAAAATATGCTATACTTATATCACACTTGGAAATAACTGAATACTGACCTATAAGAGATGCGCGAGGGACAAGCCCGATGACCGCACAGCAACCTCCCGGAGAGAAAGGTGCTAACGCTTGCATGATAGGTATGCCCTGTCCCGCGACAGGATTTTTTGCGCCTATTTTTCGGGAGTAATGAAGAACGGAGGAGCAAAAATGACTAACGATGCAGGGTATGAGGTATCAACGCAGTGGGGAAGCATACGGCTCGACGAGCAGTCTTATCAGGATTATCTTGACGGGCGCTCGTGGCTGAGCTCGGCTTTTGACGTCATGGGAACAGCTAAGACAAGGGCAGCGACTGTGGAAGCTTGCCCTCGGGACATCTCAAGGCAAGCGATAAATCTCAGGGGCGAAGCGGATAAAGCGGGCGTATGGGAAACGGTTCAGCATGGCTTCCCCAGTATGGCAGTTCAGATTCCGTATAGGAGGCGCATGTCTGACATAGGCATAGATGAACTGAATCTGTCTGTGCGTGCAAGCAACGGGCTTATGAGAGCGGGAATAGATACGCTCGGCAAGCTCAATGAAATGATGAAAACGGATCGCGGCATTGCGGGTATAAGAAATCTTGGCACTAAGAGCGTAAAAGAAATCGGCAGAGCATTTTTATGCATGGTGTATTCAATGCTGTCGCCTTACGAGAAAGCGCAGTACTGGCAGCGTCTGATAGATAAGGCGCAGACGAACGAATAAGGAGGTATGAGCCATGACACCGGATTTCGATTTCAACCACGACGGCAAGGTCGATATGCAGGATGTACATCTGTATGAGGATATCTTCAGAGAAGAGAGCGGGAACAGCAAGTCAAGCCATGGCAACAGCACCGGCGGACACATGAGCGGGAGAGCCATTATAGGGGCGTTTCTGTCGGTTGCGTATCTCGGCGCATTTCTGCAAGGCTCGGTGGGAGTCAATTTGTTTACGTTTGTTCTTGGTATTGTAAGCCTTGTTGTTCTGATAGCGTGTTTACTATCCGGTAAGTGAGCAGGAAACGAAACAGGCCTGAAAAATCAATAGTCTGCAATAAAAACGCGGCCATGAGAACTTAATCCCATGGCCGCGTTCCTTTTATTCAGAAACCATGTCTGGCTTTATTCAAACTCAATGCTCATAAGGACATCACCCTGATATATAACAAGATGGTATGAAATCCCGTTGTAGGTGTATTCTTTGCCAAGGGCATCTGAGCATACTTCTTGAGCATCTTCAAATTCAAGCGATGGATCTACTGCCAAGATAGCTGCAACTGCTGATGCGGCCACGTCGGACATATCACTGGTGTTAAACACAATCATAATTCTCACTATTCCATAGGCATCACCATCACTGATAATTTCCTCGTCTTTGTTAAGAAACAGGGCTGTTCCGATATGTTCTGTACCATCCTTCACTATCATGCACCCAGATGAATCTTTGTCGGGAGAAAAGAACGTGGTCTCGAAGTCCGGATCGGTGTATTTGAAGATGCGCCCATACCTCTCGGTAAATTCACGAAGCGACAGAAGCAGTTCCCCGTCCTCATGCAATGGAATCGTGAGAAGCTTTGAATCAAGCTCAGTCCCGCAGACAGTACAGCGTTTACGCATCCATACAGATCCGGAACCATAATTGGGCGTATCGGCCTGCCATTCGCTGGGCGTATGTCCTAAAGCAACTCCCTGAGTTTCGCCGCAATTCTTGCACGTTGCAGGTTTGGTGCAGGTGGCCGGAGAAAAATCATGTTCTTTACATACGGTCTCGGTTGGTGCTGCCGTAGAAGAACCGCTTGGCGCTGTCGACTTAAACGTGGGCATAATTGCGTTAAGCAGCATCGGCGTAACAGCAAGCACGATGATAATACCGGCATAAATTGCAGAGAGTTTTAATACCACTTTATCTGTGCCTGCAAACCGACTTTTTATTCTGCGTATGCTTTTCTTTCTGAACACAAAGACATCTACGAGAATAGCAATAACAAGAGAGAACAGCGAGACAAGCAGCATAGAAACCGTATCCGATACCAGTACGGCAATCGAGCAGATGATATAGTACGCAATGAAAATTACCCGTATTATCACGCGCATTACGTTCTCCGCGGTAGAGCCATCTATCGGTAATCCGCATTTGTCGCACTTCTTTCCGTTTACCTCGTTACCGCAATACCGGCAGAAACGCTTATATGAGCGGGCTGTGCTGAACTTGCAGTTGGAGCATATCGGAATATCATCGACTTGAGTACCGCAGTATGTGCAGTAATAGGACGTGGATTTTTTGTTTCTGCGCTTATCGGACGGTTCATTATTACTGCTTTCTTCAGGCTGCACCGGTACACCGGATTCCTCTGCTTCTTTAGAAAAATAATCACGTATCGCAAACCCGCAGTTCGGACACACTTCGGCGGTATCAGAGACATTTTCCCGCCCACATTCCGGGCATTTAACAAGTGCCATAATCTTTTCCTCCCTATTTTTGTTTTGTTGGCTGAGAATATTATACATATATTAAAGCAAGAAATCAAGTTAATTTATCAGTTTATTATAATAGGCGTTTAATGTTGATAAACTGTAATTGGGTGATATTCATGCTTGATTACAGAGTTATCGGCGAGAGGCTGAAAAACCAGAGAAAGAAATCAGAACTTACTCAAGAATACGTTGCGGAACAGGCAAACATCACTGTTGTCTATCTGTCCAAGATTGAAAACGGACATGTCAGGCCAACGCTTGACCTGCTGAGTCAGATTTGTGAAACAGTAGGACTTGACCTCGGCGAATTGTTCCACAGCGTATCACCAAATGCTGCAACATATCAAAATGAGAAGGTGGTGCAGCTGTTCAATGCCTGCTCACCATCTGTTAAGCCAGTGGCTCTTGACCTGCTGAAAAAGCTGTCTGAGCTGCAATAGGCGTAAAAAGCCCTGCCGTCCGGAAAATCTGAACAGCAGGGTTCTTTCTATGTCTTAAAGCCCAAATACGGCAGCCATTTTGCTTGTTGCGGCCTGCATCTGGTTTATATCAGCCTTGACGTAAAAGTTCAGCGTTGTGCTTGCGTTTGTGTGTCCCAATATCTCCTGTACGCTCTTCACGTCCGCGCCGCTGCTCAGAAGTAAGGTCGCACAGCTATGTCTCAAATCGTGCGGCGACATGTCCGGCAATCCATGCGACTTCATAAAGCGTTTCACTCTATGCGTCACAGCGTTCGGGTCTCTCGGCGAGAAAATGTCGGCCTCACTGGGGAAAACAAAACTGTCATCAAGAATCATTATAGAACGAGACTGTTTTCGGCTTATGCGCCCCGTTGTCAACGCAGATAGGAAACCAGTCTTTGAGAACGAACGGTGAAAACGGGGTTCTGGCACGTTCTATCTCGCGGGCTTTTACTCGCTCAGGGTTATGTACATCTTGCTCATACTCGAATTGTACCTGCTTCTCCCACAGCTCAGCAGCTTTTTCTGCGGCTCTTCTACCCTTTGCCGGACTCATATCTTCCGGTACAGTCCAAGTCAAATAGCGTGCAATCTGCTTGCCGGTCTCGTCGCGACCAAGAAACGCACGGAATTTATAAGAGACGATTTTGCCGCCCCTCGCATTGGGAATAATAGTTGCCATAAACAGCCGTCCTTTCACATTTTCAGTGAAATTTGACCATTCTGTGTGCTTTTTTGTGTGCTCTGAGCAATTCGCGTCCACGATGGGCAATTAAATATGCCTCAAAAATACAAAAAAAGCACTGAAAACATTAATTTCAGTACTTAGTCAAAATGAAAAGTATCAAATTTAAGCCAGACTCGAACCGTTGACCTTCCGCGTGTGAGGCGGACGCTCTAACCAGCTGAGCTAGCCCTCCAAAAGCCTTTTCATTATACCATGATTCTGTAAAAATGCAAGTATAATTTTATACGGACGGGCACATTCACAGTACCCGTCCGGATATAGCTCGTTTAAAGTCTGCCGCTTAGCTGATTCTTTCAAAAATCAGAACATAATCACTTACACTTATTATAACCTGATCCTTCAATGAATCGTACAAAACCATCATTTCTCCCATTGAATATCCGTCGTACTTACCATCTGTAAAATTTCGATAGATGACGCTGCCTTCGCCGATTACATCTCCGCTTTGCTTTATTATTCCCCATCCGCTCGCGTCGATATCAAGGCCATAATATACCCTTCCAAGCCAATCAAAATTCTCGTCATAGGCTTCATTACATTTCCACTTGCCTATAATTGGGTCATTGCCGGATCTCAGCGTAGTCTTCACGCCGCATCCTGCCAAACCTACTGCTATTGCGGTGAACATGGCCGTGAGGACAATTATACTGATAATTCTTTTCATTCTTGCCTCTCTTTTGATTATGTAAATTATATTATGTTAATAATTCCTGCACTCAGTCAGCACCGCGTATCTCAACAAAGGCGCCTAACGCCTCTAGCTGACTCTGAATGAGTTTGGCGCGTTCTATGCTGATGTTTCCTTTTATTTCGCACGGCAGGTCTGTGATCATAAAGTCCGCCGCCGTGCGGCTGATCCCCAGAAGAGTTGCCACGGAATAGCTCACAGACTCCGGATTGCTGCCGACAGAAATCGGAAACACTACAACATTACCCGAAAACGGCGCTGTCTGCTTCTGTACAGACGACCGTAATGTCTCAGACATCGCCTGTTTTTCGCTGCGTTTCTCTTCCGCTATTAGATGAATATCATCCACAAGCTGCCCGAATCCATAGCCAAACCATGAATACAAAAAGATAACCACGGCCAGCACAATGCCTAAGAGCACGCCCCAGTCATTCATGATTGCAATAATAAACCAGCCTATGGCGCTCAGAATGCCGAGAACTTTTGACAGAGTTTGTATCTTTCTCCCAATGTCGTCGTACATTTTTCTTCCTCCCACTATTTTAGATTGTCTCTGGCAAACATTGTATAACGCCTTGAAGTTGTTGCCAATAACTAATTTTAGGAGTTTTATAAAACGCCTGTAAGTTGTTACTCTGTATATGTGGAGGTGTTGAAAATGCTTGAGAACCTGAAAAAGCTGCGCGAGAAGACTGGGACTACGCAGCGGCAGCTTGCCGAGGCTATCGGCGTCAGCCAGCAGTCCGTCAACAAATATGAGAACCACAACATCGAACCTGATATTGAAACACTTGCCCGCATCGCTGACTACTTCGCAGTGTCGGTCGATACTGTCATCGGCCATGCGGAGGACGATGGTGAACTCACTGAGAGCGAGCGCCTGCTCCTGCAAAAGTACCGCCGCCTCACACCAAAGCGGCGCGCTGCAGTCGATGCTCTGCTTGACTGTTTTTGACCGCTTCGCCGAGGGCTTTTGCCGAGTCCTCGGTTTTTCAGCGCCATTGTTTATTGTTTTTCGATAAATATTAGTTGACAAACGATATTCATCATGCTAAGCTATGGGCAGAAAAGGAGTGTTTACCATGAACTGGAGCACAAGCAAAAGCATACTTCTCTCGCGCATATGCGTTGCGATATTCGCGCTGCTGCTCGCGGCGCTCGATTTCGGTGCCTACTGGCTGGTCACCTGGTATATCCACCTGCGCGGCATGGCGTGGCAGTCCGGCGCGGGCATGATCGTGACGCTGTACCTTTGCAGCATCTTCGGCTGGGTGCTGCTCTGGCAGATGTGGACTCTGCTGAACAACATCCGCAGGAGTGAGGTGTTCATCCCAGAAAATATCCGCTGCCTGCGCATCGTCAGCTGGTGCTGCGTGGCCGCCGGTGCGATATGCCTTGTCAGCACGCTGTTCTACATCCCCTTCGCCGCCATTGCGATCGCGGCCGGCTTCATGGCGCTCATCGTGCGCATCGTCAAAAACGTGTTCGAGCAGGCCATCCGTATGAAGGATGAGCTGGACTACACAATCTGAGGTGCCGCCATGGAAATAATCGTAAATCTAGACGTGATGATGGCACGGCGCAAGATATCCGCGGGAGAGCTTGCCGAGCGCGTCGGCATCACCCCAGCCAATCTGTCCATTCTCAAGAACAACAAGGCCAAGGCCATACGCTTTTCAACGCTTATGGCGCTGTGCCACGAGCTGCAATGCCAGCCCGGGGATATTTTGGAGTTCATTGACGACCAAGGAGGGAAACATGAATAAAAATATTAAAATAAGCTTTTCGCTGCTGCTTGTTTTCGCGCTGATGCTCGCGCTCTGCGGCTGCTCTGCCAAGGCAAAGGGCGTAACGCCGCTGCCCGGCGGCTGCGAGATAGAGCGCATCGGCAGCGGAGAATGTGTGCTATCGCGGCGCGAAAGTGAGCGCGTGAGCTGCATACTGGTCGGGGACTACGTCTATGCCTACTGCGTCAGCGACAACGGGGCGTATATCGGCGTCAAGGCGCTGCCCTATGAGCTCGGGCTTGAGCTTGAGGGTGAGCTCTCCGCGCTGAGCGGTGCGGAGCTGCGGGACATGACTCTTTATTACCGCGTGTCGCTGCATGACGGCTCAGTCGAGGGCTATCGGAGTGAGGCGCAGTTTGATGAGCTCGACACGGGCTTTAGCGACTGGCTGAGCGTCGAGGGCTGAGCGCTCGGAGGCGAATATGGACGAAAACTTGAATAAGCCCGCCTTCAGCGCGGCAAGAAAAGAGCTTATCGCGGCACTTCTCAGCTACCTTGCCGCATATATCTACGTCGCCGCCCTCTTCGGCGGTGAGCTTGAGCTGTGGCTGCTCGTATTTACGGCGATTTATTTTGCACTGGTCGAGTATCTATGCGCATCGCGCCGCCGGGTCTGGGAAAGCTGGGTCTGGCTCGGCTGCATGGTCTCGTCGGTGTGCGCCTGCGTGTTCGCGCCCTGCGATGTCTGGGGGAAATCCGCGACCTTTATTTTCGCAAATATATTTGCGGTCTGGTGGACGATAAGCCGCGCCGGAGTGCTGCTCGGCGGAGAGAGCGGACATTTTCTGCCGTATGACGCGCTGAACGGCTTCATTCTGCTGCCGTTCGGGAACTTTTTCCTCAGAATACGGACGTGGTGGTTCTTTGTCTCCCGCCCGCGCCGCGAGTGGAAGAAGCTCAACACCACGGCGCTGCTTGGCAGCATATTGGCTGTGCTGCTGGCGGTGGTGCTGCTGGTCAGCGCGCTGAACCTGCTCAGCAGCGCGGACGACGGTTTCGGCGCGCTGGTCGAGACTGTAACCGACTTTTTCGGCAATAACGTCAATTTTGTGCACTTCTGGATCAACTTCCTGCTAAGTCTCCCTGTCGGCGCATTTATTTTCGGCCTGATATCCGGCGGAACACGCCTGAGCGCCGAACAGCTCACGGAGCGGCGCGGGCAGGTCGAATCGGCGCTCGGCGCGCTGCGCATCGTACCGGCGGCGGTCTGGAACGTCTGCCTCGCGGCGTTTATCGCGGTGTACGCAGTGTTTTTCGTCCTTCAGGGCGGGTACATGTTCGGAGCATTCACACGGACACTGCCAGTGGACTTCACGGTTGCCGAATACGCGCGGCAGGGCTTCTTTGAGCTGTGCCGTGTCATGGCGCTGAACTTCGTGCTGCTGTGGCTGGTGACGCGGATGAGCAAGCCGCCGGTGAGCGAGCGTAAAGTGAGTCTTGCTCTGTGCGTCACACTGCTGGCAGAGAGCATACTGTTCGCGGTGATCGCGTTGTCAAAGCTCGCGCTGTACATCGACTGCTTCGGCTTCACCCCGCTGCGTCTGCAAAGTACATGGCTGGCGCTGGTGCTGCTGGCGGGCTGCGCTGCGGCGCTGTACAGTCTCATAACCAGCCGCCGCTCCTGCCGCGCATGGATGATATTCGGCGCCGTGACTCTCAGCGCACTATGCTGGGTGTGACGGTGGAATGACAGGATACTAATACGATTGACATGATACCGCGTATTTGTTACTCTTAAAGTACCGGATTCAATCACATTAGGATGGATCATATGTCCGTACGGCTGGCGTACTTCGATGCTGTTACAGATATCGAAGCCGAATATTACGAGCTGCGCGAGAAAATGACGCGGGATGACACTTTGGCCAGGCTCGCAGAAGCTCACGCTGACGAACTCTATGATCCGGATCAAAATGCTTTCTTCTGGGTGGCGATCGGCAAAGCACAGAGCAAATACAAAGAAGTTACCGGCGATGCCGCCGAAAAAGCTAAGGCTGGGCTGGAGTATTTGGCAGAATCGTTTTCACTCAGCAAGTACGATGCGGATGCTTTATGCGCGAAACTCTTTTCCGACACATATAGGGATATCCCCCGCGCAGCACGGAAACGGCGAGAGACAAAGTTTTTCGATTGGCAAATCGGGGATGTATATGCATACAAAATGAGGAGCGTCGAGGCAAAAGCGGCTTATCTTGACGACTGCACACTATTGCTCCATGTCTCCGATATACGGAAGTTTGACCGCCACGTATACCCGATAATATGCGAACTGCTCTGGTTAGACGGCACGCTTCCCAAAACGATTGACGAAATCAATAAATGCGGCTTTCTTGTAGTCGGCACATATGGCTTGAATTTCTGGGATAAGAAACCTGTATATACCGCTATCCTCAAAATTGATTCCAAGCAGGATTTTTCGGAGCTGTCCCAAAATACTGTATACATCGGAAATTTCACGGGCATTGCTGCGCCGATCGCTCCGGATTCTGAAATATACTCTCGCTTTATTGCTGTGCACGATATCGAGCGCAAGGCATGTTATGCGTTCCACAATCTGGGCATAGAATATCTTTCGGACAAATCTCAGCACTAGCTGTCTCCGCAGGAACATATACGAAAACCCCACCATTGGATATTTGAATCCAATGGTGGGGTTATTTTTAATATTTACTTTGCGTAATCGACGGCTTTGGTCTCGCGCAGGACGTGAACCTTTATCTGACCCGGGTAAGTCAGCTCGTCCTCGATCTTCTTTGCGATGTCGCGGGCAAGCAGAACCATCTGATCCTCGCTGACCTCTTCGGGCTTGACCATGATGCGGATCTCGCGGCCGGCCTGAATCGCGTAGGAGCTTGCGATGCCGGGGAAGCTCTTGGAGACCTCCTCCAGCTTCTCAAGACGCTTGACGTAGCTCTCGATATTCTCGCGGCGCGCGCCGGGGCGGGAAGCGGATATCGCGTCTGCCGCCTGAACAAGACAGGCAACGACGGTATGCGGCTCCACGTCGCCGTGGTGCGCCTCGATGGCGTGAATGACTGCCTCGGACTCCTTGTACTTGCGGGCGATATCGACGCCGATGGTGACATGGCTGCCCTCGACCTCATGGTCGATTGCCTTGCCGATATCATGCAGCAGACCGGCGCGCTTCGCCGTCGCCACATCGACGCCCAGCTCCGCCGCCATAAGTCCGGCAATATGGGATACCTCGATGGAGTGGTTCAGCACGTTCTGGCCATAGCTGGTACGGTATCTCATGCGGCCAAGAAGGCGGATGAGTTCGGGGTTGAGACCGTGTATATTTGTCTCGAACACGGCGCGCTCGCCCTCGGCCTTGATTGTTGCGTTGACTTCCTTCTGCGCCTTTGCCACCATCTCTTCGATGCGGGCGGGATGAATACGGCCGTCCTGAATGAGCTTTTCAAGCGCCAGGCGCGCCACTTCGCGGCGCACGGGATCGAAGCTGGAGACGGTGATGGCTTCGGGGGTATCGTCGATGATGAGGTCGCAGCCGGTCAGCGTTTCGATGCTGCGGATGTTGCGGCCCTCGCGGCCGATGATGCGCCCCTTCATTTCGTCGTTGGGGAGAGGTACGACGGAAACGGTGATCTCGCTTGCGTGATCGGCGGCGCAGCGCTGGATAGCGGTGGCGATAATGGCGCGAGCCTTATCCTCCGCCTCTTCCTTGTACTGAGTTTCAATCTCCTTGACCTTCATCGCCATCTCATGCGTTACATCGTCACGGATGTTGGCGATAAGGTACTGCTTTGCCTCCTCGACGGAGAAGCCCGAAATCTTTTCGAGCATTTCAAGCTGGCTCTTCTTGATGAGCGCGACCTCATGCTGCTGATTCTCAACAGCGGCGATCTTGTTGTTGAGCGTGTCGCTCTTGCGCTCGACAGCGTCCATCTTCTTGTCGAGATTTTCTTCCTTCTGCTGGAGGCGGCGTTCCTGCTTCTGCAGCTCTGAACGGCGCTCCTTGACTTCCCGCTCATACTCGGAGCGGTTTTTGTGTATTTCTTCCTTTGCCTCTACGAGAGCTTCTCTCTTCTTGCTCTCGGCGCTCTTTATTGACTCATTTATTATTCTTTTAGCCTCTTCCTCCGCGCTCATTATCTCGCGCTCCGCAACCTTTTTGCGGTACTGCACGCCAAGGAAAAAGCACACCGCCGCCACAACGACGGCAATTATTATAACGACCCATAAAGGTAAAGACATAGTAAGCAAACACACCTCCATTCTTTTTAGAATTTTGCGGTGGTTCAAGACAATTCTTTACAGCAACCGTCGGTCAAAACCGGGCATGGAAATCCCCGTCTGATAAGGAGGGCGTTTTCGGAAAAACCTCCTATGGTCAGGCGGAAGGACGCCCCGGACGCCGGAATCCGTCCGCGGCTATTGCAGAATTTGATCTAAAGCAAGACGGGTCATAAAACGCACCCGTCGGAATTGAAAAGAAATATTCAGCCGGAGCCTCCCCATGGCTCCTTAAAATATTATCTGATCTATTTTAGCCCGAATAAGGTGTTATGTCAAGTGAATTACTTAAATATATTTAATATTTGCCCTGAGCAATTTCCTGATAATGTCTAGTCGCATTGACTCACGCCGCGCGCTGCTCCTGCATCAGCAGACGCATATCCTCCGCGACACGCTGCACGCGCCCGCTCTCAAAGGGGCTTACGAACCCTGCCTCCTCGATGTTATCCAGAAATCCGGTGTACTCGCGGCTGAGCAGCTCGTTATACTTATCAAGCCCTGCCGTGCCGCCGTCCTGCGACAGCTCATATATCTGCATGGCGATGTCGTTGGATACGGGGTAGGTTATCACATAGAAGGGGTACTCGAAGAAGTGCGCGATGTCAGACCAGCTCATCGCGTAATACTTCGCACGGCTCTCGTCGCAGTAGCCGTAATCACGCGCGAGCTGGAGGGACAGGTCGTTCAGAACTTCGGCGGAGAGCTGATCGGGATCCATGGAATACACCGTGCTCTCGAACTCCGCGAACGACGCCTGCTGAACGTACAGGTCGAGCGTATCGAGCAGCTTCATGCGGCGCAGATTGTCCGCCTCGTCCTCGCCGAGGACTTCGTCGTAATAGCCCAGCGCCAGATACTCCATCGCCTGAGAATAGCACTCTGACATATCTATCGTCTCGCTGGCATTATAATTTACAAAGGCGTCCACATAATGGCCGAACTCGTGTGAGAAGGTCAGGATATCCTCAGTGTCTCCGTAGGGGTCGAGGAACAGGAAGGGCGCCTCGTAGTTTTCCAGATAGGTCTGGAACGACATGGCCGCCTTGCTGCTGTTCACGGACACGTCGCACAGCTCATACTTCGTCATGAAGTCGAACGCCGCCTTGATGTCCCCGCCCATGAGCTCGGTGACGTTCCTGAAAACGCCGAGAAGTTCGTCTTCGTCGAGGTAGTCGTAATAAATATCGTCATACGGGGAGGTCTCCATTACCTCCTCGTACACGGGAACCATATAGTTCCGGATATCCGCGACATACTGCGCCGCCTGCTCCGGAGTGTAGTCCCTCTCGAAGTAGAAGCTGTACTGCATCTGCTCATAGTCCATCCCGAACTGGGCGGCCAGCTCCTGCCGCACCCGCACAAGCTCGATGTAAATGCGCGCGAAGTCCTCGTTGTACTTCTCGTAGTTCTGCATTGTCTGCATATCGCTCCCCACGCCGCTCGTATCTCCGAGGCCGGCGGCGGATTCGGCGGCGAGCGCGCGGTATTCCGAGACGAGCGCGCTCTCACGCTGCATCAGCTCAACCACCGCGTCGCTGTAATGGGACTGGCTACGGTCGGAATAATCGTCCGTGAAGCCGTCCCAGAAATAGTTCTCCTCCAGCTCCTGCGCCAGATCGGACGCGGCGCAGGCATAGAACATGTCCTCCATCTTCTGCTGCACCGCCGTGAAGTTCTCGCCGCACCAGCTCACCTCGTCGGCGTAATAGCTGTCGTACACATCCTGGCACGAGCGGATATCCGCGAGCGTGTACATGGTGTCAAAATTATAATAGTCGAGATAGCAGGCGTCCAGCGCGGCGGAAACGGAGTCGATATCCCCGCTCTCCAGCGCATCATTCACGGCGTCGAAGTCGGCGCTTATCGTGCTCATGTCCGGCCGCAGGTACTCCATCTCGTCGAACGGGACAAGATTTCTGCCCGCACTTATAAAACTCCGCTGCAATGCGCGGTAGGCTCTGTCGAGCGGATCATTAAGAATCGACGACGAGCAGCCGGTGAGCATAAGCAGTGCCAGCAGCATACTCAGGAGGCGGATGGCTCTCTTTTTCATGGTCGCACCTCATTTTTGTTTTTTATTACAGTTTATCACAGTTAAGATGTTATTAAAAGAGTATTTTTACTGATTGAAATTATTCTCAATATCGCCTATAATTATATTAAAAAGGGGGTATTTCACGTTGAATGATATATATGTAACAGGTCACCGCAATCCGGACACCGACGCGATAGTCGCGGCGATGGCCTATGCCAACCTGCGCAACGCTCTGGGCGACCGTGAGTACAAGGCGATACGCATCGGCCCGATAAACGACGAGACCCGCTCCATGCTCGACCGCTTCGGGTTTGAGCCGCCGATGTTCGTCAAGACCATGCGCACACAGATAAGCGACATCGAGTTTGACACTCCGCCGGAGCTGAACTGCGGCGTGTCGATGGATCTGGCGTGGCGCATCATGCGCGAAGGCCAGATCGCCACGATCCCCATCGTGCGCGATGACGGCACCCTGCACGGGATGCTCTCCGCCGGAGACATCGCGTCCTATGATATGCAGACCATTTACGACGCGCACATCGAAGCGCTGCCGGTGTTCAACCTCCTGAGTGTGCTTGAGGGGCAGCTCGTAAACGAGTTCGGCAGCAACGTCGAGACCATCACGGGCGACGTCGTGCTCGCCCTGCCGCAGACCTACGGCAACCCGCAGCTCACGGAGCCGAGCAGCATCGTCATCTGCGGCGACCAGCCGGAGATAATCGACGCGGCGCTCAAGGCGGGCGTCTGCTGCCTGATAATCTGCCAGGCCGACGTAGACGCGCACCTCACCGATTATGACGGCGGCACCTGCATCATCTCCACCCCGCTCGACGCGCGGCGCGTGGGTCGGCTCATCTTCCAGGCGATGCCGGTCGAGCACGTCAGCAAGACCGGAGACATCATCTGCTTCCACCTGACCGATTACCTCGACGACGTGCGCGAGCTGATGCTGAAGAGCCGCTACCGCTGCTATCCGGTTCTGGACGAGAACGACCACGTTGTGGGAACGCTGTCGCGCTTCCACTTGCTGCGCCCGAAGCGCAAGCGCGTCGTGCTCGTGGATCACAACGAGGCCGCGCAGTCCGTGCATGGGCTGGATCAGGTGGATATACTTGAGATAATCGACCACCACCGCCTCGCCGATATCCAGACCGGCCAGCCCATCTCCGTCAGAAATGAGCCTGTCGGCAGCACGAACACCATCATAACCTCCATGTATCAGGAGCACGGGGTCACACCCTCGCCCAAGATGGCGGGGCTTATGGCCGCGGCCATACTCTCCGACACCGTCATGTTCAAGTCCCCGACCTGCACGAAGAAGGACATCGCCATGGCGGAGCGCCTCGCCCGCATCGCGCGCATCTCGCTCAAGGATCTCGGGCGTGAGCTGTTCTCCTCTACCTCCGACGGCAAGAGCGCGGAAGAGCTGCTCGGCACCGACTACAAGGAGTTCCACATCTCCGGCCAGACCATCGGCGTCGGCCAGATAACCTGCGTTGACTCGTCGAAGCTCGTCGAGCGGCGGGATGAGTTCATCGCGGCCATGGAGAAGGTCAAGCAGAACAGCAATTGCGACCTCGTTATCCTCATGATAACCGACGTCCTGCTCGACGGCTCACACATCTTCTACGTCGGCAGCGACGACGTGATGCAGGAGGCGTTCTCCACCGTGCCGAAGGATAAGCACATGTTCCTGCCGAAGGTCATGTCCCGCAAGAAGCAGATCATCCCGATGCTGACCGCCATGTGGGGCTGAGCCGATGCACTTCACCAAAATGCACGGAGCCGGAAACGACTTCATTATTATAAACAACATCGACGGCGCGATACCGGAATCGGTGCTGCCGGAGCTTGCCGCGGGGCTGTGCGCCCAGCATGTCTCCGTCGGCGCGGACGGGATAATGGTCGTCGCCGCGCCGCGGCAGGGCGGCGATTTCCGCATGATCTTCTATAATTCAGACGGCAGTCTGGGCGAGATGTGCGGCAACGGCGCGCGGTGCATCGCCCGCTACGGATATGAAAACGGTCTGTCCGGAGAGACGCAGCGCATCGAGACCACCGCCGGACTTGTCACCGGACAGCGCGTGACGAAGCGGCTTTATAAAGTACGGCTCAACGACCCCAGCGTTATCGACCTGCACCGGAGCGTGAGCGTCGGCGGCACGGCGTACAACTGCGCATACATAGAGCTTGGCGACCCCGGCATCCCCCACGCGATAGTTCTCATGCCCGATTGGGATGAGCGCGACCACGATATGCTCCGCGCGCTTGGCCGCGCCCTGCGGTTCGCGGAGGAGTTCCCGCGCGGGGCGAACGTCAGCTTCGTTAAAGTTGTAGACGTCGGCCACGTCAAGGCGATAACCTACGAGCGCGGAGTCGAGGACTTCACGCTGGCCTGCGGCACCGGCTGCGGCTCGATCGCGGCGGCGCTGCGGCTGCTCGGCCTGAGCGGCGATGAGCTTGCGATATCCATGCCAGGCGGTGAGCTGACCGTGAGCCTGACCGCCAGCGGCGGCAGCGTGCAGGACATATACCTCACCGGACCCACGAACGTCGTCTGCACCGGCGATATACTCGACGAGGACGTCATGGGCTGATACGATATATTATTTATTACCGGAGAGACGGTTTTTCTCTCCGGTTTATTTTATCATGTATATATTCTCCGTTTACAGGCAAGAATAGGGTCGTAAACCTATTTTTACAACGGAGGTTAAGACTATGAGCAGCAACAGCTCCGGCAAGAAGCTGGAGGGATTTTTCACGGGTAAGGGCTTCTACATAGTCCTTTTCCTGTGCGCCGCGGTTATCGGCGTGTCCGCATGGATGATGGCGGCAGGAGATGTGGCTATGAAGAACGAGGTTCCGGTAAGAAGCAACGTCAACATGGAGAATAAACGGGTCGAGACGGTAATAATCCCGGCAGAGACCGCGGCGCCGGCAGCGGAAGCGCCGGTGTTCGGCGAGGCGGAGCCCGTCACCGGCGGCGATGAAGAGATCGCCGCGGAAGCTCCGGAGATCAGCGCCGAGGGCATCAACGCGCCCGTCAGCGAGCCGGAGGATATCGAAGCCGTCGATGTCTGGAAAGAGGGCGACGTCATGGAGGTCGCGGCTCCCATGTATGTCTGGCCGCTGAGCGGCGAGCTGGAGCGGCTTTACAGCGTCGATACGCTCAGCTACGACGTCACCATGCGCGACTGGCGCACCCACGACGGGCTTGACGTCATGGCCGAGCTTGGCAGCACGGTAGTCGCCGCGCGCGAGGGTACGGTCGAGAGCATCGTGGCCGACGCGCTGTACGGCACGGTTCTGACGATAGACCACGGCGACGGCATCAAGACCGTATACGCGAATCTTGCGGACGTGCCCGCCGTGAATGTCGGCGACTGGGTCGAGGCCGGAGCCACGATCGGTTCCGTCGGCACTACCGCAATATGCGAGATAGGCCAGGGGACGCATCTGCACTTCGCAGTCACCGTGAACGGCGTCTACGCCGACCCGCTGGAGTATCTTCCCGCATAAAGCCGCGAAAAACTGAAAAAAGGTGTTGACAACTGGGCTTTGTTCTGGTAAAATTCCTATTGCTGTTTAAAGCATATGGCGGCATAGCTCAGTTGGCCAGAGCATTCGGTTCATACCCGAAGTGTCCCCGGTTCGAATCCAGGTGCCGCTACCAAACAAGGCGCAGCGTTAAACACTGCGCCTTTTATATGGCCCGTTGGTCAAGCGGTTAAGACACCGCCCTTTCACGGCGGTAACATGGGTTCGATTCCCGTACGGGTCACCACGTCGGAGCAAAGTCCGCTCCGCTCAAAATCCGGCAGCTCTTTTAGAGTTGCCGGATTCTTCGTCTGCGCTCCCTTGCTCCTCCTTTCCAAATCGAACCTACTTCGTTGGGCTTCGATTTGGTTGTTTCTTTATCCTCAAAATTAGCCGCGTGTTCCACGACGTCGCAAGCAATACATCGCTTGCGACGACTTTTTATGTTCTGCATCAAAAGTCGTCCGCGCTTCCTTGCTCCCCTCCCCAACTTGAACCCGCCGCGCAGAGCTTCAAGTTGGTTTTGCTTTATCCCCAGTGCTTCAGTTTCACCATGACGCAGAAAACGCAGACACATAAGTGTCTGCGTTTTGCTGCGCCTGCGCGCAATTTTTATTCTATTTCTTCGTCCATGTCGTTGAACTCAGGGCAGTCAAAAAATTCTGAAAGTGTGATGTTCAGCGCATCGCAGAGTTTTTTCAGCGTGAATACGCGTGGGTTTGCCGTAACGCCGTTCACAATGTCGTGGATAGTGGACGCCGTGGTTCCGGCCATACTGCAAAGCTTGCCGACAGTTATCCCGCGCTCCATGCACAGCTGCCGTATGCGCCGAGAAAATACGGTTCCCGTTTCCACTTCTCCACCTCCTCTACGTGATATTCAAGATTTTTCTTCATTATAATACTATAATTACCGGCGCTCACGGCAGCCAGCGGCAGCGAGGCATATCCACGCGCCCGTCCGGCAGGAAGGCGACGCCCTCGTCCTCAAGCAGTATACGCCTGAACTCGGCGTGTCCGCCGCCCGCGATCTCGCCGCTGTCCTTGACCACACGCTGCCACGGGATATCATCCGAGCAGCAGCGCATCGCCCAGCCGACCTGTCTGGCCGCGCGCGGGAATCCCAGCAGCCGCGCGATCTGCCCGTAGGACATGACCCTCCCGCGCGGTATCTGCCTTACGACCTCGTACACCGCCGGAAAAAATCCGTCCGAATCCTTATTTGCCACAAGCACGCCTCCCTTCGGTCATCTGATGATCAGCCCGATCACGAATAAATGCAGCGGGTAATAGACATAAAACAGCCACTTCATGACGCGGTTGACGCTCTGCGAGCGCCCGCGTTGACCGTTATACAGCCGTATCACAGGCAGCGCCAGCACAACGCCCATCTGCAGCAGTCCGTAGACCCGATCTATCGCGAAGAAGTAGACCGCCGCGTAGATCGCAACGTAAAAAACCAGCCAGAACGCCTGCTTTTTCAGCTCTCCCCTGTTGGTGCCGAAGGCCAGCACGCACAGCGAAGCAATGCAGCTCCAGTCGCTCGGAAAGCTCACAAGGCATATCAGAATTATCACGAGCGTTTTCCCCGCCGCGCTCAGTTTATCGCTGTTCGCAGCGCGGAGCATCACCAGCCCCCACGCGAGCGACCACATAACGCTGGTCTGGTTGAGCACGTTCCCGCCGGAAAACGGGATGAACGAGTGCCAGCCGCTGAAATCGTTCGAGGCAAAGATGTACGCAAAATGCGATATCACCGCGAACACGAACAGCCGCGCCGTGTATTTGTCCACGTCGTGGGTATAATGATAGCCCTCCGCAATAAAATAGCACATAACCGGGCAGGTTATGCGCCCGATCAGATGCATCGCCAGCGGCAGCGCCGCCCGCGGATACCCCGGGAACGCCGCCCACGCGATGTGGTCGATCGTCATCGCGAGGATGGCAATAAGCTTTATCGCGTTTGAATTCAGCCCTTTTCTCTGCTCCATCTTCCACCTCACCTGTGATATATCCGCCTGATCTCCTCCGTCTCGCTGCCGTCCGCCTCGCGGAGTATCAGCGCCGGTTCAATGCGCATCCCCGGCTTCGCGCCGCGCCGCCCCTCGACCAGCAGCAGGTTCGGCGCCGCGCCGCCCTCGGCGTAGGCGTCGATGATGCATTTGCCCTTTTCCGTGTCGCG
>OLRQ01001201.1_pt1 | contig 21502 bp, 15 predicted proteins | sample 1671971 | NCBI WGS metagenome assembly OLRQ01 (sample SAMEA3136631, study PRJEB25190) | human gut metagenome | biome: human gut; feature: human-associated habitat; material: faeces | place: Austria | collected 2013
TTCCTTCATACGAGGATCGCGCGTGAGGAATCCTGCACGCTTGAGCTCGGGACGGAAAGTCTCGTCTGCGAGAAGAAGAGCACGGGCAACGCCGGCCCCGGCGGGACGCTGAATCAGAATCTGGTGGATTTCATCTGCCACGCCGAGCGCTATCAGGCACCGGAGGGCGGGGAGACATTCCAAGAACTGTCCAAGCGGATGGCGGACTACTTATTCGACCTGTGCCACCGGCAGGAGCTGGCAGACAAAACCATCCTGCTGGCTTCCCACGGCGGCGCCATCACCGCTCTGCTCAACGCCATCGACCCGCCGGAGGGCTTTTTCTGGCGGGGCGGCGTGCCTTACAACTGTAGTTACGCCATCATTGATGTGGGTACAAACGGGGTGCCGGTGCTGGTGGCGGAAAATCAGATCTGCTATCCCTTGGAACAGGCACAGGGCAACTTCCCTCGGCTGGATTAACTGCAAGACAACGCAAAAACAACAGCACCACGATACTGTGGTGCTGTTGTTTTTGCGTTTCTCTCGAAACGGCACTGCCGTTTACAAGAGCCGAATCGCCGATTCGTCTCCACTTACTTCTGGTTGCGCTTCAAGAGGGCTGCCAGCAGGGTGATGATGCCCAGAGCAGAGGCGGCCAGGAGGCACGTCCAGAGAGTGAGGTTGGCGCTGTCACCCGTTTTGGGAGTGTTGGGTTTCTTGACCAACGGTTTTGCAGAGGTGGATGCGGAGCTGCTGCCGTCAGGTTCCGGTTCTTCCTCCGGAGTGTAGACGTTGGTGAATACAACATTCTCCATCTTTTCCGTCTCATCATCCCGAATGGCCCAGATTTCTGCGGTCAGGCCGCCCTCGTCATCGTTCACCACTCGTACCGTCACCGTGTAGATGGCACGGTCATAGGTGTAGAACTCCGTCTCGCCCACATCCTGGTACACCGTGTAGACGTAATCGCCCGGCTTGGTGTAGGTAATGGGGCCGAACTCCACCGTACCGTTGTCGGTCACCGTCAGCCGAGTTTCCTCCGGCAGGGGGGCGTCGTCTTCGGCAGTCAGGACGACCGTATAGACCTCCCCAGTGGGGATCTCAGTGTCTTCGGTCTTGGTAATCGTTTTCACTTCCACCGGCAGCTGTACCGTACAGCTGTATACCGCAAGGGCCTGCGTGGGGAACAGCAGGACTGCAATCAGCAGTGGAAGGAGCAGCAGTTTGCGGAATCTCGTTTTCTTTTGATTCATGGTGTCCTTCAGAACCTCCTTCTTGTGCTTGGATCTTATTTGTCCAGCCGCCCGAACAACACAACACGGCCATTGGTCACCGCTTCGGAACAGGTTGACAAACCGATAATCTGATCTTTCGCCGTCACTCCGATGTCTCGGTACTGCACGGCCGTGCCCTGAAGATAGTTCAGGAGGGTCGTCACATCCCCTGCGGGCTGTGCGTCGGGGTGGTATACCACACTGTCAAAGGCGTCAGTACTCACGCAGGCAAAAAAGGTGATGGGTATGGCTTTGCCAGGCAGATAGAGGGTACCTGTCTCGTGGCTGTCGAAATAGCTCTTGTCTCGGAACTCCACCACATCCCCAAACATGGCGCCGCCCTCCATGTGGTGGCCATATAGGAGGTTGTAGCTGTCGGAGAAATCCCGTTTGTTCAGACAGGACAGGAAGATGGCGCCAGATAGGGCGAACTCACCTTTCACATCCTTGTTGATATACTCCATGTCATCCTCCCCTTGTACCACCGGATAGTCAATATGGGTATCGTCCACGGTGATCCAGGCACAGACATCGGGATTGAGTTTCAGCAGCTCTTCAAAGGTGAGGCTCTCCGGGTCGTCCGCTGAGGGCTTATACTGGAGAAGGTCACTGGAGTTGAAGGCGCCTTTGTAGAGCATGGCGGTGTCCCAGAGGGAGTAACCGCCGTAGCAGAGGAGGAGGAGGATCATGAGGACAGCGATGAGGCTGAGCACTTTGTCCGCTCCCCTTGCCAGTTTTGCCGCGAATTCCAAACCGTTTTTCCTTTCTTCTTCGCGTGGGGTTCTCCCCGCCCCTCTCCGGCGAGGGCCAAAGGGAGCGTAGGGAGAACGGCTCCCCCACCGCCCCACCGGATGGAGCTTGCATCAAAGCCATGGTTGTCCGGCGGGGTGGTGTGTGGGGAGAGTTAGATTAAAAGATGTACTTCACATCCTTCCGTTCTAGTTCCATTTTATCAGGAACGATCACGGAGGTGTTGTTTTGATTCGTCTGAATTATTCAGCGCGGTTGCGGCGGGTCAGGAAGACCACTGCGAATGCGCCAGCCAGGACGACCATCAGAGCATAAGGAGCGATGGTCATGATGACGCCAGTGGGGGAGGTAGCATCCTTAGTGTTAGTGTAAGTGATGATAGCATTATCTGTGGTAACCTTGCCAGAAACCTGACCATTTACCTCATTGCCTTCAGCATCCACATCAAAACTGTCACCGGAAACAGTAGTGGTGTAACCATCTGCATTTGCCTTTGTTTCTACGATGGTGTAGGTATCGCTAGCAGAAAGGCCATAAATCTTAACGGTCTCATTGTTCTTCAGAGAGATAGTTGCTTCCTCACCATCAGTCAGAGTCTGCACAGTTTCCTTGCCGTCGGCGGTGATAACTGCGTAGTACTGCTCTTTACTATCAGTCAACTGAGCCTTCGAATCAGCAGTAATCGTAATTTTGAACTCAAAAGCAGTATTGACGCTCTGGTTACCCGTAATAACCTTTTTCAGAGTCAAAGGCTTGGTAGCAAGAGTGTTGTTGAAAGTAAAGTCGTTCTTACCAGTGCCGGTCTTACCAACACCATCAACAATATCGACAACGTTGACTGCATACACTTCGAGGTCATTATTTACAAAAACATAAACATTCTTTACAACATCAGAGTAGCTCATGCCATCATAGTCACCCTTAACTTCGCTTACCTTATAGCTGTAAATGCCAGGAGCAGTATATGCACCCTGCTTCAGAGTCAGGTTCTTGCTACCAGTTGCAGTAGTAGCAGTAGCATCGCCAGCAACAGTAATGTCATCCAGGGTCCAGTCACCGGCCGCACCAGCAGTTACGGGGAAAGATTTACCCTTTTCATCTACATAAGTACCAGCCTTGCCCGCTTCTACTTTAAACGAAAAAGCAGTATTAGGAGCATAAGTATTTTCTTCTTTGGTCAAGTTTTTAGTGACCGGCACTGCAGTAATTGCAGTTGCAGAAGCATTCACAGCAAAGACAGAGACTGCCATTGCTAGAACCATCGCCAATGCACCCAGGCGGCGGATCGTCTTCTTTAACATTGTTCATTCATCCTTTCCATTCAAAATCGCAATTTTTCCATTCAACGCGTCTCCCAACTCCCTCCGCTCCCTCACGCGGTTGGGCTGGGATCCTCTTATTACCACAAGGCACATCCGTCCATGATGCTTTGCACGGGCGCCTCATAATAACCTCTCTCCTGCCGCTCCCCTTACAGGTTGGAACGGCGCAGTACGGTGATCACTTTCCCTTTCAGCTCGCTCCGGCGCACGGGGCCGTAATATCGGCTGTCCTTGGCTCCCTCTCGGTAGTCGCACAGCACGAAATACTCGTCGTCCGCCAGGGTCACTGGATAGGTCACGTTGTCATCGTATCGGGGGGTACTATAATAGATGTCGTTCTCCAACACGACACTATCATTGATCTTCAAGGTGGCTTCCTTCGTGATCTCCACCGTATCACCTGGCTGGGCGACGATACGGGCGACATACTGGGTGCCATCCTTTTCCAGCACGGCGATGTCCTGGGTGTGCCAGGTGGAGGCCATGCGGTAGTAGAGCATCAAGTCGCCGGCGCTGAGGCGGGGAGACATATCCCCGTTGGGCATGGGGGTCAGTCCAAAGACGAACCCGAACAAAACCCACAGCATGAGCACCATGATGACCAGCCGCTGGAGGAAGGATGTGACGTCCCTTCGGTTCCGCAGCTGTTTGCGACGGGCGGCGATGACCTGCTCTGGGGTCAACGCCTGGGGTACTCCGTCCGTCGGGGTCTTGCGACCCCGACTGGGACGGGTTTTGGTTGGTTTGGTGTGTTTTCCGATGCCCATAGGTCACCGTTCCCCTTTCAGGCGGCGAATCTCTGCGTCGCGCTCATCCAGGAGCGCCTGGTAACGCTCGGCCTGGGCATCGAAGGCGGATTGATACTGGGCTTGCAGCTCGTCCAGCTTGTGCCAGACGTTGGCCTCATCCACACCGCCGATGATTTTTTTCTGGAACTTTAGTTCCTTCAACCATCCGGCGATCTCCTCCATGTTCTTCGCCGACATCAGCGATTGCGTCTGCGGCGGCTGTACACGAAGTACACGCCTGCGCCAGCGGCGAGGACGACCATGATCGCGTAGGGCGCGATGGTGGTGATGATGCCGTTGGGGGGATTGATGGTCTTGTCGTTGGTGAAGGTGATGACGGTGTTTTCCGTTACCTTTTCGATTTTCCAACCATCATCAATCTTTGTGCCCTGATTATTCGTTGCGCTAACAGATTCAAGGGTGTAGCCGCCCTTATCGCTTTCTGTTACAGTGAAACTAGAGCCATAAGGAACTTCAATTTCCGCTGTGCTATTGTCGCCGCCATCCAGCGTCACGGTCTGCTTATCACCATAAGTAAAAGTAAACTCATCACTCGAGTCACTCATGTTGCCGGTAATTTTCTTGACAATCGTGACGGTGGGGTTCTTCTTCAAGGTGTTGGTGATCGTGACCATACCATTCGCATCGACAGACAAGGTTGCTTTGCCAGACTTTGCGTCATTATCTGTAGTCCAAGTGCAATAATCCACATTGTCCATCTTAGTTTCCGTTACAGTGTATTCACCCAGGGGCAAATCTTCAATGGTGATGGAATTTGCGCCGGTAATGGTGACTTCCGCTTTGCCATTCGTGAAGGTCGCCTTGTTATCTGTACCCTCAATAGTGTATTGGCCATCGGCATTTTCAGGTCCATTTACCTCGAATGTGAATACAGCATCCTGTCCAGCAGCCGTTTCGCCTTCAATTTTCTTCTGAATCGTCAAGTTCTTCGCGGACGGCGTGTAGGCGTTGGTGAAGCTTGCGGTTGCAGTGCTATACTTAGGAATACTACCTTTTGCATCAGTAGCCGTTGGGTTACAAACATAATCCGTTACTGCATCATAGCCAGTTTCGGTAACTTCGTATTTTGCGCCCATAGACCAAATGTCGCCGCTAGTGTAGGTGAAGGTGTAGGTGCCATCAGCGGTCTTTTTGAAATCGCTCAACTTCTTAGTTTCCGTAACGGTTTTCTGCTTGCCAGTCGGATAAGTATAAGTGATGTCGAAAGTCAGCTTATTTTTCAGTGCCGCCTCAATCTGTTCTTCCGTCAGGCCGGTAATGGTCTTGTTGATGGTCAGATGGGCGGGTTCGAGCTGGATGACAGGCTTGTTGTAATATTCGGTTTCCTTGCTATCGTTATATACGTAGCTTACCTTAGCCTCGCCATCCTTGTTCGAATACACACCTCTCTGATCTGCTGAGGTATCACCAGTACCCGCGTCGCCAATGTTCGGATAGACACCCTTATTTGCTCGCACGTTCTCATACGCCTTTTCAGTGGCTTCGATAGTTGCGGTGACGATGTAGGTGTAGTCAGGATTCAAAGTGTAGTCGGGATCAAACTTCAGAGTAATCTGCTTTGTTGCAGCATTATACTCAGCTTTGATCTCATACTCACCATCTTTTACGATGGTTGCCGGGTCTTGAACAATACTTCCATCAGCATTTTTCTTAATCGTAACAACCAGCTTTTTAGGAGTCGTATCCGTCTCCGAATTAGTCACCATCTTAACGTTTTCACTCAAAACGTCAGTAACAATGACATGATCGCACAGCAGATCGGTAATTTTAGCTTCAATCTTATCAAATGCGTCATTCAGAGCTTTCGGATCGTTAGCCATCATAGGAGCAGGTTTATCCTTAATATTCGTGCCGCCATTGATGATTTCCTGCAAAATTTGTGTGCCTGTCTTTGTTGTATAATTATAATTATAATAACTCTCATAAACTTTAATATTAGAATCTAGCTTAACGCCTACACAATAAAAACCATCAGCAATCATTCCACCTAACTCATCTTTTGCCGCATTAATATATGATTGATATGTTGTGCCACCATCGCCAGATTCTTCAGTTTGCCCCTGATACGTAGGTGCACCATCAGTTAGGAAAATAACCATGGTTTGCGCATCTTGTCTAGAGTTCGCCAACTGTTCTTTCCCCTGAAAAATCCCTGCCTGATAATTTGTGCCGCCATCAGGCGTCGCTTTCGCAACTGCTGCATAAGCTGCGCCAGCGCTACTAGTCCAATCCTGATCAACTGAAGCTTTACCTGCAAAGGACACTACACTGTAACGAGCATCAATATTTTCATTATTCTTCAAGTTGTTTGTAAGCGTTTGCACAGCGCTGGCAACTTGCTGCATCTTCGTGTTGCTTCCCCAACCACCAACCTTGTCACCCATACTGCCAGACTTATCTAAAATAAGCAAAACATCAACTTTTGCCTTATTGGCCTTAGAGCCTTTTTTGCCGCTGACAGTCAGATTCAGGTCATATGTATGGTTCCTATTATCAGTTACATACTTTTCATGCGTCAAAGTCTGGGAGGGGCCAGTATGCCCACCTTCGGTATTTTCCGTATAAATCAAGTAGATATTTTTATCAATATTATTGCTTGCTGTAAGATCATCTACTACCACATTCCCATTGATGCCCAGCAACTGCTGAGTATGATCTTTCATCACAATCGACGTTACTTCTGTGCCATTAATAGCATTTTGGTACCTAGCTGTGGAATATGTATATCTATCAATACTATGCCCATACTCCTTTTTCAGGTCTAACGTTTGCCCAGAAACCGCTTGCACATTAACATTGCTTGCGAAAATTTCTGCTCCTTTTTCATCAACATAATGAATTGTTGCAACCGTGTACGTCCTATTACTATCCTTCCATGTAATTGTGAAACTAGAAAAGCTCTTCACTTCAAAGTCAGCTTTAATCACCTGACTATTCACTGTCACGTCACCAGCAGTGACAGCACCAGCGTCGGCAACCGTCTCCGCCTTGCCGTCAGTCAGATGCTGCACGGCCAGGGTGCTGGTATCAGCGGTTTCCGGCAGGAGACCAGCGCCCAGCTCGAACTGAACCTGGACGGAACCTGCTTCCGGTTCCACTTCCTTGCCGTTGACTTCAAAGCCCACATCCAGAGCCAGGAAGTCATCATAAGTCACCTGGCTGTCTTTCAGGGTGGACTCTGCGTCCTGATACGCCTGATCCTTGTCCGCCAGCTTCTTCACCACCAGCTTCGCCCCTTCCGGCAGAACGCCAGCGGCGGCAGTGGTCTTTACGGTAACGGTCTTGTCCCCAGTGCCAATGGTGGCAGTCTGGACATTTTCGCCTGCTTTGGGAGTTGCTTTCTCCTGCTTTTCCGCAGGTTTGTCAGCATTCTCCTTTGCTTCGGTCTTCTGCTCGTCCTCTTTTTCTTCCTGGACGGGCTTTTCTTCCGGCTTGGCGGCTTCTTCCTCCGCCTTCACCTCACTGGGCGCTGCGCCCGCTTCGGTCTTGTCCTGCTGCTGTACTTCTTCCGTCCCGGGTGTGTTCGACTCTTGCTCCGCAGACACGGAGAGGCCAAGACCGCTCATCACCGACACGACAAGTGCCAATGCCAGCAGGAATGCCAAAGATTTCCTTACTTTATTTCGCATAAGCATTCTCCATTCCATCCATTCCTTAGTGTCTCTCAGACAACCTGCGGCAAACGCCGTTGGGTCTGGCGATTCTGTACATTATCAATATACCAAACTTCCTGCACAAAAGCAAGCAATTTTTGAAAAAATTGCCTAATACTTCTGATGTAATATATTTCATTTGATACCTGACAAGTCAGCTACCATCTCACTTACGTTCAGCCTGCGTTTGCAGGGCAGGTTTCTGAGCGGTTCTCAGGTTTTTTCCACCTGTTTTCCCTTTGGTTCTTGTTCCAGACAGATCATCAATGCCGTTAAATCTGCCGGACTGACGCCGGAGATGCGGCTTGCCTGCCCCAAGTTCAGGGGGCGGATGGCTTTCAGCTTCTCCCGCGCTTCCAGGCGCAGCCCGTCCAAGTGGTCGTAGTCCAAATTTTCCGGCAGCAAGTGGGACTCCATCCGCCGGAACTCCTCCCCCTGCCGCATCTGGCGGGCGATGTAGCCCTGATATTTCAGCTGGATCTCCACCTGTTCGGTGATGAGCCGATCCAGCTCCGGCCGTGTCGGGTCGAAGGGCGCCAGGTCGGCGTAGGAGATACGAGGACGGCGGAGCAGGTCGGCCAGCTTGACTGCATGGCGGGCGGCGGGCTCGCCGTGGCTGGTGAGCATCTGGTTGAGGGGGTCGGTGGCTGGGGTGCCGCTGTGCTCCAGCCGCTGAATCTCCCGCTCCACCGCCTGGTATTTGGTCTGGACTGCTTCATAGCGTTCTCGGCTGACCAGGCCGATCTGATATCCGATGGGGGTCAAGCGCTGGTCGGCGTTGTCCTGCCGCTGAATCAGGCGGTACTCGGTGCGGCTGGTCATCATGCGATAAGGCTCGTTGGTACCCTTGGTCACCAGGTCGTCAATGAGCACGCCGATGTAGCCTTGATCCCGCCGGAGGATCATCGGCGCCCGTCCCAGCAGCTTTAGGGCGGCGTTGACGCCGGCCACGAAGCCCTGGACGGCTGCTTCCTCGTAGCCGGAGGAGCCGTTGAACTGGCCTGCGCCGTACAGGCCGGGGATTTTTTTGTGTTCCAATGTGGGCAACAGTTCCGTTGGGTCAACGCAGTCATATTCGATGGCATAGGCCACACGGGTCATCTCCGCCTGTTCCAGGCCGGGGATGCTGTGGAGCATCCGCACCTGGACGTCCTCCGGCATGGAGGAGGAGAAGCCCTGGATGTATAATTCCTCCGTGTTCAGCCCCATAGGCTCCACAAAGAGCTGGTGGCGCTTTTTATCTGCGAACCGGACGATTTTTGTCTCAATGGAGGGGCAGTACCGAGGGCCGGTGGACTCGATGGCGCCATTATACAACGGGGAGCGATCTAAATTTGCTCGGATGATGTCGTGGGTCGTCTCATTGGTGTAGGTGAGATAGCACACCGCCTGATTTTCCGGCGCATGGTCGGTGGCGAAGGAGAAGGGCACCGGTTCCGGATCCCCCTCTTGCAGTTCCATCTTGGAGAAATCCACGCTGCGGGCGTTGACACGAGGGGGTGTGCCGGTCTTGAACCGGCGGATGGTGACGCCCAGCTTTTCCAGGCAGCCGGTCAGCTCCAGCGCCGCCTGGAGGCCGTCCGGACCGGAGTCCCGAAACACATCACCTACGATGGTGCGTCCGCCCAGGTAGGTGCCGGTGGCCACCACCACCGCCTTCACCTGAAAGACCGCTCCGGTGGCAGTGACCACGGCGCAGACCGCGCCGCTGTCATCCACCCGCACTTCCACCACTTCCGCCTGCCGGACGAACAGATTTTCCGTCTGTTCCAGGGTGTGCTTCATCACCTCCTGATACTTCCGCCGGTCGGCCTGGGCACGGAGGGAATGAACGGCAGGCCCTTTGCCTCGGTTGAGCAGCCGGTATTGGATACAGGCTTTGTCTGCCGCCCGAGCCATTTCGCCGCCTAAGGCGTCCAGCTCCCGCACCAGCTGTCCCTTTCCGGTGCCGCCAATGGCGGGATTGCAGGGCATATTGCCCACTGCGTCCAGATTGACGGTAAAGCACAGCGTGCGGCAGCCTAATCGTGCCCCAGCCAGCGCCGCTTCAATGCCAGCGTGGCCGGCGCCGATCACTGCAATGTCAAATGTTCCGGCTTGATACTCCATGGTGTCTGCTTCCTCTCTTACAATTAGGTATACTTATTTTAGTTTATCATGTTTTCAGGCGCAGCACAACAAAAACCGCCGGAAGAACGGTTTCTTCCGGCGGTTTGATCTCTGGTTGTTTGCGTTACACGTCCAGGTGCATGGCCTTGACCACTGCGGCGCAGCGGGGGCACAGTTCGGGATGCGCTGCGTCCTTGCCAATGTCGGCGTGATGGAGCCAGCAGCGGGGGCACTTGGGGTCTTGGTTCACTTCCACGGTGACCGCCAGACCTTCCACTGCTTCGCCAGTCACAGCGTCAGCGGGAGCGGCTCCGGTGGAAACGTCCACCTTGGAGACAATGAAGAGCTGTTCCAGGTCAGCATCCTTGATGGTCTCATAGACAGCCTGCGCCTTTTCGTCCAGGTACAGGGTCACCTTGGCATCGGTAGACTTCTTGCAAACCTTTGCAGCGCGTGCCTTTTCCAGCGCCAGGTTCACGACACCACGGAAGGCCATGATGTTAGCCCAGTAGGCGGCCTTTTCTTCACTGAGCTTCCAATCCGCATTGACTTCGGGGATGTCGTTGAGCAGGACGCTCTCGGCATTGTCGGAAGCCTCATGGGGCATGACCTCCCAGATCTCATCACTGGTGAACACCAGGATGGGGCTGATGACCCGCACCAAGGTATCCAGGATGCGATAGATGGCGGTCTGTGCGCTGCGGCGTTCATAGGAACCAATGGCAGAGCAGTACAGGCGATCCTTGATGATGTCCAGATAGAAGTTGGACATATCCACCACGCAGAAGTTATACACGGCACGATAGACGTTATGGAAGTCATAGTTGTCATAACCGGCACGGGCGGCTTCCACCAGGCGGTTGGTGGCATCCAGTGCCCACTGATCCAGTTCCATCAGATCCTTGTACTCCACCAGGTCGGCAGCCAGGTCGAACCCGGTCAGGTTGCCCAGGATATAACGGCAGGTGTTGCGGATCTTCAAATAGGCGTCAGACAACTGCTTCAGGATGGGCTTGGAGATGCGCATATCCTGAGTGTAGTCGCTGGAGGAAACCCACAGACGGAGGATGTCAGCGCCGTAGTCCTTGATGATGTCCTGCGGGGCGACGGTGTTGCCCAGGGACTTGTGCATGGCCTTGCCCTGGCCGTCAACGGTCCAGCCGTGGGTGATGATGTGCTTATAGGGTGCCACACCACGGGCGGCGATGGAGGTGAGCATAGAGGACTGGAACCAGCCGCGATACTGGTCGCCGCCTTCCAGGTACAGGTCGGTGGGATAGACCAGTTCAGGATGTTCCGGATTGTGGTCGCAGACGGCAGCCCAGGTGGAGCCGGAATCGAACCAGACGTCCATGATGTCGGTCTCCTTGGTGAATTCCTTGCAGCCACATTCACAGGCAGCGCCTTCCGGCATCAGTTCCTTCGCTTCCTTCGCCCACCAGGCGTTGGAGCCTTCAGCGCCGAAGATCTCAGAAATCTTTTCGATGGATTCCGGCGTGCAGTAGGGCTTGCCGCAGTCCTTGCAGAAGAAGATGGGGATGGGCACGCCCCAAGTACGCTGACGGGAGATGCACCAATCGGAACGTTCGCGGATCATGGAGATCATCCGTTCCTTGCCCCATTCGGGCTTCCAAGTGATGTCGTCGCAGGCTTCCACAGCGGCATCCTTGATGGCGTCCACGCTGGCGAACCACTGCTGGGTGGCACGGAAGATAATGGGCTTCTTGCAGCGCCAGCAGTGGGGATAGCTATGAACGATATCCGCACTGGACAGGATGGCGCCCATGTCCACCAGGTCCTTGAAGATGACCGGATGTGCCTTGGTCACATGCAGCCCTTCATAGGGGCCGGCAAACTGGTTCAGGAACCCCTGTGCGTTGACGGAGACTTCCATCTCCACGCCGGTGGGGATCTCGTCATAGCGCTGGCACACATAGAAGTCGTCCAGGCCGAAGGAGGGAGCGGTGTGAACGCAGCCGGAACCGGCATCCAGGGTGACGTGGTCGCCCAGGATGATGAGGGAATCCCGATTCATAAAGGGATGATAGGCGGTCATGTATTCGAACTCGTCCCCAAACAGGGTGCCTACCGTCTCATACTCAGTGATGCCGGAATCCTTCATGACGCTGTCCACCAGATCGGTGGCCATGATGAGGATCTCGCCATTGGTCTTGACCAGAGAGTACTCCAACTGGGGATTGAGGCAGATGGCCATGTTGCCGGGCAGAGTCCAGGTGGTGGTCGTCCAGATGACGAAGTACATCTTGTCCAGATCGCCGTACTGTGCCAGCTTGCCCTTGTCATCATGAACCTTGAACTTGACGTAAATGGTGGTGACGGGGTCATCAGCATATTCCACCTCAGCTTCTGCCAGAGCGGTCTCGCAGGTGGGGCACCAGTAGACGGGCTTGAGTCCCTGGTAGATATAGCCTTTTTCTGCCATTGCACCGAATACCTTGATCTGCTTGGCTTCAAATTCAGGCTTCAGGGTGATGTAGGGATGCTCCCAATCGCCAATGCCCCCCAGGCGGCGGAACTGTTCCCGCTGACGGTTGAGGAAATCCAGGGCAAAGTTCCGGCACTTGTCCCGGAATTCTGGCACGGACATGGTGTTGCGCTTGACGCCCTTCTTCTGAATGGCGGTCTCGATGGGCATACCGTGGGTGTCCCAGCCAGGAACATAAGGCGCATAGTGGCCGGTCATATTCTTGTAGCGGATGATCATATCCTTGAGGATCTTATTCATGGCGGTGCCAATGTGAATATCCCCGTTGGCATAGGGAGGGCCATCGTGGAGGATAAACGGAGTCTTATCCTTGTTCCGTTCCATCACCTTACGGTACAGATCCTTGCGATTCATTTCTTCCAGCATCCCCGGTTCCCGCTGTGCCAGCTTGGCACGCATAGGGAAGTCGGTCTTGGGCAGATTGATGGTCTTGTTATAATCAGCCATGGTTACTATTGTCCCTTCTTTTCTGTGTCTTTCTAGGGCATCTCTTTCACAGGATGCACCTAGGTAATCGCTATAAACAATCATGAGCCTGTCGGCCTGATCTCAGGCCGACAGGCTTCGAAAAAATGAATAAAATGGCATTTTCCCGATGGTTTCGATCATTTGATTTCGTAATCCTTCCCGAATTGCAGATTATTAAAGTCAATCCGATGCCCTTCGGTATCTTCCATATCAGCTTCTGCCGCACCAACGGCTGCCGCCGCCGGTTCCTGTTCGGTGCCAGCCTCCTCTTGGAGGATCTGGTTGATACAGTCATCCTTCTGCGCTTCTGCCGTCTCATCTCCGGCCACTTCCGCTTCGGGTGCGGCAGGGGCGGGAATCGGCTCGGCCTTCTTAGGGTGGACAGGCTCCGCCTTGATGGCGGGCAACTGATCCAGGAAGGAAGCTTCCTGCTTCACCAGATCCCGCATATGCTCTACGAACTGGGCGGTGGCGTTCTTGGCCATCTTCAGCTGGTATTCGGCATCTGCCACTTCCTGTTCCACTTCCGCTTTCCGCTGGAGGGCAGCACGTTCTGCCTCCGCGATCATACGTTTCTTTTCTTCCTCCGCCTGCACGACCATGGAGTTTGCCATCTTCTGTGCCGTAAGGAGGGTGGTGCGCATGGCGTCCTCAGTCTCGCGGTATTCGGAGATCTTCTCCGCCAGCACTTTGATCTTCCCTTTCAACACAGAGTTTTCTTTGTACAGCTCACTGAAGTCAGCGGTCAGTTCATCCAGAAAATCGTCCACTTCCTTCATGTTGTACCCGCCCATACGGGATTTGGAAAAGCCGTGTTCTGCTACTTCCTGCGGCGTCAGCATGGATAATCCCCCTTTACTCTCGGCTCTTTAGGGGTCTTTCTCTTTCCCCTCGCCGTTCTATATTTCTTCCGAAAAGGTTTGTTCTGCTTTGTTTCTGTGATTCTGATGCACGCTCTGCCTTAGAAGTACATCCCGTTGTTTTCCAGCTCGTCAATCAAGTCGCCGATGATATCCACGTTGTAGGGTGTGATAATATAGGTTGCTACCGCCACCTTCTTGATCTTCCCTTCCTGGGCATAGGCTGCGCCGGACAAGAAGTCCACCATACGGCGGGCAACGTCCTTGTTGGCAGATTCCAGGTTGAGCACAACGGTGCGCTTATCCCGAAGGTGATCGGCAATAGCAGAGGCATCCTGGAATTTCTCCGGCTTGACCAGCACAACCTGCAGCTGGGTGGTGGTGTTGATGTTCACCACTTTATCCCGACTGGTATCTGCATAATCCCGTTCCATGTCGTCCTCCTCCCGCTTTCTGCCGCGGGTCTTGCGTTCCTCCTTGGTCTCCACAAAGGGCTCTTCCAGTTCAAAATCTTCCTCGTAATCTTCCTCATCTTCATAAGGGCGTGCCAGACGTCTCAGTTCATCCATTAAACTCATTGTGGTTTGTCCTCCTTTTTATCTCTGAGCAGGGGGCGCCCCCTTATCCGTTCACCCGATTGGCGGGCCGAGCACCAAACAACGCAGTGCCCACACGAACCTGTGTAGCCCCTTCCGCAATGGCATCTTCAAAATCGCCGCTCATTCCCATAGATAGGCAGTCGATATTGACTTTATTATCATACGTTTTCCCCTTTATGTCAATAAAAAGCTGATGCATTGCGGCAAAAACGCTCCGATTAGCTCCCGGTTCATGGGCGACAGGGGGAATTGCCATCAAGCCTCTGGGTTCCACGCTGGACAAAGAGGCCGCCAGCGCCACCAGCGCCTCCGCCTCCTCCGGCTTCACGCCGGATTTGCTGGCCTCACCGCCGATGTTCACTTCAATGAGAATATCCTGGACGATGCCCAAGTTCTGTGCCCGTTTGTCGATCAGGCGGATGAGTTCTTCCGAGTCCACCGACTCGATCATGTCCACCTTGCCCACCAGGTATTTGAGCTTGTTCTTCTGCAAGTGCCCGATGAAGTGAACCTTTGCCCCTTCATAGGCGCCATCCTGCCAATGCTGGGTAAATTCCTGGGCACGATTTTCCCCGCAGACCGTGATGCCTGCGGCAATGGCCGCTCGAATGGTCTCCGAGGTCTGCACCTTGGTGGCCGCCACTAGGGTCACCTCAGACGGATCCCGCCCGGCTTTTTCTGCCGCGGCGGCAATGCGTGCCTGTACTGCTTGGATGTGTTCCGCTAACGTCATAGCTGATTCGCCGCCTTTCTCTTTATGTCTTTGCACGACTGCCCACCACTTTTCCGTCGTACAGGTTCATCCCCCGCACCACGATGGTGTCGCCGTCTCGAATCTGCTTTGCTTTTTCCAATGCGCTCTGCTGCACCGATTTGCCGTCCTTGTCCACGGACTTGCCCTGCCAGACCACATAGTAGTCATCCAGTTGGCACAGGATCTCCACTTCCACCTTCCGCAGCTGGGCGCCGCTGACTCGATAGAGGTAATACTTGTCCCCCTCCATCCGCAGCGCCTCTTTGGGCACCCGGAAGCCACGGTAACTCTCATAGATGACCGCCGCCGACTGCTGCCGCAGCAGGGAGGTCTCGGCCAGGTGGCGGGTGGAGGAAAATACCACGGTGACCTGCTTCTGATCGCCCTTGGCGTCCCCGATGGTTTCCACCTTCATGGTCTGTTCACCGGCCACGTTGTCAAAGCGCACCGTCACGGTCATGCCTTCATGCATCCGCTCCACATTCGCCACGTCCATGCTCACCGCATAGTACCATTTGCCGCCGGTGATGATCTTGCCCAGATACTTGCCTTCCTTGACCTCCTGCCGCGCCTTGACCAGCTCATCCAGCTTTGCCGGCGTCAGGCCGGACAGTTTGGCAGGCTCCAGCACCGTCTCGTAGCCATCCACCATAGCGGAGAAGGTTCCCGCCTGCTTGGCCTTGATGGTGGAAACGGTGCTGTCCGCTTCCTTCTCCAGCTGTTTGATCTCCTTGCTTAGCTGGTTGATCTCCTTGGTCACCGCTTCGCTGCCCTTATAAGTATAATCCTGCCGGTAAATCATGTTCTCCACCGACTGGATCTGGTCAGATAGGTCGGACAGATCTTCATGAAACACAGTCGCTCGGATGGATTCCAAGGAGGCAATGACCCGTTTGCTCAGCTCCGCTGTGTCCGAGGACTCGGTGGAGTGGCTCAGGACATATTGCAGCGCCTCTCGCTCGGTCTGCTTGGCCTTGAGGTTCTGGTGCTGCTCCAATGCCGCCTGATCCTGGTAGATACGGGCGATGATCTCCCCTTTCGCCACTGCTTCCCCTTCTGCCGGCAGCACCTCCATCCGCTCGCCGCTGCCTTCCAATAACGTCTCCTGCCGAACCACCAAGCCTGTGGTATCCACGGAGTCCTCCACCCCAGTCTCATAGACAGTGACGGTGGTGATGTCGTTGCGGAAGGTCTGCACGGCATAGCCGACAAAATAGAGGATAGCGCCGACAAAGAAGGCGACCATGACGATCTTCGGAATCCATTTGCTCGGTTTCACCCTTGTCTCATTCCTTTCCTAGGTCACGGACGGATACGAGGTCCTCCACCGACTTCATAATCCTTCAGATCCACCGGACGTTCCGCCACAATGGTGGAGATGGCGTGCTTGTAGATCACCTGCTGCCGCCCATCGCTGTTGAGCACCACGGTAAAGGCATCGAATCCAGTGATCACTCCCCGCAGCTGGTACCCGTTCATCAGGAACATGGTCACATTCAGCCGGTTCTTGCTCACGTTGGTCAGATAAACGTCCTGTAGATTGCTGTTTTTTTGCATCATTGGCACTTCCTTCTCTATTCAAATTCAGGACAATGCCATTTCTCTCTATGACAGACGGAAGGGCTTGTCCTTGCGCCTATCATAACCCATATTCCTCCAATTTTTCTGTCGAAGCCTGTCGACAAGCCGCAAAATCCGGCTCCGCCCCCCACAGGTACCAGTGGGTTGCCTTGTTCCGGCGGAACCAGGTCAGCTGTCGCTTGGCATATTGCCGTGTTCGCAGCTTCACTTCCTCCACCGCTGTGGCCAGGTCGCCCCGGCCGCTCACCGCCGCCGCCAGCTCCTTGTAGCCAATGGCCTGCATGGCCGTGCAATCTCGGCTGACGCCGCTGGCTAGAAGGCATTTCACTTCCTCCGCCAGCCCCAGCTCCATCATCTCGTCCACCCGCTGGTCGATGCGCCGCCACAGCTGGGGACGCTCCTGGAAATTCAGGCCGATGGTCACCGCCTGGTAGCGGGGAGGCTGCTGCTGTGTTTCCAAATTGTGCTGCGTGATGGTCTTGCCAGTCTCATACCAGACCTCCAGCGCTCGGATGATTCGCTTCTCATCCGCCGGCTGGATGCGCTCGTAAGCCGCCGAGTCCACCTGCTTCAGGGTTGCTCGGAGGGGCTCAATGCCCTCTGCTGCCGCCTGTGCCTGCAATTTCTGCCGCCAACCGGTGCTTTGGACGGCAAAACTGCGGCCGGAAACCAGAGAGTCAATATACAAGCCAGTGCCGCCCACAATGATCGGGCGTTTCCCCCGATGGAAAATATCCTCCACACACTGGGTAGCCGCTTCTACATATCGAGCCGCAGACCAGTTTTCCTCCGGCTCTGCCACGTCGATCATGTGGTGGGAAATTCCTTCCATCTCCGCTTCTGTGGGCTTGGCCGTGCCGATGTCCATCCGGCGATAAATCTGCATGGAGTCCGCGGAGACCACTTCTCCGTCTAAAGCGTGTGCCAGCGCCACCCCCAACCGAGTTTTTCCCGATGCAGTGGGGCCGACCACGCAGACTACCGTTTTCTGCAATGGCTCCGCCTCCTCTCTTTAACTTCGTTTGAACTGCTTTTCCAGCTGCTGCCGGCTCAGCTCAATGGCCACTGGACGGCCATGGGGACAATATTTTACCTGTCCGCTCATCACCGCACGAGCCACCACTTCCAGCTCCGCCCGATCGTTCTTCCAGCCGCCCTTGATGGCGGCCTTGCAGGCCATGGTATGGAGCACCTCATCCCGAACAGCCGCCGGATCGGCAGTGCCGGTGAGCAGCAATTTAGAGGCGATCTCCTCCAGTGCCGGTTCGATCTGATCGGCGCTCAAGTCGTTGGGCGCTTCACGCACCAACACCTCGTCCCCGCCAAAGGGTTCCACAGCAAAGCCGAACTGCTCCAACAGCCCCATCTGATCCAACAACACGCCGCATTCCTCCGGTGCTAGGTGCAGCACCTGAGGGGTCAGCAGCAGCTGGCTCATGGGTTTCCAATCCGCTGCCCGCATCCGGTCAAAGTTCATCCGCTCATGGGCAGCGTGCTTGTCGATCAGGTAGGCCGTGTCCCCCTGTTCTACAATCACATAGGTGTCAAAGAGCTCCCCCGCCAGTCGCCAGGCCGCTGTATCCGGCGTCTCCTCCGGCTGTTCTGCGGGAACAGGTGCCGGTGTTTGCCCCAGCCGGATCGGCTCCGGTTTCCGTGTCTGCACCGGTTCCACTTGGGAAACGCCCGGGTTGTACAAAGGGTTTTCCACAGTTTCCACAGACTTTTCCACGCAGTTATCCACGGGTTGTTCCACCAGCGCACGATCTTCCACCGCTGATACCACAATTGGCTCCGCAGCCTCCGGAATGCGAACCAGCTCCGAAGGACGCACTTCCTGCCGCCGCTGCCGCATAGCAGTCTCAAAGGGATCCTCTCGAGGGGGTGCTGGACTTTGCCGCTTGCTGTGGAGCACCTGCCCTGTCCGCCGGTATTCTTCCGCCGTCATAGTGCGGAAGAAGGTCTGGTTGGGGGTCACCTGATCCTGCTTGGGCGGCACCTTGGGCTTCAACTCCGCCTGGGGATGCCCCTGCTCCGCCTCCAGCGTCTCCTTCACCGCATAGTATACCGCATCAAAGAGCTTTCGCTCACTGGTGAATTTCACCTCTGTTTTTGCTGGGTGGACATTTACATCCACAGCATTGAGTTTGCACGCCACCCGCAGGACACAGCCAGGGAACTTGCCCACCATCTTCTGATTCTGATACGCCTGCTCCAAGGCAGCGGACATGGTACGGGATTTCACATAGCGGCCATTGACGAAGAAATGCTGTCCGCTCCGGTTCCCCCGGCAGCAGGTGGGACGGGAGATAAATCCCTCCACTGACAGTTCCTCGTCCTTGCGCTTGCAGGGGAGCATCCCCAGCGCCACTTCTCGCCCCAGCACCGCATAGACAGCGGAACGCAGATCCCCGTCTCCCGGCGTGAGCAGCTCCTCCTTGCCCTCTCGGACAAAGCGGAAGGACACCTCCGGATGGCTGAGCGCCACATGCTGCACCACGGCGTACACTGCCGCTCCTTCTGCCACATCCCGTTTCATGAACTTCAGCCGGGCGGGCGTGTTGTAAAACAGGTTGCGGACGATCATAGTGGTGCCCTCTGGGCAGCCCACCACTTCCCGTTCCACCACCTTGCCCCCTTCCAGCGTCAAGCCCGTGCCAAATTCCCTGTCTGCGGTACGGGTCATCAGCTCCACTCGAGCTACGGCGGCGATGGCCGCCAGGGCTTCGCCCCGAAAGCCCAGGGTGCCGATGGCCTCCAGATCAAAGGCGTTTTGAATCTTGCTGGTGGCGTGGCGCAGAAAGGCGGTCTCCGCATCCTCCGGCTCCATGCCGCAGCCGTTATCGGTGACCCGAATGTAGCCCATGCCGCCCCGCTGGATCTCCACCGCCACCGCAGTGGCGCCAGCATCAATGGCATTCTCCGTCAGCTCCTTCACCACGCTGGCCGGACGCTCTACCACCTCACCGGCAGCGATCAAATTGGCCACATGGCGTTCCAAACAGTGGATTTTAGGCATTTTCGGTCACCTCCTGTCGTCATTTTATCCGTCTAGCTTGGCTTTCCAGCCATAGAGCAGGTTCATGGCCTCGATGGGCGTCAGCGTGTTCAGCTCTACCTTACGCAGCTCCTCCAACACCGCCTGCCCTGCCAGGTCGGCAAAGCCCATCTGTTCCTCAGATTCTTCCTCTTTGGATTGGACTGGTGCAGGTCGCTCGCCCGCCTCCAGCTCCTTCAAAATCTCCCGTCCACGGCGGATGATCCAGGCCGGCACTCCGGCCAGCTGCGCCACTTCGATGCCGTAGCTCTGATCTGCCCCGCCGGACACCAATTTGCGCAGGAAGATCACGTCATCCTGCCGCTTTTTGGCCGCCATATGATAGTTGCGGACGCCGGGAATAGCGCCTTCCAGAGCGCTCAGCTCGTGGTAATGGGTGGCAAAAAGGGTCTTGGCCCCCAGTTTCTTCTTGTCAGCACAGTGTTCCAACACAGCACGGGCGATACTCATGCCGTCATAGGTACTGGTGCCCCGGCCAATCTCGTCCAAAATGAGCAGGGAACGATTGGTGGCATTTTTTAAAATCTCCGCCACCTCGCTCATCTCTACCATAAAGGTAGACTGCCCCGCCGCCAAGTCATCGCTGGCGCCGATGCGGGTGAATACCCGATCTACTACCCCAATATGGGCGGATTTGGCCGGAACGAAGCTGCCGATCTGCGCCATCAGACAGATCAGCGCCACCTGACGCATATAGGTGGACTTGCCCGCCATGTTGGGGCCGGTGATGATGGCCAGCAGGTTGCTGCTGCCGTTCATGTGGGTGTCATTGGGGACGAACATATTCCCCTTGAGAACCTGTTCCACCACCGGATGCCGACCGTCTATGATGTCGATGACATCGCTCTCGTCCACCTCCGGCATACAGTAGTGGTTGCTGGCCGCCACGACAGCTAAGCTGTTGAGCACATCTATCTGCGCCACCGCCGCAGCAGTCTGCTGGATGGTCTCCACCTGGTCGGCAGCCGCCTGCCGCACCTGGCAGAACAGGTCGTATTCCAAATCGGTGATGCGATCCTTGGCGGACAAAATGGTGTGCTCCAGCTCCTTCAGCTCCTGGTTGATGTACCGTTCAGAGTTGACGGTGGTCTGCTTGCGCACCCAGTCTGCCGGCACCAGGTCGGTCTGGGACTTGGCCACCTCGATGTAGTAGCCAAAGACCTTGTTGTACTTGACCCGAATATTTTTGATGCCGCACGTCTCTTTGGTGCGGTTCTCGATGTCCACCAATAGATCTTTGCTGTTGGTCATCACATTGCGCAGCTGGTCTACTTCCTTACTGTACCCTTCGCGGATAATCCCCCCATCTCGGACGGAGAAGGGCGGTTCTTCCACCAGGGCGCTGTCAATGTGCTGGCACAGGTCGGACAGCTCATCCAGCTGCTTTCTCAGCCGTTGGAACAGGGCGGCAGGCAGGGTGGCCAGCAGGTCATGGACTTTGGGAATCCGATGCAGCCCTGCCGAGAGAGCCACCAAATCCCGTCCTCCGGCAGTACCGTAGACGATGCGGCCAATGAGCCGCTCCAAGTCGGTGATCTCCTTTAAACAGAGTGCCAGTTCTTCCCGAGTTACCATATCCTCGGTCAAGTCACGCACCGCCATCAGCCGGCTGCGAATCTCCACCGGATCCAGCAAAGGCTTCTCCAGCCACCGCCGGAGCAGGCGGCCGCCCATGGCGGTCTTGGTCTTATCCAGCACCCATAGCAGGCTCCCCCGCTTCTCTTTGCTCCGCAAAGTCTCGGTCAGCTCCAGATTGCGGCGGGCAGTCAAATCCAGCTCC
>OLRQ01001205.1_pt1 | contig 21448 bp, 18 predicted proteins | sample 1671971 | NCBI WGS metagenome assembly OLRQ01 (sample SAMEA3136631, study PRJEB25190) | human gut metagenome | biome: human gut; feature: human-associated habitat; material: faeces | place: Austria | collected 2013
AATAATAATATAATAAAATAATTATATCCCGCGGCGGAAATGATGTCAAGCTTGCGCAGCTCCGCTGCGTTGTGATATACTGAATTTGTCCTTATTTCAATTTATAATCTAATTTTGTACCGGAGGATAGCATGGAGCTGAAAATCGACAACAGCAAAACCTATGCCATTGCCCTTGAGGGCGGCGGGGCGAAGGGCGGCTATGAGATAGGCGTGTGGCAGGCTCTGGACGAGGCGGGAATAAAGTATAACGCCGTTTCCGGAACCTCGGTCGGCGCGCTAAACGGCGGGCTTATGGCCATGCGCGATCTTCCGCGCGCTATAGACGCATGGAACAATATGAAGCTCGGCAAGGTGATAGAGCTTGACGAGGAGCAGGAGGAGAACCTCAGCCGCGCATTCAACGGGGATATCGGGCTTGACGATGTTCAGCGGCTCATACCGGAAGCGCTGGAGATCATCAAAAATCGCGGGCTTGACGTTGCGCCGCTGCGCGCGTGGGTGCGCGAGGTGGTGGACGCGAAGGCGATAAAGGAGTCGGACGTGGAGCTGTATATCGCAACTGTCTCGATTACTGACCGTAAGGCGCTTGAGGTGAAGGTCAACGACCTGCCGGAGGATCAGATATGCGATATGCTTCTTGCAAGCGCTTATCACCCGACTTTCAAGCTGGAAAAGCTCGGCGGGAAATTCTATACCGACGGCGGCTTCGTCGATACTCTGCCGCTGCACGCGCTCGTCACGAACGGGTACAAGGATATAATCGCCGTGCGTATACCGGGCATCGGTCATAACCGCCGCTTTAAGATGCCGGACGACGTGAACGTTACATATATTGCCACGAACGCCGACCTCGGCGGCGTGCTGAACTTCGACGCGGAGCAGTCGCGGCGCGACATGGCGATAGGCTATCTCGACGCGAAGCGCGTTCTGTACGGCCTATATGGCAAGCATTATTACATCGAGCGCAGCATGACCGACAGGGAAGCGCTCAATATGCTGCTCGACAGCCTCGAAACAGGGGTGAACCTGCGGCAGTTCTGCGAGCGGGATCTGCCGAGAGTTGCGCGGCATCTCGACGCCGAGGGCGATTATTACGAGCTGCTGATCGCGGTGCTTGAAGATGCGGCGGAGAAGCAGAACATTGACAACATGCGGATATATAAAGATACCGAGCTTGTTGCAAAGCTCGAAGAGAGCAGAGAATAACGGTTTATGGGGCGGCCGCTGTGCCGCCCCCTTTTCTTTTGTGCCGTGAACAGATTTTTGAACAAAGCGAAGTCTTGTGTTTATCCGAAAAATATGGTAATATAATCAGATGTATAGAAATTATCATGGGGGAATGTGCCAATGACGGTGATCAACGCGATAATACTGGGGCTGGTGCAGGGAATAGCCGAATTCCTGCCGATATCAAGCTCCGGCCATCTTGCCATTCTGAATAATCTCTTCGGCATGACCACGACCGAAAACGGGCATATGTTCTTCGATGTGCTGCTGCATCTCGGCACGCTGATTTCAATCTGCATCGTTTACTGGCAGGACATTGTTGATATGTTTTATGAGGTGCTGGCGTTTGCAAATCTCGGCCCGCGCGCAGGGGAGCGGCAGGAGCGCTATCCTGCGGCAAGGCTTTTCTTTATGATTGTCCTTGCGACACTGCCGCTGTTTCTCATTCTGCCCATAAACGACATGCTGGAGGGCCTATACTATAATAACGTGTTCATAGGTCTGGCTCTAATACTCACCGGCGCGATGCTCTATGTCTCAGATAAGATGAAGCCCGGCCGCAAAAACGAAAACAGCATGACCGTATGGGACGCGCTTATCATCGGCCTGTGCCAGTGCGTTGCGACGATACCCGGGCTCTCCCGCTCGGGAACCACGATAACCGCCGGCATCGCAACCGGTCTGCGCCGCGAATTCGCGGTAAAGTTCTCGTTCCTGATGTCGCTGCCCGCGGTGCTCGGGGCGAACATCCTGAGCCTTGTTGACGCGGTGCGCGAGGGGATCGACATGCAGTATATGCCGGCCTATCTTATCGGCACGGCAGTGGCTATGGTGTCCGGCATCGGCGCTATCAGCCTTCTCAAGTACATATCCAAAAACAGCAAATTCGGCGGCTTTGCGTACTACTGCTGGGTCGCGGGCGCGCTGACGATAGTCCTCTCGATGATATTCTGACCGGAAAGGAACCGATAATGGCACAAACTAAGGGTAAAAAGAGTACATCAACAAAAACGAAAACTCAGACAAAGGCAAAGAAGACGCCCGAAAAGGACAATACTCCGCCTCCCGCGCCTCCGGCTCCGCCGATACGGCGCGAGGCGGGCGCGTTTGTCTTTCTGTTTCTCGCGGTGTTCACGGCTGTCGGCATGTTCAATACAGACGGCGCGTTCATCGCATATTTCACGGGACTTGTGAAGGGGCTGCTCGGCTGGGGCTTCTGGCTTGTCGCGCCGGCATTCCTGTTTGCGGCGGTCATCCTCGGCTTCCATAAGGGACGCCCCGTTGCGGCGCGCGTATGCTGCGCGCTGCTGTTGCCGCTGCTGTTCGCGGCTATGGCAAATCTCGCGTTTTATGAGCTGCCGGGCGGTGAATTTGATTTAAAAACAGCGGCCAACACTCTGTTCATTCAGGGCAAGGCGCTCGAATGTGGGGGCGCGGTCGGCGGACTTCTGTCGCTGGCGCTGAAAAAGCTGTTCAGCGTATACGGCGCGTTCCCGCTGCTGCTGGCGCTGTTCGCGCTGTGTCTCATAACGGCGTGTAATTCCAGCATATCCGATATAATCAAGAAAATCCGCGAGAGAAGCCATGCGGAGTATGACCCGGCGATGTACGACGAGCCGGAGATAAGACAGGAGCGCACAGCGAGGAAGCCGTCGCGGAGCGCGTCCGATGCTCCGGCAATCGCTCCGGTGTCACGCCGCAGTGTATATCCCATAGATATCCCGCTTGGGGACGACGAGGAGGCGCTGCCGCTCAACCGGTTCGAGACACCGGCTGAGCCTGAGACAAAGGCGAAAAAGGCCAAGGTGCGCAGAAAGCTCCCGGACGACCGGCCGGAAGATGTTCAGCCCGCGCCCGTTGTTATCCCAGAGCCGCAGCCCAAGGCGGCGGAGAACGACGATCTGGGTGACGGCTTCCGTGAGTTCCCGATCAGGCGCAAGGTAAAGCCCGCGCCCGTTGCGATGGCCGCGGAGATAAACGACCCGCCGAAGGCGAAAAAGGTCAAGCGAGACGAGGTCGACGCGGAGGCAAAGGCTGTGGAGAGTGCCGTACAGGCAGCTCAGGCGGCGGACGGAGACTATGTGTTCCCGCCGACATCGCTCCTGCGCGCAGGCTCCGGCACGGTGGCCGACTGCCGCGACGAGATAATGGTCAACCGCGACCGGCTTGAAAAGGCGCTCATCAGCTTCGGCGTCAATTCGCCGATAACGAACATAACCCGCGGCCCCACCGTGACGCGCTATGACATCGAGCTTGAGCAGGGGCTGAAGCTTGCCAAGGTCACGAACCTCGCCGGTGATCTGGCGCTGGCGCTCGGCGTTATGAATGTCCGCGTCGCGCCGATACCGAACATGGTGGCGACCGTCGGCATCGAGGTGCCGAACAAGATCGTCAGCACCGTGTACCTGCGCGATATAATCGAGTCGCAGCGCTTTACAAGCGCAAAATCGAAGCTCAGCTTTGCACTGGGCAAGGATATCGGCGGCGAGTGCATAGTCGGCAACATTGCAAAGCTGCCGCATATGCTTATCGCAGGTACGACAGGCTCCGGCAAATCCGTGTGCATGAATTCGCTGATACTGAGCCTGTTGTACAAGGCGCGTCCTGACGAGGTTCGCCTGATAATGATCGACCCGAAGATGGTGGAGCTTGGCGTATATAACGGCATCCCGCATCTGTATGTTCCGGTCGTCACCGATCCGAAGAAAGCGGCGGGTGCGCTGCAATGGTCGGTCGTCGAGATGATGAAGCGCTACCGCCTCTTCTCCGAGGCCGGTGTGCGTGACATCGCAAATTACAATAAGCACTGCGCCGAGACCGGCGAAGCGACGATTCCGCAGGTCGTCATCGTCATAGACGAGCTTGCAGACCTCATGCTCGTCGCCTCCAAGGAGGTCGAGGAGAGCATATGCCGCGTCGCCCAGATGGGGCGCGCCGCCGGTATGCACCTCGTCATTGCGACACAGCGTCCGTCGGCGGACGTCATAACCGGTCTTATGAAGGCGAATATCCCGTCGAGGATCGCGTTTGCCGTCTCGTCCGCGATGGAGAGCCGCATAATTCTTGACCAGGCCGGCGCGGAAAAGCTTGTCGGCATGGGCGATATGCTGTATTCTCCCGTCGGCTGCGGCAAACCCACGCGCATTCAGGGTGCGTTCGTCTCCGACGAGGAGCGTGAGGATGTTATACAGTTCATCAAGGAGAGCACCGGCGGAGCGCAGGTGAACTCCGAGATCGAGGAATTCATGGACAAGGCCGCCGAGGACAAAAAGGGCGCGGCGGATTTCAAGGACGACAAGGACGAGGATTCGCTCATGGGCAGCTACGACGAGATGCTGCCGCAGGCTGTCGAGGTCGTGCTGGAGATGAAGCAGTGCTCTGTCTCGATGCTCCAGCGGCGCATAAAGCTGGGTTATTCCAGAGCGGCACGCATTGTCGATCAGATGGAAGAGCTGGGCGTTGTCGGCCCCTACGAGGGCGCGAAGCCGCGCAGCGTCGTTATCGACCGCGACGGCTGGAACGCGCTGAAGGTGCAGCTTGGCCTTGCGAGCGACGTCGGTGCCGAGCTTGCGGCGGATATGGCCGACACCATGAACGATGAGGAAGACTAGATAAGATAAAATGGATTATTTCAAACCGGATATGACCGCGCTGGACGCCAACAAGCTTAGTATGCTGGCGCTGGCGCATGTCGGGGACGCGGTGTACGAGCTGCTCACCCGCACAATGCTGTGCACGAGGGCGAACAGCTCCGTCGCGCAGCTTCATAAGCAGACGGTTTCGTACGTGAACGCTCCGGCACAGGCGCGCGCGGCGGAGAAGATCCTGCCGCTGCTGGACTCCGAGGAGGCTTCGGTGTACCGCCGCGGGCGGAACGCGAAGGTCAATTCCGTGCCGCATAATGCGGATATCGGGCAGTACCACGCTGCGACAGGGCTTGAGGCGCTGTTCGGCTGGCTGTATCTGCAGGGGCGGACGGAGCGCGTGGAGGAGCTTTTCCGCGCGATAATGGAGGCTGAATAAATGCCGCTTGACGCTATTACAATATCCGCGCTCTGCGATGAGTTGCGGCCGCAGCTAGAGGGCGCGCGTATCGACAAGGTGCAGCAGCCGGAGCGGGACGCCGTCCTGCTCTCGGTGCGCAGCCTCGGCAGGAACCGCCGCCTGCTCATCGCGGCGGGCGCGGGGAACGCGCGGCTTCATTTCACGGCGGAGAGCATAGAAAATCCCGCCGAGCCGCCGATGTTCTGCATGCTGCTGCGCAAGCATCTGACAGGCGCGAGGATCGTTTCGATAAGCCAGCCGGAGCATGAGCGTATGCTGGAGCTGGAGATCGACACGCATGACGAGATGGGCTTTGCTGCGCGCAAAAAGCTTGTGATTGAGCTTATCGGGCGCAGCTCGAACCTCATCCTTGTCGGCTCCGACGGGCGCATCATCGACTGTATGCGCCGTATGGATTTTGCCGGAGACGCGGAGCGCAGCATGATGCCGGGCATGTTTTACCGTATGCCGCCGAAGCAGAACAAGCTGTCCGTGTTCGACGCTGCCGAGGACGAGCGCCGCGCGCTCATCGCGCAGGCGGATAGAGCGGCGCCGATGGATAAATGGCTGCTGTCGGCATTTTCGGGGCTGTCGCCGCTGCTGTGCCGCGAGCTTGCACATCGCTGCGGAGGGGACTATGAGCGGCTTGACAGCTGCATTTCCGCACTGCTTGAAAGCATTGCCAACGGCGAGACCGCGCCGTATATCCTCACGCGAGACGGCGCGCCGTTTGATTACAGCTGCATTGCGATAGGCCAGTACGGGAGCGCGGCGGAGACGGAGCGCTTCGACAGCTTTTCGGAGCTGCTGGACAATTTCTACGCCAGACGTGACAGACTTGAGCGCCAGCGCCGCCGCGGCAGCGAGCTTACGCATTACGTCAAGACTCTGCGCGACCGCACAGCGAGAAAGCTTGCCGCGCAGAGCGAGGAGCTGAGCCGTGCGGACAGCCGCGAAGGGCTGAAAAAGCAGGCGGAGCTGGTCACGGCGAACATATACCGCATGAAAAAAGGGGACAGGGAGCTGAGGTGCGAGGACTATTACGAGCCAGACTGCCCTGAGATCGTCATCCCGCTCGACGTGCTGAAAACGCCGCAGCAGAACGCGGCGGCAATGTATAAGGAATATAACAAGCTGAAGGCCGCGAAGGAGCATCTGACGGTGCTCGTCGCGCAGGGCGAAGCGCAGCTTGATTATCTCAACAGTGTCATGAGCGAATTGCAGTGCGCCGAGAGTGAGAAGGATCTGGCCGATATCCGGCTTGAGCTTATCTCCTCCGGATATGACCGCAAGGCGAAGGCCGTGAAAAAAGAGCGCCTGCGTCCGCAGCAGCCGCTGCGATTTGTCACGGATGACGGGCTGGAAGTCCTCGTTGGGCGCAGCAATATCCAGAACGACGAGCTGACGACGAAGCTTGCCCGCCGCACGGACTACTGGCTGCATACGCAGAAGGTGCACGGCAGCCATGTCATCCTGCGCTGTGACGGGCTTGAGCCGCCGCAGCGGAGCGTCGAGCAGGCGGCCTGCATCGCAGCCTATTATTCGCAGGGCCGCGCCTCCGGCAAGCTGCCGGTGGATTACACCATGGTGCGCTTCGTGCGCAAGCCCTCCGGCTCGCTGCCGGGCAAGGTGATCTATACCGATTACAGGACAATCATCATCGAGGGCGACGAGAGCCTTGTCGAAAGGCTCCGCGTCAAAAAATGAATCGCAGCCTGGCCGCAGCCAGTGATGTGCAATTTAACCAATTAAATCGGCGAACAAGACCCGTATTTTTTATTCATACGGGTCTTGACATTTTTCGTCGCGGTGCTATAATACGCACAACAGGTGAAAACTTCAAACCTATGACGGAGAGAAGTAACCAGTGCAGAAAACCCTCAGAGAGTCCCGGATGGTGTGATCGGGACGGCGGACGGCTGGCGAATGGACTTCGGAGGGCGGATCGAAAGGGCGACTGAGTAGAGACCGACGGGTATCCCACCCGTTATCCATCGGGGCGCATATGATGGTATGCGTAAGCGAGCGGACGTTTTTATGACGTCAATTTGGGTGGTATCGCAGAAGTGAACGGCTTTTGTCCCATGTGTATGGGATAAAGGTCTTTTTTCTTTTTCCCGGCCCCGGCGCAGCCCGGAAAACATCTGCCATCCAAAATCATATAAAATCGGAGGAAAACACAATGAAAACCAACAGCATTATCAAGAAGATCTTTGCAATGCTCCTTGCCTGTGCCATGATGCTGGCCTTTGCGGCCTGCGGCAGCAGCCCCGCGCCGGCAGCGTCGGAAGCCCCCGCCGCCGAGGACGACGGCACCGTAAAAGTCGCAATAATCAAGCAGCTTGACCATGCGTCTCTCGACGAGATCGCAAACGCGATCGCCGCCCGCTTTGATGAGATGAACGCCGCGGGTGACGTCAAGGTCGAGTATTCCATAAGCTCCGGCCAGAACGACCAGACCATTCTCAAGCAGCTGTGCGATCAGGCAATAGCCGATAAGGTCGACGTCATCGTCCCCATCGCGACCACCGCCGCGCAGGTAGCGACCCTCTCCGCTGAGGGCACCGGCGTCAAGGTCGTCTACGCCGCAATATCCGACCCCGCGGCCGCGAACCTGACCGGCATCGACTACGTCACCGGCACCAGCGACGCGCTGAATACCTCCTTCATCCTTGACATGATGTTCGCGCAGAACCAGGATATCAAGAAGGTCGGCCTGCTGTACTCCCTGTCCGAGCCGAACTCCGCCACCCCGATAGCCGACGCGAAAGCATACCTCGACGCGAAGAACATTGAATACGTCGAGCAGACCGCGAACACCAACGACGAGGTCGTCGCCGCAGCATCCGCCCTTATCGCAGCTGACGTTGACGCGATCTTCACCCCGACCGACAACACCATAATGGCCGCTGAGCTTGCAATTTACGAGGATCTCGCAAACGCCGGCATCCCGCACTACACCGGCGCTGATTCCTTCGTCCGCAACGGAGCCTTCGCTACCTGCGGCGTGAACTACACCGAGCTTGGCCGCAAGACCGCGGAGCTGGCCATCAGAGCCGTTTCCGGCGAAGCGCTTCAGGACTTCTACCTCATGGACGGCGGCATCATCACCGTCAACACCGAGACCGCCGCTGCCCTCGGCGCGGATTACTCCGTGTTTGCCGACATGGGCGAGCTGGTCGAAGTCACTACTACCAAGGACTGATATTGATATTCACCGTCCCCCAGCGCAACGCTGGGGGAACCGGCCTGAAAGGAGTTTTTGCCAATGCTGATAATCAGCCAGACCGCGCTGGAACTTGGCTTCATGTACGCGCTTGTGGCGATGGCGCTTTTTTTGAGCTATCGCATCCTTGATATCGCAGATATGACGACCGACGGCTGCTTCGTGCTCGGAGCCGCCGTCTCGGTCACGCTCTCAGCCGCAGGGCATCCGTTCCTCGCGCTGCCCGCCGCGATGCTCGCGGGAGCATGCGCCGGATTCGTCACGGCGTTTTTGCAGACGCGTCTCGGCGTCCCGTCGATACTCGCTGGTATAGTCACGAACACCGGACTTTATACGATAAACCTCATGGTCATGGGCTGGAAGTCGAATTTCAGCCTCCTCGGCGGCACGACGATATTCACCCTCCTGCGCGACACCGGTATCGGCGGCGACTGGTACGAGCTGCTGCTGGCGGCGTTTATCACTATCCTTGCCGCGGTTCTGCTGAGACTTTTCCTCGGTACGCGGCTTGGCCTATCTATCCGCGCGACGGGCGACAATCAGGACATGGTGCGCGCATCGTCCTTAAACCCGAACTTTACGATAACCGTCGGCCTCTGCATCGCAAACTCTCTGACCGCGCTCTCCGGCGCGATAGTCGGCCAGTATCAGAAAACCGTGGACATAAATTCCGGCACGGGCATTGTCGTCATCGGCCTTGCCTGCCTAATTATCGGCGAAACTCTGCTTGGCCGCCGCACGGTCACAAAGGGCGTCATCGCCGTGATCCTCGGCTCGATAGTGTACCGCTTCATTTACGCGATAGTGTTCTACACCAAGGTCGTTCCGGTAGAGTGCCTGAAGCTTCTGACGGCGGTCATAGTCGCGCTGGCGATCGCCGCGCCGAGCATCAAAAAATGGGCGGCGTTCCAGCACCGCAAGCTCGCGGCGCAGAGAAGGGGAGGAAACTGACATGCTTGATATAAAGAACATCTCCAAAACCTTCAACCCCGGCACCGTGAACGAAAAACGCGCGCTGACCGACCTTTCGCTGCATCTTGAGCAGGGCGACTTTGCGACGATAGTCGGCTCGAACGGCGCGGGGAAATCCACGCTCTTCAACGCGATCGCGGGCTGCTTCTATGCCGATACCGGCAGCATCTCGCTTGCCGGACGTGACATCACCTTCACCCCGGAGCATCAGCGCAGCCGCGTTATCGGGCGGCTGTTTCAGGACCCGCTCCGCGGCACCGCGCCGCACATGACGATAGAAGAAAACCTCGCGCTCGCGTATCTGCGCGCCTCGCACGGAAATCCCTTCAGCCGCATATCCCGCGCTGATAAGGAAAAGTTCCGCGCACAGCTGTCGCTGCTGGATATGGGGCTTGAGGATCGTATGCGGCAGCCGGTCGGCCTGCTGTCGGGCGGTCAGCGCCAGGCGCTGACGCTGCTGATGGCGACGATGGTTCCGCCCCAGCTGCTGCTGCTCGATGAGCACACGGCGGCGCTCGACCCTGCGACGGCGGAAAAGGTGCTTGAGCTGACACAGCGCATCGTCGAGGAAAGCCATATAACCTGCCTTATGGTCACGCACAACATGACGCAGGCGCTTGAGCTTGGCAACCGCACCCTGATGATGGCGGACGGCCATATCGTCATGGACGTCAGCGGCAAGGAACGCGAGAGGATGACCGTTGACAGCCTCGTCGCTAAGTTCAAGGCCGGAACCGGCAGGGCGCTTGATAACGACAGGATGCTTCTCTCGTAAATAACTTAACAGCTAACAAACCGCATTGATGTATCATCAATGCGGTTTGCCGTTAAATGCAACAAAAATGTGTGCGGGCGAATAGCTATTATGACGGAATTGAAAAGCTGAGTTGCCAATAGTTATTTTTTAGGCTATTATAATGATATTCAGGTGCGCTCGGCGCATAAAGGGGAGGAATATTATGGCACAACTCAGACCAAAGATCGTGAAGCTCGCAAAGATAATCGGCGGCGCTTCAGGTATGCTCGTCAAGATAGATGAGAACGCTCCGGAGTATTACTGCATGGAGAACATTGTCTCCGATGACGAGGCCGACATCGCCATCGCCGCGGGACTGCGCAAGGAACGCACTGCGGGCTGGCTGGCCGCAAAGGTGAGGAAGACTGTCGCGGAGATACAGCCTGCGCTGGATAACCTCGTGTACTACGGCGTGTTCCGCCGTGTGTACAGCGAAGAGCTGGGCGAGGATACATATTTCATGCAGATATTCGCGCCCGGCATACTCGAAATGATGGTGAATAATCAGCCGCTCATGGCGGCGCATCCTGAGGTCGGCCGCGCGTTTGAGGAATACACGCGTCTGCGTATGCAGGCGATGGGGCCGATACTGCCCGACGGCTACGGCCTTATGCGCGTTATCCCCGTGGAGAGCGCTATCGAGGGGCTGCCCGGCGTTACCGACGACGAGCGCCTGTCTTACTATTTGAATAAATACGACACCTTCTCGGTCTCGCCATGTTCGTGCCGCGCGTCGCGTACGCTGTTGGGGGACGGCTGCGGACATCTTGCCGAGGATATGTGCGTCCAGATGGGCAAGGGGGCGGAGCACTACATCCGTTCCGGCCGCGCGCGTCAGATAAGCCGCGAGGAGGCTTATGAGATCGTAAAGCGTGCCGAGGAAAACGGCCTCATGCACGATATCCCGAACATCGAGGGCAGCGGCGAGACGTCGGCTATCTGCAACTGCTGCGCCTGCGCCTGCTTCGGACTTCGCGCCGGTATGATGTTCGGCGCGCGCGACGCGATCCGCTCGAACTTCGTTGCCGAGGTGGATGAAGCCAAGTGCGTGGCCTGCGCGCAGTGCGTCGAGGTATGTCCCGGCAACGCACTGAAGCTCGGCCAGAAGCTCTGCGCAACGAATGACACCTCCGCGCCAAAATATACGAAGATAACCGAGACCTTCAACTTTGCCAAGGCCGTCAACGAAAACTACCGCGAGAACCGCGAGGACGTCCTGCCGAGCGGTACCGCGCCATGTAAGGCCGCATGTCCCGCTCATATCCCTGTGCAGGGCTATCTCAAGCTCGCCGCGCAGGGGAGATATACCGAGGCGCTGGAGCTTATCAAAACGGAGAACCCGTTCCCTGCGGTCTGCGGGCGAATCTGCAACAAGCGCTGTGAGGCCGAGTGCACCCGCGGCGACGTTGACGAAGCGGTCGCCATTGACGAGGTCAAGCGCTTCATCGCCGACCACGACATGCACGAGGAGACCCGATTTGTGCCGAAGATGGTCAACCAGATCGGCAGACCGTATACCGAGAAGATCGCCGTCATCGGCGCGGGGCCTGCCGGTATGAGCTGTGCGTATTATCTGGCGCAGAAGGGCTATCCCGTCACCGTGTTCGACCGCAACCCGGTTCCGGGCGGAATGCTGACTCTCGGCATACCGTCATTCAGGCTTGAGAAGGACGTGCTCAACGCCGAGATAGACATTCTCAAGGAGATGGGCGTCGAATTCAGGTGCGGCGTCGAGGTCGGCAAGGACGTCACCATTCAGCAGCTGCGCGACGAGGGCTACAAGGGCTTCTATCTGGCGATAGGCGCGCAGAAGTCCGCAAAGCTGCGTATCCCCGGCGAGGAGCTGGAGGGCGTGCTCGGCGGCGTTGACTTTCTGCGGGAAGTGAACCTCGGCAACAAGCCGGACATCGGCAGGCGGTGCGCCGTTATAGGCGGCGGCAACGTTGCGATGGACGTATGCCGCAGCGCCGTGCGTCTCGGCGCAGAGGAGACCTATGTATTCTACCGCCGCTCCGAAGCGGAGATGCCCGCAGACCCCGAAGAAGTCCGCGAGGCGATGGAAGAGGGCGTGAAGTTCCGCTTCCTGAGCGCGCCTGTTGAGATCATCGGCACAGACGGCAGAGTCAGCGCGATAAAGATCGAGAAGATGGCGCTTGGCGAGCCGGACGAGAGGGGACGCCGCAAGCCCGTCGGCACCGGAGAATTTGAGATCGTTGAGATAGACAGCGTCATCGGCGCAGTAGGCCAGACTGTTGACTGGGGTACGCTTGACGTCGGTGCGCTCAAGACCACGAAGAAGAACACCGCCGAGGCCGACAGCCTGACCTATCAGACTGCGCAGCCTGACATCTTTGTCGGCGGCGACTGCTACACCGGCCCGAAGTTCGCGATAGACGCGATTGCGGCAGGCAAGGAAGCCGCCATCTCGCTGCACCGCTATGTCCACCCCCGACAGACGCTCACCGCGGGGCGCGACCGCCGCGAGTACCGCGCACTCGACAAGGAGCACGCGATGATCGGCGTCGGCGGCTTCGACAGGGAACACCGCCAGACTCCGGGCTACAACGCCGCAAAGGCCAAGACCTTTGCCGACGCGCGCGTGACATTTACAGAAGAGCAGGTGCGCAAGGAATGCGCCCGCTGTCTCGGCTGTGGAGCGACCAAGGTTGATAGCTATCTCTGCATCGGCTGCGGGCTCTGCACCACGAAGTGCAAGTTTGACGCGATACATCTAAAGAAAGTCCGTGACTGGCACGCGGCGCCGTTCGAGGCGATGCCGATAAAGGTCGCGGAGAATCTTGTCAAGCGCACCGGCGGCATTGTCAAAAAGGCGGTAACGAAATAATGCACGAGCTTGGCATTTGTGATGCGCTGCTGAAAATGGTCGATGGTATCGCGCGCGACGAGGGGCTTGTCTGCGTGAAAAAGGTGACGGTAGAGGTCGGCTCGCTGTCCGGCGTCGTTCCGGCATACCTTGCCGACTGCTGGAATGCCGTGACCGACGGGACGCCGTATCAAAGCACGGCGTTCGAGGTCGAAACGCTGCCGGGCATCGCACAGTGTATTGACTGCGGTGAGAAATTCACCGCGGATATTGAGAAGCTTGCCTGCCCGCGCTGCGGCGGAAAAAAGCTCACGCCGCTGACCGGACGTGAGCTTATGCTGAAAGAAATTGAAGCGGATTAAACAATTCAGCGCCAAGAAAGAATACTACGCAAAAAGCTGCTATCGATCGATAGCAGCTTTTTATTATCATGTTTCCGAACTGTCAAGCACGCCGAAGCCGGCCACTTCTGTAGTCGGGATAGAGAAGACTATGCTTCCCGCTTTGCTGTCAGGCCCAGCCTTTTCGAGGATCGCGCGCATTATCCCCGCCTTCTGCCCAGCGGTGGAGACGATGAGGATGACCTCCTTCTCGTCGGCGATCGAGATGTTATAAAACTTCGGTGCGTCCTTTGATCCGGTGCCCTTGCCGTGCAGCACAGTCCCGCCGCGGGCGCCGGCGGCTCTTGCCGCGTTCATTACCATGTCGGTGCTGCCCTCGTTTGATATGGCTACGATAAGCTCATAGTCGTAGTTTATTGCCGGTGTGTATTTTGCGTTCTTTGTATCTCCGTTCATGTATGCCACGGCTTTTCCTCCTCCAACGCTTTTTATCGGTATAGCGATCACAAACCCGTGCCCCGGCACGCCGAGGTGCAGGTATCGCCGTTGCGCTGCTATAAGCTGCGCGGTTTTTTCTTCGTTTGCCACGGTGAGCACGACGCGTTTCTCGTTGGACTCTATGCCCAAGAGGTCGAGCATCCCCTGCATGGCCGTTCCGCGCCCGTGCAGCGTCACGGTGAGCGGAAGCGAAAGCTTTTCGCATATCTCCGTCAGCGCCCCGAGCGCTTCGGGATTGATTATGGATATAACGTAATTCATGCTCCCGTCTCCTCCCAAAGCTCTATTATATCAAAGTCGCCATACGTCTCGACTGCCGACGTATGCTTGGCCTTGAATTCATATATGAAGCCGACCGCCTGAATGGACAGCAACGGCAGCATTGCTACCATTGCGACGACGCCGAACGCGTCGCGCAGGACGTTCCCGCCCACGGCGATGCTCGCGCCCATGACAAACTGGAGCATAAAGGTCGCCGTCATGGGGCCGGAGGCGACTCCGCCGGAGTCGAATGCGATGGCGGTGTATATGTCCGGCACGAAGAACGACAGGCCGAGCGCCAGCGCGTAGCCCGGAACGAGGAACCATAGTATTGATATCCCTGTCAGAACGCGGAGCATCGATATGCCCATGGCAAGCGAGATCGCGACCGAGAGACTGAGCTTTATCGCGCGGCCGGGGATAGCTCCGGCGCTGACCTCCTCGATCTGCTTTTCAAGCACTCCGACGGCAGGCTCCGCCGAAATTATGAACCAGCCTAGCAGCATCGCAAGGGGGATTAGCAGCCAACTCATGCTGCCCGCGAGTGCAACTCCAAGCTCTGCGCCTAGCGCCGAGAAGCCGATGTTGACGCCGGTGAGGAACAGCACGAGACCGACATATGTATACAGAATACCAATGAGTATTTTTGCCAAGCTGCGGCGGTTCAGACGCAGCAGCGCAAGCTGGAATACAAGGAATATCGCAACAATCGGCAGCATGGCGACCGCCATTTCCTTCATATATACGGGGATAGCTGCGAGAAACGCGCGCCCTATCCCGACCGTGCTGTCGTATGATGCGGCGCTGATATCAACGACGGCGCTGCCGCCGCTGGAGAAAAAGCCGAGCAGCAGGACAGAGAGAATAGGCCCGATCGAGCACAGCGCGACAAGACCGAAGCTGTCCGCCTCGGCGCGATCGTCGCTTCTGACCTTGGAGACACCGAGCCCCATAGCGAGGATGAACGGCACGGTCATCGGCCCCGTGGTGACTCCGCCGGAGTCAAAGGCGATGCAGAGAAAGTCACGATCCGTAAACGCGGCGAGCACAAAAATCAGCGTATAGCACACGATGAGTATCCACCGGAGCGAAGCGCCGGTGAGGATGCGGAGCATACATATTGCCATGAATAGCCCGACTCCCGCGCCGACGGTCACGAGCAGGACGCTGCTTTTGATATGCGGAACGGTCTGCGCCAGAACCTGCAGGTCAGGCTCCGCGACAGTGATGGCGAAGCCGAGCAGGAAGCAGACACCGAGTATCAGCGGCATATTCTTTGTTCGGGTCAGCGCCGTGCCGATCTTGCTGCCGATGGGCGTCATGGACTGCTCCGCGCCGAGCGAGAACAGCCCCATTCCAACGACCAGCATCACCGCGCCTATCAGAAAGCACAGCAGCAGATCGGGGCGCATCGGCGTGACCATGAGACACATCAGAAGCACTATGACCGCGATGGGCAGCGCCGACAGCGCGGCTTCAACGATCTTTTCTTTGACTGCGGTTCTGTTTTTTTCCAGCTGAGTTAGTTTTATAATATCACTCCCTGAGATTTTTATTTTCCTAATAGTAACATGAAACCGCATGTTATGGCAAGCCAACTTCGCATAATAATGTGCATTGGACACAAAATGTTTAAAAAATTGCGGCTATCTTAACAGAAAAATAGCGCGGCGGTGCGGCGCAGAAAAAATCAGCACCGGACAAAGTCCGGTGCTGACCTATGGGGGGTGCTTCGCATCGACTGCGGCTGCGACACTGAGCCGGTACAAAGCATATAAGGAGCTTAAAGCAGAGCGTTTATCTTCGCTTCAACTTTTTCGGCGGTGTCCTTGGGGACTATGCCGGCCGCGACGACTTTGTCGAATATCTCGCCGCATTTTTTCTTGTTGAACATCTTTATGGGGTATTTGAGGAGCTGGGGAGCGTCCTCCTTGATGACGGCCGCAGTCGCGGGATTGTCAAACAGTTCCTTTACGGTCAGGCTTCTGAAATCCATATCGGTTCTCCTTATAATTATTTTGGGATCAAATCAGACGATGTTGTACTTCTTCAGCAGGTCGACGACGACGTTGTTGGTAAGCGGCTCCTTGACGAGACCGAGCAGCGGGAGAATAGTGGGCAGCAGGAACTCCAGCGGCTTCTTGCCGTCGAGCAGCTTGCTGGTAGCATACAGCAGGTCGCGGATATCGTACACGGAGCCCCAGACTTCGGGCACGCCGCGGTCAATGTTGCAGAGCGTGTAGACCGCTTCCATGCCGGTGCGGATGGAGTACTCGGTGGTGAACACGGTGTCGCGCGGAGTGTCGGCGAACTGACCGACGAATGCGAGGTTGACGGAACCGTCGGGAACTACCTTGGGGCGGTCGCCCTCGGCTCTGGGCATGAAGAAGGTGGTGACGTAGGGCATCATGCAGGGCGTGGTGTTGCACTCTTTTTCGGCGAGCTCCATGATCTGATCCTCAGGGATGCCGATGTGGTACAGCCACTCTGCGCACAGCTCAATGCCGGTGCAGTCGCACATGTTCTTCTTGATGAAGTCGCCCTTGTCGTCCCAGCAGTTCAGACCGTAGACCCAGATGAGGCAGTGGTCGGAGGGCTGCTCTTGGAACTGACCCTGACGGTTGATCGTCCAGCTGATCAGCCAGCTGGAGTCGCGGCAGGTGACGATGCCGCCGGTGACGACCTTGCCGGAGAGGGGATCTCTCTTGCATATCTTCTGGATGGCGTCAAGTATCTGCTTGTTGGAGGTGTCGACAGTCCAGGATTCCCAGCTGGTCTCCTTGATGCCGGCGAAGAACTTTTCAGGACGGCCGAAGGCGGGATCCTGCGCCGCAATCTTCTTCCACATCTCGATGGAGGGGCCTTCGCCGTTCTTGACGGTGACGACGGGGGCGTGGGTCTGATCGCCGTAGGCGGAGGCGTCGCCCTGGCAGCCGTTGGTGCAGATGACGAGGTCGTTCTCGGTCAGGTCGATGACCTTCTCAACGCCGCCCTGCGTGAACTCTATCTTCTTTGCGACTTTCTTTTCGGGCGTGCAGTCGCAGACGATGTTGGTGACGGTGGTGTCGTACAGGATCTTTCCGCCGTGGTCGGTGATGTACTTGCACATCGGCAGAATCATGGATTCATACTGGTTGTAGCGGGTGAAGCGGAGCGCGCTCAGGTCGGGCAGACCGTCAATGTGGTGGATATAGCGCTGAAGATAGAGCTTCATCTCAAGGGCGGAGTGCCACTTCTCGAAGGCAAACATGGTCTGCCAGTAGGTCCAGAAGTTGGTCTGGTAGAAGTCCTCGTCGAACACGTCGTCAATCTTTTTATCCTCAAGGGACTTGTTCGTTGCCATGAACAGCTTGAGCAGCTGAGTTGCGGCGGAGGGGTTCAGACCGTATTTTCTGTCGGTGTGGGCGTCCTGCCCCTGCTTCTCGGTGACGCGGCAGAGGGAGAAGTTCGGGTCTTCCTTGTTCAGGTGATAGTACTCGGAGAAAACGGTCTCGCCGGGATTGATGATGGAGGGGATGGACTTGAACAGATCCCACATGCACTCGAAGTGGTTATCCATTTCGCGCCCGCCGCGCATGATGAAGCCTTTGGTCGCGTCATAAATGCCGTCGCAGGAGCCGCCGGCGAGGGGGAGATGCTCGAAAAGGGTGATCTTTTCGCCCGGCATCTGGGCGTCGCGGATCAGGAAGCAGGCCGCCGCAAGACCTGCTAGGCCGGTGCCGACTATGTACGCCGACTTATCGTCGATACCTTCGGGCTTTTTGGGGGTTGCAAATGCCTCATAGTTACCGCTGCTGTAATACATTCTTCTTTCCTCCTGAATAATTTATTTTGTCTGCGCACTGCGCAGTAAATCACGGCTATTCCCCGGCTATCGCGGCAAGTCCGCCGCGGTCGAGAATATAGATCTTTCCGCGGCCGGTGGAGATAAGACCCATATCGCGCATGTGATCCAGCTCGCGGCTGATGACCACGCGCGTTGTGCCGAGGTCGTTTGCAATGTCCTCGTGCGTTATACGCACTTCGGCGGAATCGGGAGCGTCGTCGCTGAGGCGTTCGAGAAGAGCACGGGCGACACAGCTTCGCAGGGTGTTGAAAAAAGAATATGAGATATTGTTCAGAATATGCTGTGCCGTTTTTGCGCAGGCTTCAAAAATGAAATTCGCCATGAGAGGCTCCTCATAGGCGACCGGCGCCATGTCGGAGCGCTGGAGGTAGGCAAGCGTGGTGTTGTCAAGAGACTGAAGAGAGGGGACAACATCGTTGTCGCGGGCGTTATCGACGGTCATTATGCTGAACGCTTCGCCCTTCGGGAGCTTGAAAAGCGTTATTTCGCGCCCAGTACCTGAGCTGAGATACACCCGCAGCTTGCCCTCAAGCACGAAAACGATGCCGTCCTTTTTTACGGTCTTGAAGATGACATTTTCACCGGGCTTGTAGCGGCGGAATATTGCGTTTTCACGCAGGCGCTGCCGACTCTTTGCGCTCAGACTATCCCAAAAAGGTAAGCACTCAGATATATCGTGTCTTGTCATGTTGCACCTCTGAATAAGCTGTTATAGGCACTAACATATGTGCCTAAAAAAATATGGTGCAGTTCCATCAGCATCCGATCTTGTCTGAATTTTATCAAATCCTATCCGGATTTCTGCACCTTTTGTTACGCAACTATTGAAATAAATAGTCATGATATGAAGTTTGTATAAATCATATAAACTTATGTGTCCGCTTTTATATATCTTGCCAATACGTCGGAATAGAACATCAGCTTTTCGGTCGTGCTGACCTCGTATTCTGTGCCCTTGAAGATGTCGACGCCGGTGTAGGCGTTTATCATAAGCTGAAGGAACATGCGGGTATTGAGATCGGGGCGGACGGAGCCGTCGTCAATGCCTTCCTCGATCGCCTTGGCGGAGGGGATGGGTATCTCGCGGTCGTAAAACTGCCAGAAGATTTTATCCATGTCAATGTCACCGGCTTCGGGCGAGGTGGTGTAGCTCAGCATTTCGCGCGTGTACCGGTACCATTCGGGGAAGGTGATATAGGTGCTGTTATACTCCGCCATTGCCGCGAGGCAGCGGTCGTACCCAGTGCGGAGATTCTTCACCCGCTCCTGATAGCGCGCCATGAAGCCCTCGTAGAACACGACAAGCGCGTCACGCCACACGGCGAGCACAAGGCTGTCCTTCGTGCCGAAGTAGCGGTATACGGACATGGGGGTAAGTCCGGCTTCGTGCGCGATACGGTTTATAGACGTTGCGGCGACACCCTCAGATATAAAGAGCGACTGTGCAGCCTTTATTACTTTTTGTTTGTTCTGATCTCTTTCTTTGGAAGCGGCCATGTTATACCTCCGTGCGGTTTTCTTCAGTTTAACCCGCAGAAGGCCGCGCGTCAATAGTTCGTTTGGCGAGCCGCGTTTTCGAGCACGGATGCAAACGGGACTTTTTCCTGACATTTCAGTATATGCGGCCAAACGGGATTTATTATTTGGGAATGGCACGGCCTTGAAGGGGTTCTCTTTGTATGTTATAATTCTAAAAAACAAATCGGAATTTGGAGGTATGAATATATGGCAAGTGCGTATTACAAACCTTGCAAGGAATTTGATATTTGCAATGAGCTGATTGAAAAGTATTGGGAATCAAAACAATATGACAAATGCTTTGAAGGCCATTTGGTATTGGCAGAGCAGGGCTATCCCCTTGCTGAATGTCAAATAGGCTATTTCTATTACGAGGGACTTGGTGTGGAAAAGGACTTGGAAAAGGCACTATATTGGACTCGCCGTGCCGCAGAGCATGGTGATAGAGATGGTCAATACAATTTGGCAGAGTTTTATGAAGATGCAATCGGAGTAGAACGAGATATCGAACAGGCTAAGCATTGGTATCGACTTGCTGCATTGCAAAACGATGATTTGGCAATCGAGAAATGCAAAGAGCTTGGAGTTTCATTCTAATTGCACATCGCGGCATAATGAACAGTTCGTCAAATTCCAGTTTTTCTAAAAGCCAACTTCCGGTTTCCTGTCTTGTCTCCTTAAGCGCAAATTTGTTTATAACATATATTGACGTTTGGGCTTTAGGTTAATATAATTATAAAGCTTTACGTAAATATATAGAGAATCTGGTGATAAGAATGCACAATCTGCTGCACAGAAACGGAAAGCAAATGTCTGATTCGCTTATAACGGCGGTGTTTGTCATCCTGTCAGGCGGTTATCAGGACGCATATTCATACTGCTGCCGCGGCGGGGTTTTTGCAAACGCGCAGACGGGAAATATCGTCCTCATGAGCATAAACATGTTCGAGGGGAAACCGTCGTCGTGCATGAAATATCTGATACCGCTGGTAGCGTTCCTGGTCGGTATCTATGCTGCCGAGGTAATACACTATAAGTACAAGGATATGGAGAAGATACACTGGAGACAGATCATTGTTCTCTGCGAGATAGTGGTGCTGTTCGCAGTCGGCTTCATGCCGCAGAGCGTAAACGCTGCGGCGAACGCGTTTGTTTCGTTCGTCTGCGCGCTCCAGCTTCAGACCTTTCATAAGCTCAGAGGGCATGCCTATGCAAGCACTATGTGCATCGGTAATATGCGCAGCGGCATGACGGCGCTGCATGCGTATTTTATGAGCCACGATCGAAATATCCTCTATAAGGCGCTCACATATTTCGGCGTCGTGATAATTTTTGCAATTGGCGCGGGACTTGGCGGCGTTATCGTCGTCCGCTGGGGCGAGCACTCGATTTGGATAAGCTGCGTGCTCCTCGCGATAAGCTTTGCGCTTATGCAGATAAAGGACAAAAAATGATATGACAGAAAGACCGCTGCCAGCGTTTGCCGGCAGCGGTTTTAATTGCAGATGAAGCGGGTAAGCAAAGCTTACTTCATGCCGTTCTCGTAGGCCTCGATCATCTTCTTGACCATCTGGCCGCCGATGGAACCGGCCTGACGGCTGGTGAGGTCGCCATTGTAACCGTTCTTCAGGTTGACGCCGACTTCGGAAGCGGCTTCCATCTTGAACTTCTCCATAGCGTCGCGCGCTGCGGGATTGACAAGATGATTACTGGAATTGTAAGCCATAGTGTGCATCTCCTTTTCTCTCATTTCGGGTTTGTTTGCCCGAACATATCTTTTGCGGATACGGGCGATATATGCGGAAGCCGGATATGCAATTTTTGCTATATTAATTTAAGAAACCTCTGAATTAATCTGGATTAGCATAGAGACGGGGGATATGGTATAATAA
>OLRQ01001207.1_pt1 | contig 21412 bp, 20 predicted proteins | sample 1671971 | NCBI WGS metagenome assembly OLRQ01 (sample SAMEA3136631, study PRJEB25190) | human gut metagenome | biome: human gut; feature: human-associated habitat; material: faeces | place: Austria | collected 2013
AATAAGAAAAATAAATTGACATAAAATAAAAAATCCGATAAAGTGAAAGAAAAAAGAAAGAGAGTATAAAATGGGAGCATTTTATTTAGATATAAAAAAAGATTTATTAGATAAGATCTTAAGTGGAGTTTACCAGCAAGGAAGTATCATACCAAATGAATACGAATTAGCTGAGATCTACAACGTCAGCCGGCCGACGATCCGTAAGGCGGTACAGATTTTAGTGGATGAGGGATATTTAGAAAAACGTAAAAAACGAGGGACGATCGTATGTGATCCAACGATCCGGCAGGAATTTGCACAGGTGATTCAGACATTTAATAAAGAAGTAAAAGAAAAAGGACTGACTCCATCGACAAAAGTTCTGACATTCAAACAAGAAAAGGCAGAAGAAGAAGTCCGCCAGAAATTGAATCTCAAAGAAACAGAAAAAGTTTATAAACTGGTCAGATTGAGATACGTTGATGATCAGCCCAATGTTCTGGTTACAACGTATGTGCCATGCAGACTGTTTGAACATTTGTCAGAAGTTGATTTTGAAAAGGAGAGCTTATATCAGACATTTCATAAGGAAGGAAGAGATATCACATCCATACAGAGAAAGTTGGATGTGATCCTTGCAGATGAAACATGTGCGGATCTGTTAGATGTCAAAAATGGAGATCCTTTATTTTATTTTCATTCCACAGGATATGATGAAAGTCATACAGCGATTGAATATTCGATTGCGAAATATCGGGGAGATCGGAATAGCTTTGTTTTTCAACTTTCAAATAACGTGTATTATTCTTAATACATTTATTTACAAATATCAGTTTTTTCTGTATAATAAAGCACAATAAGCTGAAAACAGTGAATAAAACAATAAACAGCAACGCAGGAGGAATGACCATGAGCAAAATTCAGATGACCACTCCATTAGTAGAGATGGACGGAGATGAAATGACAAGAATTCTTTGGAAGATGATCAAAGATGAATTGTTATTACCATTTATTGATTTAAAAACAGAATATTATGACCTTGGGTTAGAACACAGAAACGAGACAAACGATCAGGTTACATTTGATTCCGCAGAAGCAACAAAGAAATATGGAGTTGCAGTCAAATGTGCAACGATCACTCCAAATGCAGCGCGTATGGATGAATATGATTTAAAAGAGATGTGGAAGAGTCCAAATGGAACAATCCGTGCGATCTTAGACGGAACAGTATTCCGTGCACCGATCACAGTCAAAGGAATCGAACCAACCGTCAGCAAATGGAAGAAACCAATCACGATCGCAAGACATGCCTATGGTGATGTATACAAAGGTGTGGAGATCAAAGTTCCAGGAGCAGGAAAAGCAGAATTAGTATTCACAGGAGAAGATGGAACAGAGATCAGAGAAACAATTCATGATTTTGACGGACCAGGAGTGATCCAGGGAATGCATAACATTGATGCATCTATTGCAAGTTTTGCAAGAAGCTGCTTTACATATGCATTAGACACAAAACAGGATCTGTGGTTTGCAACAAAAGATACGATCTCTAAGAAATACGATCACACATTCAAAGATATCTTCCAGGAAATCTTTGATGCAGAATACAAAGAGAAATTTGATGCAGCAGGAATTGAATATTTCTACACATTGATCGACGACGCAGTAGCCCGCGTTATGAAATCAGAAGGTGGATTTATCTGGGCATGTAAGAACTATGACGGAGATGTTATGAGTGATATGATCTCATCTGCATTTGGATCATTAGCAATGATGACATCTGTATTAGTATCACCACACGGATACTATGAATACGAAGCAGCTCATGGAACAGTACAGCGTCATTATTATAAACATCTGAAAGGTGAAGAGACATCTACAAACTCTGTCGCAACAATCTTCGCATGGACAGGAGCGTTAAGAAAACGTGGAGAATTAGATGGCAATGAAGAATTAATGGCATTTGCTGATAAACTTGAAAAAGCTACATTAGACACGATCGAGAGTGGTACAATGACAAAAGACTTGGCACTTATTACAACTCTTGAGAATGTGAATGCTGTGAATAGTGAAGAGTTTATTAAGGCAATTGCGGAACGCTTGAAATAGTGTTTAGTTTATGAGACAAAAATAAGGGACTGTAAAAAAGTCCCTTATTTTTGTCTCATAAAACTGAAGTCTATTCAAATCAGTATATAGAGGGTGTGTTACATTTCAAGGTATTTTTGAATTATATCCGTTTCAGATAAATCGATGTGTTTTAGAACAAAATCATAAAGAGGTTTTGCAAAGTCAGCATCTAAATCTAATTCTTCTACAATCTGATTAAAAGATTTTTGTTTCTTGACTTTTTTTAGAATTAATTTAATGAAACCACAGGACTCACCTTGTGATCTGCCTTCTAGTCTGCCTTCTAATCTGCCTTCTAATCGACCTTCCATTCTTCCTTTCTCTTCTAATTTTTCAAGTGCTTTACACATATTCACAGTACCTCCTTTTTGTTCAGATTTTATAGCATCGTTAATTAATTTTTGTGATTCAGTAATGCAACCAATTACCATGGCTAATTCGGATGATATATTTTTTTCTTTGTATATATCAGTGATTTTATCATATTTTTCGTCAAAAATAAATCTACTAATATTGAATATTGTGTTGACATCGTCGTTGTGAAATTTTAAATATTCACTTTTACGAAGCTCAATTAAGTTAAATTTATAATCCGAAATTAAAGGTTTAAAAGCATCTGGGATTTCCAGCATATCAATTAGGGAATGAGGACCGTCCCACGGATTTTCTCATGTGACGAAGTGGCATGGCATAGTGAATTTTTGATTGATTTTCAATTCCTAGAATTACGAAATCAACACCATAAGCAGATTTTTTGACGACATCGACAATTCTTTTTACGGTTTCAGCATAACCGTGGAATTGCAATAAGGATGAAACATCAGTGTCAACTTCTGTGAGATCATCCGGATTTAATTTTGGATTTCCGTCAAAGAAGCATGCATTAAAAAGATCAGCAAAACGTTTGTTATCTTTCCAGAAATTTTTAAGGATAGTATCGGGTGTTATTTTGGTTTTTACTTTTGTCATATGAATATTAGACCTCCTTTGGAGCGTGGAAATGGACAGGTATGGATCTGATTATGTAGAAATGGTAATTGAGAAATGCAAGATATAAGATACATGTCCAACAATAGTTTCATTGTGATAATATTAGCAAAAACAAGAATAAATGTCAATATATGTAAAATAAGATAGACGTAAATAAAATGATAAATGTAATGAAAAAGAGCTAGGAATAAAAACCTAACTCTTTTGTTATCACCAGTATAAAATTATGAATGATTTGGATGGGAGCTATCGGCCGCTTCAATCTTTCCATAATGATTCCAACCTCTGCTACCATGGTATCTGGTTGTGTGTCAATAAACAGTTGTTCCAGGTTCCAGAGAACCGCTTGCCCAGTCAAATCCACCAGCCATCCAGCCGTTACCACCATTTGCACCGCCACCGTATTCACTTTTTTCTTCTACAGATTTTAAAGTCCCATCACTGTTAACAAGAATTCGGTTTAAATTAGAGTTTAGACATCCACTGCCTTTATAACCTCGGTGATCCTTTTCAGCACTGCTATATGAATGATTTTTCCATTGATAACCATAAGATGGCTCCGGATTTGAGTGGATTGCACATGCAATTTTATAACATGCTGTCGTGCAATAATTCTCAGCTGCGAACACTTCTTCAAACGCCATAGGCTTTTCGTATTTTCTTTTCATAAAAATTCCCCTTGTATTTAATTTATACTCATTATAAAAAATCCCTCTAAAGATATTTACACTCAAATATTATAGATGTAACATTGGTAGAATGCAAGAAAAAAAGTTGCAGTTGAGAAAGTTTATATAAAAATAAAGTTGTCACTGAAATGATAGATTTTGGCGATTGATATAAAAGTTTGAAACTAGAGGATTCCAAAAGAGACAGAAAAATATGGAAGAATCAGTATAGCAGAAAAATCAATCTTGTAAGACAAGCTGTAGATCAGGCAATGCTATTTCTATAAAAGAGTAAGACTAATCATTGATAGATGTTATAGGTAAGTAGCGAAAAGTGTCCCCGTTTTCAACTGTCGAAAACGGGATTATATAAGGAAAAACTGCTTGAAGCAAGTATTTTTATGAAAAATTCAGTGATTGATAGATAAATGTTATGATATAGGAAGAGATTACGTGTGAACTTAAGATTATTTACTGGTAGATTGCGAAAAAAATAAGTATTTTTTTACAAATGATTGAAAAATCCAGGATTTCAGACTATACTAAAGTTAAAATATTAAATCAAAAGATGAAGGTTTGTTGAAATATAAGATTATGAAAGGGGAAGTTGTTATGAAGAGAATGTATGAAAAGCCAATGGCTTATGAAGAAGTATTCAAGGCAAACGAATACATAGCTGCTTGTATTACAGGTGTGATTCAGGATATATATATTGAAATAGCAGATTACGAAAAAAATATGCCTTTTACAGATGGTTTATTGCATTAAATGGAAGATTCTAGTATAATATAGTCATGAAAAAAGATGTTGCAGAATGTGCAATATAAGATGAAGATAGAATTTGTATAGAAGGAAAGGGGAAAAGATTATGAGAAGAAGATATGAAAGACCAAGTGCTTATATAGAAGAATTTACACCGAATGAGTATGTGGCGGCTTGTGGAGATAGTGGAAAGGTGTATAATTTTAAATGTAATGCTGGTGGTGGCAAATATGGTGGTGTTTATAAGGAAACAAATGGTCAGCCTGGCTTACAGATATCAGGAAGAAATAGAGATCAGAGAATAAGCATTAGTAATTCTTCTTATCACGCATGTGAAGAAACTCATCAGGCAAATGCCAAGGATCCATTTATTGAAAATTGTTATTATATTTCTATGGCTGATTATTTGGATAAAAATACAGCAAATGCGATTCCTGTGGTTGTATGGAGAGGAGAACATCAGGACAATCTTCACTGTACTACTAAATTAGATATTAATGAATGGACGACAGCTAAATCATAAAAAGCATAAAAGAACCGACTAATCGGTTCTTTTTTATTACAAGGGAGAGTAATCATGAACCTATTCGACACAAACACAACCTTCGAACGCCAACTCTTCGCCAAAGCAGCCCAAAAACACATTCCACTCTACGGAGTACTAGAATTACTCCCACTCTGCAACCTAAACTGTGACATGTGCTACGTCCATTTATCCAAACAAGAAATGCAATCCCAAGGAAGATTGCGAAGTTTGGATGAATGGATTTCCCTTGCAAAGCAAATGAAGGATGCAGGGACATTGTTCTTGTTGTTAACGGGTGGAGAGCCTTTATTATTCCCTCAATTTAAAGAATTATACTGTGTATTAAAAGATATGGGTATGATTCTCACGCTCAATACCAATGGGACGTTGATTAATGAGGAATGGGCGGAATTTTTTGCGAAGAATAAGCCACGAAGGATAAATATAACTTTATATGGATCAAAGAATGAGACATACGAGAATCTATGCCATATGAAGGATGGATTTGACAAAACGATCAGAGGGATTGAATTATTAAAAAAATATAAGATTGATGTCAAGATCAATGGAAGTCTTGTGAAGAAGAATTTTCATGACAGGATGGAGATCATAGATATCGGAGAAAAGTATGATATCCCAGTTCGGATCGATACTTATATGTATCCATCCGTGCGTGAGCGGACAACTCCTTTTAATTTTCATGAGAGATTAAACCCAGAGGATGCTGCAAAGGCAAGGGTTGAAATCTTACACCGGGAAATGGGGGATGAACTTTTTGAGCAATATGCGAAGCAGACCATTTATCTGGCAGAACATACGGAAGAAGGAGATGCCTGTCCTGGGCATATGACATGTCGGGCTGGGCAGAGTTCGTTTGTCGTTAATTGGCAAGGCATGCTACGTTCATGTATTGTGTTAGATCAGCCAAGTTATGATGCCTTTGACACAACGGATGATTTTATGACATTGTGGAATAAGATCGTGAAAGAAACAGAAGAGATCAAAACAAGCATGGAATGTAATCAATGTAAATTAAGACATGTATGTAATACATGTGCAGCGGCAGCGGTTGCAGAATGTGGAGATTCTGAGGGCGTTTCAAAATATTTATGTGAATATACGAAGGAAACAGTTAGAAATTTAAAAGAGTTTTATTAAGAAACAAAATATGGAGAAAGAAGTTGTATAAAGGACTTCCTTCTCCATATTTCATACATAATAAGTTATTCAATATTCTCAAGATACTTCTGAACCATTTCATCCTCGCCCAAATCTATATGCTTCAATACAAAATCATACAAAGGCTGCACAACATCTGAATCTTCTTCCAATTCATCTACAATTTGGTCAAAAGATTTATTTTTATGGATTTTTTTAATGATTAGTTTGAGTTTGGTTTTTAACTCACCTTCCTGGCGGCCTTTTTCCTCTAATTTCTCGAGAGCTTTACACATATTAACATTCCCTCCTTCTTGTTGAGCGTTTACAGCATCATTGATCAATTTTTGTGATTCTGTAATACAGCCAATAACCATAGCTAATTCTGAAGATATATTTTCCTCTTTAAATATATCAGTGATTTTATCATATTTTTCATCGAAAATAAACCTACTGATATTGAATATTTTATCAACATCATCATTATGAAATTTTAAATGCTCACTCTTCCTAAGTTCAATCAAGTTAAATTTATAATCGGAAATCAGAGGCTTAAAAGCATCAGGAATTTCTAACATATCAATTAAGGAACGAGGACCATCCCACGGAGTTTCACCATAATAAATACAAATGGTAAGTACGCTATGTAATCGGTCAGTTTTCTTCATTTTAGATAGAAATTCGTCTGGTGTTCCATGAGGTTTTTCATCTTTATATTTTTTTGCAATTTCATTATATTCTTTGAGATATGAAAAAGCATCTCCAAGCATATGCCGAAGTGGCATCGCATAGTGGATCTTTGCTTGATTTTCAATTCCGAGGATTACAAAATCAACGCCATAAGCAGACTTTTTGACAACATCAACAATCTTTTTTACAGTTTCTGCATAACCATGAAATTGTAATAAAGAAGAAATGTCAGTATCGACTTCTGTAAGATCATCTGGATTCAATTTAGGATTTCCATCAAAGAAACATGCATTGATCTGATCATGCACAAATAAAAACTTTCTTTTTCCGCAATCTCATCATATAATAAAACAGAATGTACAAGAAAGAAGGTGAGCCAAATGCAAGACCTAGATGCAATGGATTCCATGGAGAAGATGCTGATCCAGAAAGCATATCAAAGACAAGCTCCGATCAACGGCAGCTTGGAATTATTACCACTTTGCAATATGAACTGCGATATGTGTTATGTTCGTTTATCTAATGCAGAGATGGAACAAAAAGGCCGTTTAAGAACCAAAGAAGAATGGATCAAACTGGCTCATCAGATGAAGGATGCAGGAACGTTATTTCTGTTATTGACAGGAGGAGAGCCGTTATTATTTCCGGGATTTAAGGAACTATATATTGAACTCCAGAAGATGGGAATGATTCTTACGATCAATACAAATGGAACACTGATCGATGAAGAATGGGCAGATTTCTTCCAGAAATATAAGCCAAGAAGAATGAATATTACTTTATATGGAGCAGATGACCAGGCGTATGAGCAGTTATGTCATTATCCAGGTGGATTTCAGAAGACGGTCAATGCAGTCAGGCTGCTAAGGGACAGGAAAATTGATGTAAAGATTAATGGAAGCATCACTTCAAAGAATGAAGAGGATATCAGGAAGATTTTAGATATTGCAGATGATCTGGATGCAGCCGTGAATCTTGATACCTATATGTATCCGGCAAGCAGAGAAAGAAATAAACCATTTGATGAACAAAGCCGCATGAATCCAAAGGATGCAGCGATGGCGAAGAAGTTGATCTTTCAACATCAATGGGGAGAAGAAGCTCTTAGAGAATATCAAGATCATGTGATCAGCATGGTCGAAGATCATCCGCAAAATATGCAATATAGCAGGCACATTTCATGCTTGGCAGGCAATTGCTCTTTTACGATCAATTGGCAGGGGATGATGCGTCCATGTGTGATGCAAAGTCAACCAGAAGTGAATGTATTTGCAGAAGGTTTTCAAAGAAGCTGGGAAATGATATCAGCACAGACGAAAGAGATCTTGATCAATGAAAGGTGTACAGAATGCAAATATCGTCCAATCTGTAATACATGTGCGGCGGCAGCTTTATTAGAAACAGGAGATTATGAAGGGATTCCGGAATATATCTGTGAGTATACAAAAGAATTTTACAAAATTATGAAGGAAAGAAGGTGATGATCACATGATGGACAATGAAAATCAAAATCAACCAAATCAGAAGATATCATTTGAATCATTAGATATACTGATCGGGAAATGGAGAGATGGAACATTCTCCGAGATCATTGACGACTGGAAATGGATCTTTTCCTACAGCAAACGATATAAAGGAGCGATCGCTTTCTACACGATCCTTGGTATTTTCAGCACATCCATGGGATTGGTTGGAAGTGTGGCAAGTAAATATATGATCGATATCATCACAGGATATCAGATGAGTAAGTTGTGGATCATGGTCTTGATCACACTTGGAAGTGCATTTTTTAGTCTTACGATCGGAAATGTGATCGGACGTATTTCTACAAAGTTGAGTATCTATATCAATAATGATATTCAGGCAGATATTTTTGATAAGATCATCGATGCCGACTGGATGGAGATTAATCAATATAGTAATGGAGATGTTTTGAATCGTTTTAACAGCGATGTCAATACGATCAGTGGAAATGCGATTAGCTGGCTGCCGACTATCATTATAGCAGTTTACGACTTTGTCGCAACATTTGCGGTTATCTGGCATTACGATAAGATCATGTCATTACTGGCATTTGCAAGTGCACCATTTATGCTTTTGATGTCGAAGTTCCTTATTTCCAAGCAGAGAGAATATGGGAAGAAAGTGCGGGAAATGAGTAGTGAGATGATGACATTTGAAGTCGAGACATTCTATAATTTTGATACGATCAAGTCCTTTGGGATCTCTTCTTTATATGGAAAGAAGATGAGAAACTGGCAGGAGAAGTTTAAAGATATCAGTTTAAAGTATAACATGTTTACGATTAAGACGAATATCGTTATGTCGATTATAGGAATGGTTGTTCAGTATGCAGCATTTGGATATTGTCTGTTCCGACTTTGGACAAGAGATATTTCTTATGGAACCATGACTTTATTTTTACAACAGAGAAGTAACTTAAATGGGGCATTTAACAATCTGGTATCGATCATACCAAACTTTTTGAACAGTTCGATCTCCGCTCATCGTATCAGAGAGCTTGCACAGCTTAAGAAAGAAGTTCATATTCCAGAAAGCTCTGAGATGGATGCTTATGTGGAAGATGGGTTCGAGGTGAAGATGCGGGATGTGGATTTTTCTTATATCGAAGGAAACCGTGTTATTACAGATTCTGCATTTATGGCTAATCCGGGCGAGATCGTTGCGTTGGTTGGTCCTTCTGGAGAGGGAAAGACAACGATGATCCGTTTGATCTTAGGTTTGATCCATCCGGAAAAAGGAGAAGCATATTTAAGGGCTTCAAATGGGAAACAGGTGGAGATGAATGCAGATACCAGACATTTATTTGCCTATGTACCACAGGGAAATACAATTCTTTCTGGTACGATCGCGGAAAATTTAAAGATGGTGAAACAGGATGCAACAGAAGAAGAGATGATCGAGGCATTGAAGATTTCTTGTGCATGGGATTTCGTAAAGAATATGGAAGAAACGATCTATACCAAGATTGGAGAGCGAGGACGAGGATTTTCGGAAGGACAGGCACAAAGAATTGCGATTGCAAGGGCTGTTTTAAGAGATGCACCGATCTTATTGTTAGATGAAGCAACATCGGCACTTGATGTAACAACGGAACGTAAAGTTTTAAGAAATATCATAAAACAACGCCCAAATAAAACATGCATCGTGACAACCCATCGTCCGAGTGTTTTAAATATGTGTCAGAGAGTTTATCGTGTTATGGAAACACAGGTTACAGAATTGTCAGAAGAAGAGTCAAGCAAAATGGCGATGGATTTTTAGGACACAGGTTGTCCGAAGATGCAGGATTCATTGACCGCAGATAGAAAAAAAGATATAATAAAACAAGAATAACGGCATAAGGGGGAAGCTGAATGAAGAAGAGTGGATGGAAGATCATTCTTGGAGTTGCAGTACTAGTCTGTGTGATCTGTCTTGGAAGATTCGGATGGGTCAAGTATCAGGACTATAAGACAGAACAGGCAAGAAAAGCAACATTAAAAGAGATCGCAAGCACAGAATTTACTGGTGAGAACGAAGGAAAAGAGCCGGAGAAAGTTCCAGCTGGAGTCAAACATGGACAGAAGATCAACTTTAAGAAGCTGATCAAGATCAACAGTGATATCTATGCATGGATCTACGTTCCAGGAACAAGAATTGATTATCCGGTAGCACAAAGTCAGGAATCAGACGATCATTATTTAAAATATAACTTTAAAAATGAGCCAGAGTTTGCAGGATGTATTTATACAGAGAAAGCGAATAAGAAGGATTTTTCAGATCCAAACACAGTATTTTATGGACATAATATGAGAAATGGATCTATGTTCCAGAATCTTCACAAGTTTGAAGATGAAGCATTTTTTAAGAAACACAAAGAAGTATATGTTTACACACCAAAGAAAACATACACATACACGATCTTTGCGGCATATAAGTTTGACGACAGGCATTTACTTAAGACATTTAATTTTAAGAATAAGAAGAAGTTTGAAAATTATTTAAGAAATGTCAAGAACATAAGAGACATGGGAAGTCATGTAAGGAAAGATCAGGAAGTTACAAGCAACGATAAGATTATCACGCTGAGTACCTGCGTAGGAGGCCAGCCCAATAATCGTTATTTAGTACAGGCGGTGTTGACGGATGAAAGAAGTACAAAATAAGAACCATACGGATGAGGCTAAGAGATTAAATGAAGAATTGGATCAGAATCTGAAGGATCTTCAGCCAGAATCCAAGGAAGCATTTCAAGGCTTTGAAGTAAAAGAAGAAAAGAACGAGAAAAAGAAGAAAGCAAAGAAGAAAAAGACACCAAAGCAGATCATAAAAAGAGTTATAATCGTATTAGCGGTGATCATTTTGCTTCCATGTGCAGCCATTGTTGGAATGTGGGCACTTGGAAAAGGCTCATTATTTGGAGGCAAGATGAAGATGTCAAAGAACGTAGATGGCGTAAAAGTCCAGAATCAGGGAGATTTGGTTATTTACAATGGACATAAATATCAGTATAATAAAGATATAACGAGTATCTTATTTATGGGTGTTGACCGAGATAAGATCAATACAGATGAAGAATACTTAAAGAAACACGGAGCAGGACAGTCAGATACCTTGTTTCTGGCAGCTGTGAATACTTCTACAGGGAAGATTTCACTGATCAATGTTCCTCGAGATATCATGGCGTACGTTAAGACATATGATGAGAATGGAAAGTATTCAGGAAGGAAACTTCGACAGTTATGTTTAGCCTATGCCTATGGGGATGGGAAAGCCAAGAGCTGTAAGAATGCTGTGGATGCAGTTTCCAAAGTGTTATATGGAATTCCTATCGATTCATATATGTCGATCAACCTCTCTGCGATCAGTGTACTGAATGATGCAGTAGGTGGAGTGAACGTTCAAGTGATCGGGGATCTGACAAGCGTTGATCCAACTCTGAAGGAAGGTGCGAATGTGACATTGCTGGGTGGTCAGGCAGAGACTTATGTAAGATCCAGAGAATTTGATCCACTGGATGCGAACATGGCACGTATGCAGAGACAACAGCAGTATATTACAGCATTTGCCCAGAAAGCATTACAGGAGATGAAGGGCGATCTTACATTGCCATTAGATCTTCTGAATCTTGTATCAGAGAATTCAGTAACGAATCTTTCAGCACCGAAGATCACATATCTTGCAACGAAAGTTTCAGGAAGCAGTTTTTCATCTGACAATATCTACAGCATTGACTGTGACATCAAAGAAGGTGAGACAGGATATGCAGAATATTATCCGGATGAGACAAAATTATTTGAGATGATATTGAAGGTATTTTATACACAAATCAGTTAGAATCCAGTAAGGGGGGATTTAGCATGAAAAAGTTGATTATGATGGCAGCAACATTGATTATGTGTTTTGCTTTTTCACTAAGTGCTATGGCAGCACCAAGTCCTGAAGATGAGTATGATAGAGAGTCTCCAGAACAGACTAATGTGGATAAGAAAACCCAGATTGATGATGATGAATTCGACAAGGATGAAAAACCAGCTAAGACGAGCACAACAACGACATCAACATCATCAACATCTGCATCACCAAAGACTAGTGATCAGGGAGCGCCAGTTACATTAGTATATGTATCACTCGCTGCAGCAGCATTAGCTGTATATGCAGCAAAACACGTCAAAGAACAGTATTAATCAAAAAACAAGGTGGATTCCTCCAGTCTTGATGGACTGGAGGAATTCTTTTTGCATATGGGATTTCTGAAAGGAAAATAAAATAGATGATCGATATACATACGCATATTTTGCCAGGATTGGATGATGGAGCGAGAGATATGGAAGATTCTCTATCTATGGCAGCATTGGCATTGAAAAGTGGTGTTCATACATTAGTTGCAACATCGCATGCCAATACAGGGGGATTTTTCAAAGAATATTCGATCGAAGAATATCTGCAAAGATTAGAAGCGTTTAGAAAAGCACTGGATGAAGTAAAGCTGCCATTAAGAGTATTCTCTGGAATGGAAATTTATATGACAAGAGAAGTTCCTCGGATGATCCGTGAAGGCAGATTGCTTTCATTGAATCAGACGGGATATTTTTTGACTGAATTTTCGTTTGGAATCGAGCAGGAAGAGATGGATGAGATGCTTCATGATCTGATGGAACTTGGAGTTACGCCAGTGATCGCACACCCAGAGAGATACCGGTGTGTACAGGAATCAGAAAGCGGTATCGCAAAGTGGAAAAACAGGGGATGTTTGTTGCAGGTAAACAGAGGGAGCATCTTTGGCAGATTTGGATCAGGAGCAAAACAATGTGTAGATCGTCTGCTGGATCAACATATGGTAACTTGTATCGCAAGTGATGCACACAAACCATATGAGCGGACAACCTATATGGCAGATATCAAAGAATATATGGAACAAGAATATTCTTTTGAATATTCAAAGAAATTGTTATATGATAATCCTAAGAGAATTCTTGAAGGAGAAAAGGTGGTACAATGAAGAAATTAAAATTGGTAAGTTTTGTGATATTTTGTATATCACTGGCAGCAAGTCTGATCTTCTGGTTTACACAGGTCAGAAAAGGAGATCGGATCGGACCGGTCATTACAATGGATCAGCAGGAATTGACAGTAGGGCTCAATGCTACCGATGAAGATTTTTTGCAAGGAGTAAAAGCAGTTGATGAGAATGATGGGGATGTTACGGATTCTCTTGTAGTAGAAAGTGTTTCAAACTTTCTGGGAGGTGGACGGCGTCTGGTTGTATATGCAGCAGTGGACAGACATAATAACGTCAGTCGTGCAAACCGTATTGTACAGTATGAGGGTTATACATCACCAAAGTTTTATTTGAAGGAACCATTATGTTTTGAATCTGGAGGAGCTTCTAAGAATGAAGAATTATTAAAGAATCTTACGGTGAAAGATAAGATTGATGGTGATTTATCAAACCAGATAAAGATTTTGACAAACTCAGTAGTTGATCTGTATACACCAGGAGAATATCCGGTCAAACTTCAGGTAAGCAATAGTGCAGGAGACACGGTATCATTTCAGGCAACGATACAGGTTTATGATGCAACGGACAGATCAGAGATTCCTTTTATTCATTTGAAGAAGTATCTGGTTTATACGAAGAAAGGTGATAAACTAGATGCAGCATCTTACATATCTAAAGTGTGCATGGGAGGAGATTATGACTCGGATGTACCAGGAGATATTAATAAAAGCAAAGTGAAGATCAAAGATGAAGTAGATTACGATACCCCAGGTTCTTATGAGATCACTTATTCAGTAAAAAGTGGAAAGAGCCGTACAGGAACGGTAAGACTGATCGTGATCGTTACAGAATAGGAGGCCGGCAAATGAGCAGTGATAAACGAAATATATCAGTCAACGATTATGAAATGAATATTGATTTGTATAGTATCTTAAGAGATATCTGGAAATATGCACTAGTGATCCTGCTTCTGGCAGCATCTATGAGCTTGCTCTCTTATGTTTATGTCGGACGCAACTATCACAAACAGTATGAATCAACAAGTACATTTATCGTAAGCAGCAAAGGAAGCAACAATAGTGTATATTCAGATTTGAGTGCAACGTCTGAGATGGCGACAAAGTTTTCTGAGATTCTAAACAGTTCGATCTTACAAAAGAAAGTCGCAAAAGAGATGGATATGGATTATTTTCCAGGAAGTGCATCTGCAGAGGTAGTAAATGAAACCAATCTTTTAGTTTTGAAAGTTCAGGCAGATTCCCCAGAGATGGCGTTTCGTTTGAATAAGGCAATCATGAATAATTATTCTGTTGTGACAGATCAGCTGATCGGAAATGTTGTGCTGGATGTATTGCAGAAACCAACAGTGCCAAGTGGTCCGGTAAATAAATTTCAGCCAACAGCACTTATGAAGAAAACATTTTTTACGACGATCGTTGCGTTATGTGGATTGATCGCAATCTTGTCATTCTTAAAGGATACAGTGAGAAAACCAAAAGAAGTTTCAAGGAAACTTGATGCAAAGCTTTTGCAGACGTTATATCATGAGAAGATCTATAAGACATGGAAAGCAAGAATCCACCGCAAAAAGAGTCCGGTATTGTTGACAAATCCAGGAACAAGCTTTCAATATGTGGAGGATATGAAGAAACTTGCCCGCAAAGTCAGCAGTAAGATGAAAGAGAAGAATGCAAAAACACTTCTGGTTGCAAGTGTGGAAGAAAATGAAGGTAAATCAACAGTTGCAGCCAATTTAGCATTGGCACTTGCGGAAGAATCAGAGAAAGTATTGTTGATCGATGCGGATCTTCGCAAACCTTCACAATACAAGATTTTTGGATTGAATCAGGAAGAAATACAGCAGTTTGGAGAAGTATTGAATGGAAATGAACAGATAGATAATCTGGTAACAGATCTTCCAAAATCAGAATTGTTATTGATCGCAGGTTCTATGATCTATCCAAATTCTACAGAGATGATCGCATCACCGATCTTCCAGAAGATCGTAGAGTTCTTTAAGACAAAACTGGATTACATTATTATTGATACACCACCAATGTCACAGGCGGCCGATGCAGAAGAGTTAGTAGACCTTGCAGATGCATCAATCCTTGTTGTAAGACAACATACAGCATTAGTAAAAGATATCAATGAGACGATCAGTATCCTGAATTCAGCAGAAGGAACGATGCTTGGATGTGTTTATAACGATGTATTCCATGGAGTTGCTCAGACAGCAAGAAATTACGGATACAAATATGCATATGGAAGCGGTTATGGTTACGGAAACAAATACGGTTATGGAAACCATGGATATGGATATGGTTACGGTTACGGCTATGGCTATGGTTATGGAAGCAGAACGAAAAAAGGCAATGAAGATAAAACACAAGAATCAAAAACAGAACGGCAGGTGAAGAAAGATCATGAGTAAAGAATATGAATCAAAAACAGAACATAAAGAGAATCTGATCGATATTGCTGGATTGTTTGATGACTTGATCAAGGGCATCATTCAAATGAAATGGAGATTTTTGATCATTCTTGTGATTTGTGGTGCAGTGTTCTGTGGATACAAGAGACTTACCTATTCCCCATACTATGTAGCATCTTCCACATTTACGATCAATTCCAGTATTACATCAGAGAATTCCAATACATATATTGAGAATGCAACAGCCAACCAAATGGCAAAATCTTTTCCGTATATTTTGAAAAGTGGAGCATTTAAAGAAGTATTGGCACAGGATCTTGGCCTTCAGTCTGTTCCTGGAACGATCGAAGCAGAAGTCATGGAGAATACAAACCTGTTTACGTTGAAAGTGACTGCAAATAATCCGAAGATGGCTGAGAAGATTTTAAAAGCAGTCGTTAAAAATTACCCATCGGTAGCAGAGTTTGTCATTGGAAGCTCACAGCTGACACTCATGGATGAAAGCGGGGTTCCGACTACACCTGCCAATCCATTTAGTTATAGACATGAGATACAGATCGGCGTTTTGATCGGAATTTTACTATGTATCTTGCTCGATGTCCTGTTAGCACTTGGTAAGAATACAGTTAAGAAAGAAGAAGATTTCAAACGACTCTTCCATGCAAAAAGTCTTGGAATCATGCCTCATGCCAAATTCCATAAGAAACGTACGCAAACACAGGAATTGATCGTGCTAGATAATCCAAGAATCCCAAGAAGCTTCCTGGAAGCAGCAAGAACGGTACGACGAAGGATCGAGCGTGCACAAAAAGAGACAGGCATGAAATCTTTTCTTGTAACAAGTGCTATGCCAGGAGAAGGAAAATCAACAGTTTCAGCCAACATTGCAATATCACTTGCGATGAAAGGGTATAAAGTAATTCTGGTAGATGCGGATTTAAGAAACCCATCCACCGCCAAAGTACTTGGAATGAATGAACAAGAATTAGGAACTTTGGAAGTAATGAAAGGCGAAGTTAACATAGACGATGCAGTGCAGCAATACAAAAATACAAGCGTTAAAGTACTTGCAGGTTCTACACCGATCCAGGATACATCTACCGTTTTAAGTGGTAAGAATATGAGACAGTTTGTAAAAGAACTGGAGGCAGAAGCCGATTTCGTGATCATAGATACACCACCAAGTGGACTATTATCAGATGCAGCGATTGTCGCCCAGTATGTAGACGGAGCAGTATTTGTGATCCGTCAGGACTATACAGATGTAGATCGAATTCTGGAAGGTATGGAAATTCTTTCAGGGTCAGGAGCTGAAATTACAGGATGCATCTTAAATGATGTAAATGTACGAACTAGTGAATCACAGCACTATATGAACAGCTATCGGACAAAAGGAGAGACACTGTAAAATCTGTCTGTGACTGCCAAAATTAAAAACGATAATGTTTAACATACAATCTTTCCAGCGGGAAATTTAAAATTTTATACGAGAATGTCTTCAGGTATTCATAAAAACATAAAGAAAGATAGAGGTACGAAATAGTAGAATTCCATAGGATTTTTTGCAAAATCGCAGCCAACACGGGCACTGTTTGAACGCAGTGAGTTGTGCAGGAGTGTTGGCGGATCAGCGTTTTGCAAAAAATCCGTCAATGGAATTCGTTTTTCGTACCTCTATCTTTCTTTATGTTTTTATGAATACTCGATACATTTCCGTGATACAACTTAAAACTTCGCCCTCCCAGTGCTTTTTCGTTTCACGATAAATGGTTCAAATTCCAACTTTGTAACAAAGCTTCGAGGCTGGTTCTTGGTCTTTGAGTCGCGGATGCGTACAATGATATCAACGGCTTCTCTTCCTTTTGCTTCGATAGAATGTTCCACCGTAGTAAGTGAAATACGATTCATATCGGCCATTGGGATATTATCGAAACCACAGACAGAGAAGTCATTTGGTACTTTGTATTTTAATTCATATAATGCATCTAGGATTCCAAATGCAACCATATCATTGTATCCAACGAAGGCGGTAGAATCAGTTCCCTCTTCGAGAATCTGTTTTGTCAGATTGTATCCGGAAGAATATTCCAGCATATTTGGAGACAGCAGATTATACTCTCCGGGTGAGAGAGAACGAATACTGACGCAGTCATCTCCAAAGCCGTGTTCTTTGAAGGTTGCAACAAGTGCATCGTAACGTTTTGATCTGGAACGTTCAATATCACTGATCGGTGTTGATATGTAAGTGATCTTGCGGTGTCCAAGGGAGATCAAATGTTCTGCGACGAGTCTGGCAGGTTTGGAGCTGCTGACATGGATCGAGTCGAAAGTGATCTCGTCATTTTTATCCCCGATATTGACGATCGGAATCTGTTTTGACATATCATTGACTTCTGGAAGAAAAGAAGTTGGATACAGATAAACGATTCCAGCAGTATCCAGATTATTTTTCATAAGATCCAGATAATATTGTTCGGTGCTCGGGTTTCGCAGTGTTGGTGCAACAAAGGTAAGATATCCGTAATCATGGGCGCGTTCTGTGATCGAATGAACCAGAGTTGTATAATAATGGTTAGATAAGAACGGACACATGATCAGAATGACCTTGGATAACGGTTTCGATGTCTGCTCAATGGATTTTTTCTTCTTTTGATAGCCAAGTTCTTTTGCAGCGTCCAAAACTTTCTGTCTGGTGCTGTCTGAAAAAGAGACATTAGTCTTATTATTTAAGATCATGGAGACTGCAGACTGGGAAAGACCGACGTGATCTGCAATGTCTTTGGTCGTTACTTTCTTCTTTAAACCCATAAAATCCTCCTTAATCAAAATTATTTTAATTAATTAATAACAATTAATAAAAAACAGAAATATTAATAATAAAATAATAATTATTAATTAAAACTACATTTATCATAGCATATTTTTTTACGGAAAAACAAGGAAAAACGAGTTTTTTTTTATTGAAAGAAATTGAAGAAAGCATCTTGAAAAAAAACGAAAAACCATGTACTATTAATAAAGTTGAAAAATATTAATAAATTCAATGAATATTGCTGAAATCTGACAGTTTTTCGAGTTTGACAAGACATTTTATCCATGTTTAAATAAAGCCATAAACAAAACAACGAACAAAACAACAAACAATGTTTTAGGAGGAAGTAAGTTATGAGATTTTTCGTGGACACAGCAGATGTAGATCAGATTCGTAAAGCAAATGATATGGGAGTTATCTGTGGAGTTACAACAAACCCTTCACTGATCGCTAAATCAGGAAGACAGTTTGAAGATGTGATCAAAGAGATCACTTCTATTGTAGATGGAGCTATCAGTGGTGAAGTAAAAGCTACAACAACTGATGCAGAAGGAATGATCAAAGAAGGAAGAGAAATCGCTAAGATTCATCCAAACATGGTAGTTAAGATTCCTACAACGATCGAAGGATTAAAAGCTACAAAGGTATTATCTTCTGAAGGGATCAAAACAAATCTGACATTGATCTTCAATCCAAACCAGGCTTTATTAGCAGCAAGAGCTGGAGCAACATATGTATCTCCATTCTTAGGAAGACTGGATGACATTTCTCAGAACGGATTAGATTTAATTGCAGACATCAGAGAGATCTTTGATGCAGCAGGAGATATCGATACACAGATCATTTGTGCAAGTGTACGTAACCCAATCCACGTAACAGAATGTGCTAAGATGGGAGCAGACATTGCAACAGTACCTTACAACGTATTTGAACAGATGATGAAACACCCATTAACAGATCAGGGAATCGAAAAATTCCAGGCAGATTACAAAGCAGTATTCGGAGAATAAGAAAGGGTGGTAGATACAATGACAACCGCAGAATTAAAGAAAACAGCAAATGAGGTTCGCAAAGGTATCATTAAGTCAACACATGCTGCCAAATCCGGACATCCGGGTGGATCTTTATCAGCAGCTGATGTATTTACATATTTATATTTCGTTGAGTTAAACGTTGATCCTAAGAATCCAAAAGATGAAAACAGAGATCGTTTCGTATTATCTAAAGGACATGTAGCTCCTGGATATTACTCAACATTAGCAGAAAGAGGATTTTTCCCAAAAGAAGATCTGTTAACATTAAGACATGTAGGATCTTACTTACAGGGACATCCTGATATGAAGAAGATTCCAGGCGTAGATATGTCTAGTGGATCATTAGGACAGGGAATCTCTGCCGCAGTTGGTATGGCACTTGCTGCAAAACTTCAGAATAAAGACTATCGTACATATACACTTCTTGGTGATGGTGAGATCCAGGAAGGACAGGTATGGGAAGCTGCAATGTTTGCAGGATCCAGAAAACTTGATAATTTAGTAGTTATCGTTGATAACAACGGATTACAGATTGATGGACCAATTGATGAAGTAAACTCTCCATATCCGATCGGAGCTAAATTCGAAGCATTTAACTTTAATGTGGTTGAAATTGATGGTCACGACTTTGATCAGATCGCTGATGCGTTCAAACAGGCAAAAGAATGCAAAGGAAAACCAACAGCGATCATTATGAAGACGATCAAAGGTAAAGGTGTATCCTTTATGGAGAATCAGGTTTCATGGCATGGTTCTGCACCAAATGATGAACAATGTAAACAGGCACTGGAAGAATTAGAAAAGGTGGGCGAGTAAGATGGCAGAAGTAAAGAAGATTGCGACAAGAGAAAGCTATGGTAATGCTTTAGTTGAATTAGGACAGGAAAACCCTAATGTTGTAGTTTTAGATGCTGACTTAGCCGCTGCAACAAAAACAGGAATGTTTAAGAAAGCTTTTCCAGAAAGACATATTGATTGTGGTATCGCAGAATGTAATATGATCGGTATCGCTGCTGGACTTGCAGCAGCAGGAATGACTCCATTTGCAAGTAGTTTTGCGATGTTTGCAGCAGGACGTGCATTCGAGCAGGTAAGAAACTCTGTTGGATATCCACATTTAAATGTTAAGATCGGAGCTACTCATGGTGGTATTTCTGTAGGTGAAGATGGAGCTACACATCAGTGTTGTGAAGATATTGCATTAATGCGTACAATCCCTGGAATGACAGTGATCGTTCCATCTGATGATATTGAAGCAAAAGCAGCAGTAAAAGCTGCAGCAGCGATGGAAGGACCTGTTTATATGAGATTCGGACGTCTGGCTGTACCAGTGATCAACGATGAAGATTACAAATTCGAGATCGGAAAAGGTAAAGTCTTAAGAGAAGGAACAGACGTAGCGATCATTGCTAATGGATTATGTGTTGCTGAATCCCTAGATGCAGCTGAGAAATTAGCAGCAGAAGGAATCAATGCTCAGGTGATCAATATGGCAACTGTAAAACCATTAGATACAGAACTTGTATTAGAAGCAGCGAAAGCAACTGGTAAAGTTGTTACAGTAGAAGAACATTCTGTGATCGGTGGATTAGGAAGTGCTGTATGTGATGTATTATCTGAACAGCTTCCAACACCAGTATTAAAGATCGGTGTGAATGACGTATTCGGACATTCAGGACCAGCAGTAGAACTGATCAAAGAATTCGGATTAGATGGTGACA
>OLRQ01001210.1_pt1 | contig 21371 bp, 18 predicted proteins | sample 1671971 | NCBI WGS metagenome assembly OLRQ01 (sample SAMEA3136631, study PRJEB25190) | human gut metagenome | biome: human gut; feature: human-associated habitat; material: faeces | place: Austria | collected 2013
AAACGCAATGTTGCATTTACCTTTGCAGCGTTGCGTTTAGTTTTTCGAGTGACCATGAAGTATTACTCGATAAGTATGCCTTAATCTCATTTATCTTAGTATCTATCTGATAATATAATAACCTTTACATAGGCAAAGGTTATTATATTAGGTGAATGATGCAATTGCAGTTCGTAAGTGTTACCGCCGCAGCAAAGGCTCTTGACGTTTCGGCCGATACGATTCGCAGATGGAATAAGCTCGGACTTATTAAGGCAACGCGTGACAAGAACGGGAAAAGGCTTTTTAACCTAAAAGAAATTCAGCGCCTGCAGCGTAAACTGAATGGCGAAGGTGAAGAAGCTTCATTTAGGGTTCTTAAAGAAGATAGTGCTATTGAAAAAGCTACTTGCATTGATTTGTTTGCGGGTGCAGGCGGAACAGCGCTTGGCTTCGCAAACGCCGGTTTATCTCACGTGTATTTGAATGAGTTCAATGCGAAAGCAGCTGCAACCCTAAGAAATAATAGCAAAAAGCAAAATCTCGGTTGGAACGTTGACGATAGAGATATTAGAGATGTCTCATTTAAAGGGATGAAGGCCGAAGTGATCCAGGCGGGATTTCCGTGTCAAGCGTTTAGCTATGCTGGAAAATCTCGAGGATTTAATGACACTCGAGGAACTTTGTTTTTTGAATTTGCACGTGCGATCGAAGAGGTTCGTCCTAAGATTGCCATTGGTGAAAATGTGCGAGGTCTTTTGAGGCACGATGAAGGTCGTACGCTGGAAACGATGCTGAATACCCTTGATGAGCTTGGGTATTATGTAAATTACCGAGTGTTACGCGCCCAGTATCTCGATGTTCCCCAGAAACGTGAACGTTTGATTATCTTTGCCGTTAGGAAGGATTTGAGTTGTCCGATCCTTTTCCCTCGGGAAAAGGACTACTTCATTTCTCTTCGCGAGGCTTTAAAAGATTGTCCCGCTTCAGATGGGCAGCAATATCCGGAAAAGAAAAAAGCGGTTATGGACTTGGTTCCCGAAGGTGGCTGTTGGCGCGATTTGCCTGACGACATTGCGAGGGAATATATGGGCGGCAGCTATTATCTGGGGGGTGGCAAGACGGGTATGGCACGACGTCTCTCGTGGGATTATCCCAGCTTAACCCTGACTTGCTCACCAGCTCAAAAGCAAACCGAGAGATGTCATCCTTCAGAGACGAGACCGTTAAATATACGTGAGTATGCCAGGATACAGACTTTTCCTGACGAGTGGGAATTTACTGGTGGAATATCAGACCAGTATAAGCAGATTGGCAATGCCGTTCCGGTTAATCTTGGGTACCACATTGGTCGCTGCGTCCTAGCATCACTCGGTTACATTGAGCGCACCGAAGACATGGAGCAGGTTTGTCCCATTGTGCTGAATCATGAAGGAAGATAGCTTGAACAACACGTCGTCTAATTCTTTGGTTGACCTGGTAAACGATTTGATTGCCTCAGGAAAAGAAGGATCCTACTGGGATTTCAAGCTTGAATGGCATCATGACAACGGAGATCTTGTTCATGATGTTATCTGCTTGGCAAATAACCCTGAAGCCCGTAGAGCTTATTTGATTTTTGGTGTTGATGATGAAAGCTATCAAATAGTGGGCATCAATGAAAACGCAAGCAAAAGAAAGAACACTCAGCAGCTCATAGACACGTTGCATTCGGCCATTTGGGCAGAAACTTATCCACGGGTTGAAGTTACTACGGTGCATCTGGCTTGCCGCAATATCGACATCATAACGATTGATCCAGATCGGCATATCTTGCCATATTTTTTGATAAAGGATTTCGGAAGAGGGAAGCAGACTGTTCGTGCGGGCGCGATTTATTCAAGGTCTCAAGACGTAAATGTTGGGAAAAACGAAACTGCTCCTGCTTTAGTTGCCGAAAGATTGTGGCGAAATAGGTTTGGCTTGGACAAAACACCATTGCAGCGGATTGCCTGCTTGATGAGCAATCCTGAAAAATGGGAGAAAACCTCTCCGTCTTGTATTCATGACGACATCGCATTCGCAAGCTGTTTTTATCACAGGGACTATCCTGAGTTTACTATCGCCAGAACTCCTGATGAGGATAGGGATGCCTATGAATACTTCATGCTTGCTAGCCCTTATTTCAGGGAACCTTCTTGGTGGACGACGCGTTTTTATTATCATCAGACGATGTTGCGCGAAATCCACGGGGCTTACTCCGACCATCTTTACATTCCCATTCCTACGGCAAGTATGTTGAGCTCTCCTAGGTCGGAATGGAGTGATGGATGGCTTCCTCCGAATTATGGATTCTATTGTCAGGATTCAATAGAAATCAAAATGCTTGAGTTTGATTTGGGTAAAGAAGGGCATTCATTAGCATGGGTTCGGGATAGACTGCTGCGTATGATTCCGGTATTCAGATCTGAAGAGGAGCGTACGGGCTTCGAGTCGTGGCTTTGTTCTGAATGGGATAGGTTCCGCTGTTCCTGGGATGTTCAGGATACTGTATTTCCTGAACTTAAAAATGACTATGGGAAAGATCTTGTGAGGCAGGCGAAAATGTCAGCAACAATTGTAGACTTTCTAACCGAGTATCGAAGCCTTGCATAAGCGGGCATATCGATTTTCGTCATTTGCTCGCTAGAGTTGAAGGTGGTGCGTTACGGCATTCGGAGACTTAAGGGAGATGCGCTCTTCTCTTGCGATTCTCAGTGTTTTATTCCCTCAGGTTCGTAAGCATGTTTGTCAACACTGATTTGAAAAGCGCGAAAAGCTTGATTCAGGTTGCTTTGTGAACGGAATCCGCCGAAGAGGGTATCATCATTAGGTATACGTTGAAGCGAATGCGTGGGCGACATTCATCGGGATTAACGAAGGGGTTGAGCCGTTGTCTAAGACGGCATCGTGAACGACTCCGTGGTTGCGCATGAACGATCATGTCGGAAAAGATGCTATTGTATTTCAATCCTCGATTTCCCGCTGCTCGATTCGATCGAGGCGCGTTTTTTCCGATATTGCCGGCGATTCTGCGGAAAGAATGTGTGAAGCTTTGTTTGCTGGGGATAAAGGCGCCCGAGGGCACCGCGAAGATTGTAAATGAGATTAGATAGGTTCGGATTTGGCATTCTCGCTGAATGACGCGATGGGGCTGGGCATAGTCCTATCGAAAACTGTAAGCGACAAATACTCCTGGCGGCACTTGTTCAAGTGGCAGGTAAGTCAACAATAAGGCAAGGAGAACGGGGCGATGCCAATACTTAGCGAACGCTCGTTCGAATCAATTGCGAAGATGTTTATAGGCGACGAGGGGGAGTTGTTCTGTTACTTGTCCGACCCACAGATGGTGGCATTTTCCAATAATAATTTTGGTTTTCAGGATATTTACCAAGGTGGTAATGCTCCCACTAGATGAAGGTACGCTGCTGAAAAGATAGCTAGCGTTGAGTCGAGCGGAAACTCGCTGAAGCTTCTCAAAGAAAGGGCGCCGGAGGTCTTCCAGCGCCCTTGTTAAATCCTGTGCTATCTGGCGGTCAAGCCTTAATCGATTTCAGCATCCACCCAAATAGTAGCCGCAGTAATCCCGCCGGTCTTCTTGGAAATCACGGGCTCGGGTCCCAGGCGGCTGAAGACGCCGGTGAAGCGGCCGTTGTACAGGTACAGGCCCGACAGGTTGGTGTAGGGCTGCGGCTCTGCCGTGTAGTCGCCTTCCTCGCCGCGCAGGGGGAGCGCCATGGTGCGGTGCGGGGTGCAGTAGTGCTGCACAATGAACGGCGCACCGGCCGCGCTGTTGGCGTAGCGGTCTATAATCTGAGCCCATTCTTCGTCGGAGAAATCCAATCCCGCATACACGTCTTTGCTGCCGTACGCATCCACGGGTTTGATGATCCAGCCTTCGCGGTCGCGCTTCACGGCATCCAAGTCCACTTCGTCATCGTTCAAAAACGCCGTGAACGGCACGGTGGCCTCCACAAACGCATTCTCCTCATCAGTCAGAAGCGCCTTGGTCTCAGGCTTGAACAGCACCTGGAAGATCTGCTTGTCGTGCACCAAGTGCCCCGCGAAGCTGCCGATCAGCGCCACCTTGCGCGCACGCACGGCTTCGATCAAGGGCTGCGAAGCCTCCCAGTTGTCAATGATATCGTTGGTCACGCTGCGGCGCCAAATGGCGTCAATCGGGGCGTTGTCGCGTCCGTAAAACGCCTTGCGGCCAATGAGGCGGCCGTCTTCATACGCCAGGTCGCGCACGTCATAGACCGAGCATTCAATGCCGCGCTCGGCGAACAGCTTGGAGAAGATCTTGAACTCTTCGGTAATGGCGTTTTCCAAAAAGTCCACGATGGCAATATGCGGGTTTTCCACCTTGAACGCATAGGTGTCATAAATTGAAAGGAATTCGTCCACCCAGCCGGGGAAGAGCGCCTCATCGCAGGTGGTGAGTTTATGCTTTTCAGCAAATGCCTGATAGGCGGCACGGCCCTGCATGCTCGCCGTGATCTCTCGGTCTTCGTTCATGCCGCTGGAGCCGTCTGCGTTGAATTCGCAGAACTTCGCGGTCATGGCGTCTTCGTCCAAGAACATGTCCACGCGGGCGAAGGGCAGCACGGCATCGTAGTCGCGCGGCAGCAGAATCAAATCAACCAGGCGCTCGTCGATGTCGTACACATGGCGGTACTCGGGGTTTTCCAAATATTCGCGCATGACTTTCACCAGGATGCGGTGCGTGGTTTCGGAGGCGTATTTGAAGTAGTCGTAGGTCTTCTGGCCGAAGAAGCGCGGCACGTAGGAGGAGTTCACCACGGTGCCGTGATAGATCGCGGTGGAGTGCTCCATGTGGCTGCGGGCGGCTTTCATGCCTTGCGCATCGCCGTCAAGCGCCGCTATGTGCTGCAGATATTCGTCGGTATAGGCTTTGTTCGCGTTCATGCGTTTCTCCTATGCGATGGTCGGTTCGATGGCGGGCGTCCCCGGTCCTTGCGGCAGCATATCAGCAAGATTGGCTTCCACGAGGTCGATCGAGTGTGTGGGGCACGTATCCACGCAGATTCCGCAGCCTATGCAGTAGCGCGCGTCGTAGGACAGGCTACCGTTTTCTGCGCTGATCGTGCGCGCGCCCGTGGGGCAGCTCTTCGTGCAGTCCAGGCACTCGACGCACGTTTCGTGGTTGGTGGCGCTTACCGTTAGATCAACGTTGGCGGCCATCTCGGGCTTGGCGCACAGCGCTTCAAGCAGCATGCGCCTGCGCGGCGGCATGGTTTGGCGCGTGCGTCCGCTTTCGGCGAATTCGTTGATCACGTCGCCTTCGGTGAGGTTGAGCATGTCTTGCATGCGCTTGCGTTCTTTTTTGCGGTAGACGTCTTTGAGCGTGTCGGAATTCTTCAGGCGGCGCTTGCCGGAGATAATGTCGATCGCATCGTCTTTCACGCTGTCGAAGGCTTCGCGACGTCCGAATTGATCGCGCGCCACGGTGTGGGTGCTTTCTTCCAGCTCGGGTATTTCGCGGTCGAAGCGTACGCCGCCGCCGCTCCATGCCTCTGCCATTTCCACCGCGCGGGTGAACAGCAGCTCACCGCGGCCGGCCGCGCGGGGACAGTCTTCGCAGTATTTCAGATCGCATGCGATGCACAGCGGGGCGTTTTGCGCCAGAAGCAACGCCCACAGCTCCGGCGGCATGCAGGCAAGGCAGGGAAGCACCGTGACGTTTCTCGCCGGCTGGAAACCGGGGAAGATATTTTCCTTGCAGGTGAGGTATACGATCTCTCCGCGCATGGCAACGCGGCGAAGATGCTCATACAGACGCAGCGTCGTGGTGGTGGACGATGTGAACGCGTCGCAGACGCCCATGCACACGCCGCACTTGGTGCAGGCTTGCGTGTCGATGGACGGTATGGCCGATTCGTTTTCGAAGGAGATGGCCTGCGCGGGGCAGGCTATTTTGCAACGTTCGCACGATCCGCCGTAGGGGCGTACGCAGTATTCGCCTATCGTCATGATGTCCATTGCGGTGCTCCTGTGGTCTGCTTGCGGTGGGGCTTGGCCCGTTCATACGAAGGCGCCCCGCATGTGCTTACACGGGGCGCCCGGTGGTTCTGCGGTCTAGGAGGCGAAAACCTCGTTCATGGTGGCGTCGATGCGGGCAAGGACGTCGGCGCGCTCCATCAGCTCGATGCTCTCGAACAGCGGGGGAGAAACCATGTTGCCGCACACGGCCACGCGCAAAGGCTGGAACATGTTCTTCGGCTTGATTTCCATGGGCTCGCACAGATCGCGGCATGCCTGCTGCAGGCCTTCGCATTCCCAGGCGCGGCTTTCGTCGGCCAGGATGTCACGGCATGCGCGCAGAGCCTCGTCGGCGCGGGCGCCTTCCTTCTTCAAGACCTTGTTCACGCTCTTCTCATCCAGCGTGACGTTGGCTCCCCAGAACATGTAGGGCAGCTTTTCCGCAGCATCGGTCAGGCTGGTTTCGCGCTCGGCGAGCAGCGGGTAGAGCTTGGCGTACCATTCGGGGCGCGCGTCGATGTCTTCGGCGGTGGCGCCGGCCTCGATCAGCCAAGGGCGGGAAAGCTCAACCCACTGCGCAGGGTCCATGGCCTTGATGTACTGGCCGTTCATCCACTCGAGCTTCGTCTCATCGAAGACGGCGTCTTTTTTGGTGATGCGGTCCAGGCCGAACTTCTCGCACAACACGTCGCGGCTGATGATGGTGGTTTCGCCGTCAAGGCTCCAGCCCAGAAGCGCCAGGAAGTTCACCATGGTGTCGGGCAAAAAGCCCTGTGCCTTGTATTCTTCCACGCTGGTGGCGCCATGGCGCTTGGAGAGCTTCTTGCCGTCTGCGCCCAAGATCATGGACAGATGCGCGAAGGTGGGGGCTTCAAGACCCAGCGCCTCATAGATCAGAATCTGGCGCGGAGTGTTGGACAGATGGTCGTCGCCGCGGATGACGTGCGTGATCCGCATGTTGGCATCGTCGCAGACAACGGCGAAGTTGTAGGTGGGGGTGCCGTCGGTGCGGACCAAGATCATGTCATCCATGACGTCGGCGGGGAAGCTCATGTGGCCGTATACCGCGTCGTCGAATTCGATCGGACCGTGGTTCTCGGGAACCTTCAGGCGCCAGACATGCGGCTCTCCCGCGGCAATGCGCGCCTGCGCCTCTTCGGCGGGCATGGTGCGGCAGGTGCGGTCGTAGCCGGCGTAGGATTCTCCTGCGGCCTCGCGCTTGGCATCGAGCTCCTCTTTGGTGCAGAAGCACGGATACACGGCGCCGCGCTCTTTCAGGGTTTCAAGCGCCGCGGTGTAGGTGTCGAAGCGCTCGGTCTGGTGGTACGGGCCGAATTCGCCGCCTACTTCGGGACCTTCGTCCCAATCCAGGCCCAGCCAGCGCATGGCGCGCAAGATGATTTGCGTGTTTTCCTCGGTGGATCGCTCGGGGTCGGTGTCTTCGATGCGCAGGATGAATTTGCCGCCCATGGCGCGGGCGAACGCCCAGTTGTAGATGGCGGTGCGGGCGCCGCCGATGTGAAGCTTGCCGGTGGGCGAAGGCGCGAAGCGAACGCGTACGGTGTCGGTCATTCGGATACTCCTCGTAGGTCTTTTCGACTCGGTTGCGGCGCAAGCGACGGCAAGGCGTTTGCAGGCGCCGGATGGCAAGAAGCGCTATGCGGCGCTTCGTTTTATCAACAGCCTACCAATAATAAGGCATATCAGGCATCCCGCAAGCGTGGTTGCCAGCCATAGGATGCCCATGGAAATCCAAAAATCGGGCGGATACATGCAGATGAGCAGCGAATCGTAGCTAAACGTCCACGTTCCCGCGCTGAAGAACAGGGAATGGAAAGCCGCGAAGAATCCATTGAAATCAACCATCACCCACAGCGCCAGAAGGGCGAAAAGCGCTATGACGGCGCCTCCGGATGCCATGAGCACCCTGCCGAAACTCTTCTTTCCGCAGCGCACGAGCACATGCGCAAGGGCGGCCACGCATGCGACGCCTATAACGACGAAGGCGATGCGCGCCGCGCCGATCACGCGGTTGACGTCGTCGAGGTGGTCCAGGGCATCGTCGGTCAAGGTGTAGCGCTCGCCGAGCGAAGCAAGCGCGGCCTGCTTGTCGGATGCGTTCTTGAGCGCGGGGGAGACGTCGGACGCCGCCTGGGCGATGGTGTCGAGCATGGCCGCGCGGTCGCCGCCATCTACGGTGTAGTCGTGCGTCAGCGTGGCCAGGCCCACCAGCGCTTCTTGCGAATAGGGGGAATCGTCGTGGTTGCTCGTTGCCTGGGCAATGAGGCTTGTGGCGGGGCGCAGGCAGCAGGCGAAAAGCCCTGCGCCGATAAGCAGGGCGCAAAGGGTGATTGTTCCGACGGTGCGGGCAAGGGCGTTCAATGCGTTCATGAGTGCCTTTCGTGATGCGGACGCAGATTGGCGGCGTTGTGCCGAAAAGCCGTATTGTACGGGTTTCCTCTGGCGATTCCATGGAGGGATTGCCCTGTCTTGTTCTTGGGGCGCATTTTCGATATTCTTTCGGAGTTTGAGAATCATTTGGAGTTTCGTCCAACTGATTCGCTTTCATATTAATGACCGTTTATCCAGAGTCGGGGGAGAGGGTTGGCTTGCTGATCCCGACACCAACCTGGCGCATCAGCCAAGGTGGTCCGGCCAACAGCGATGAAGGAGGAATCTTGACTGATACCCGTTCAAACTACGTCTTTACGTCCGAGTCCGTGACGGAAGGCCATCCTGACAAAATCTGCGATCAGATTTCCGATGCCATCCTTGACGCCATTCTTGCGAAGGAGATCGATCTTGCGAAGGAGGGCTACATCGCCCCTTCCGGCCAGCCTGCCGATCCCACGCAGCTTCGTTGCGCCTGCGAGACGCTGGTTACCACGGGCCTTGTGGTGGTTGCCGGAGAAATTCGCACCCAGGCGTATGTGGACGTGCAGGACATCGTGCGCGGCGTGCTGACCGACATCGGCTACGACCGCGCCAAGTACGGCTTCGACGGCAGCACCTGCGGTGTGATGAATGCCATCCACGAGCAGAGCCCCGACATCGCCCAGGGCGTTGACGAATCGTGGGAGGCCCAGCACGGCGCAGACGTCGAGTCCGATCCGTACGAAAGCGTCGGCGCGGGAGACCAGGGCATGATGTTCGGCTATGCCTGCAACGAAACTTCCACGCTCATGCCCATGCCGATCTATCTGGCGCATCGTTTGTCCGAACGTCTGACCCAGGTGCGCAAAAACGGCACGTTGCCGTATCTGCGCCCCGATGGAAAGACCCAGGTTTCCGTGCGCTATGTGGACGGTGTTCCCACCGCGGTGGAAACCGTGGTCGTGTCCACGCAGCACTCCGAAGATGTGGAGAACGAAACCCTGCGTGCTGATATCGTGGAGCATGTCATCAAGCCTGTCATGGCCGCCGAGGGCGTGCAGCTCTCCGAAGACGCCGGCATCCACATCAACCCCACGGGTCGTTTCGTCGTGGGCGGGCCCATGGGCGATGCAGGCCTGACCGGCCGTAAGATCATCGTTGACACCTACGGCGGCATGGGCCGTCATGGCGGCGGCGCGTTTTCCGGCAAGGACTGCACGAAGGTGGACCGCTCGGGAGCGTATGCCGCCCGTTGGGTTGCCAAGAACGTGGTTGCTGCGGGCTTGGCCGAGCGTTGCGAAGTGCAGATCGCCTATGCCATCGGCATGGCACACCCGGTCTCCGTCCTGGTCGATACGTTTGGCACCAACCACGTTCCCGTGGATGCTATCGAGCGTGCGGTGAACGAAGTTTTCGACCTGCGTCCCGGCGCCATCATCGACGCGCTCGACCTGCGTCGTCCCATTTACCGTCTTACCAGCAACTACGGCCACTTCGGCCGCGAGCTTCCCGAGTTCACGTGGGAGCGCACCGATCGCGTGGACGCATTGCGCGCGGCATGCGGCATCGCGTAATCAGGCAAGAAGGCCTCTGTCGCTAAACGGCGATTTCGTCTTTCGCGGCAAGATGGCGTATGCTTGCCGTACTTCAGGCGCCCTTTCGGCCTTGTTCCGAAGGGCGCCTTTTCATTAGCCACCGTGATCGTTCGAAGGAAATGCATGCGCACCGTTTCGGTTGTTTTGGACATACAGACCCAGGCCTTGGATTCGTCCTACGCCTATGTCGTCCCCGAAGAGATGGATGATGTTGCCGTCGGGTGCGCGGTGCTTGTCGAGTTCGGCCGTCGTCGCGCGGTGGGCTATGTCATGGAAGTCCGTGAAGAAGATTTCAGCCTGGGGGAGGACGCCGTGTTCTTAGGGGTTGCGGACGCTCAGGGGGAGCGCTCCGCCGACGCCTCGGCTTCTTCGAAGCTCAAGCCCGTGCTTGCTGTACTTTCCGCACCGTATTTCGACGAAGACGGTGCGGCGCTTATCGAATACATCGCAACCACCTACGTTGCTCTTCTGAGCGCGTGTGTTCACCTGCTCACGCCCGTAGGTCGCACGCCGAAGGTTCAGAAAAAAGGCGATTCGTGGGAGCTGCAAAAGCCGGCGCGCCGTCGCAAGAAGGATGCCGGAGATTTCACGCCGCTTTCCGACGAGGAGATATCGCGCAGGGCGCGCGCCTTGGAATCGTTCGAGCTCACGCGGGGGCAGACGGAGGCCTTCGCGCTTGTGTCGGAATGCCTCCATCGCGGCTGCGGAGAAGTGGCTCTCATCGACGGTGTGACCGGTTCGGGCAAGACCGAGGTGTATCTTCGCGCCATTCGCGCATGCCTGGAGAAAGGATGCGGCGCTCTTGTCCTCGTGCCCGAGATAGCGCTCACCCCGCAGACGGTTTCGCGTTTCGAAGGGCGCTTCGGGCGTACGGTCGCCGTCATGCATTCGCGGATGACCGCCGCCGAGCGTTTCGACCAATGGGAGGCGGTCCGCCAGGGCGATAAGCGCGTCGTGGTGGGCGCGCGCAGTGCGCTGTTCTGCCCGATGGAGCGCCTGGGCCTTATCATCATTGACGAAGAGCACGAGAACACCTACAAGCAAGAAAGCGCGCCGCGCTACCACGCGCGCGATGTCGCGGCGTGGATGGCGAAGCGCCACGGCGCCGCGCTCGTGCTGGGAAGCGCCACACCTTCGATCGAGTCGCTCTGTCGTTGCAAGGCCGATCCTTCTTGGCACCGCATCGCCTTGCCCGAGCGGGCGAACGGCAAGCCCCTTCCCGAGGTCGATGTCATAGACATGGCAAAGGAATTTTCGAAGGGCTCGCGCTCCATGTTCTCGCGCTCTTTGAGCGAGGCGCTGTTCGCCGCGCTCGATGCAGGACGTAAGGCGGTCTTGCTGCTGAACCAGCGTGGTTTCGCGAACTTCGTCTTGTGCCGCGATTGCGGCTATGTGCCTGAATGTCCCACGTGCTCCGTCTCGCTCACCTATCACGAACGGGGCAATAAGCTCGTATGTCATCATTGCGGCAGGCAGACGCCGGCCATGCCGACCTGCCCCATATGCGGCAGCCCGTACCTGAAGAAATTCGGCGCGGGCACGCAGCGGGTGGAGACGGAGCTTCGCAAGCTGCTCGAAGACAGGCCCCAAGCCGACATCATCCGCATGGATGCGGATACCACGGCCACGCGCGATGCGCACGAGAGACTCTTGAGACAGTTCGGAAAGCCGGGCCCAGCCGTGCTGCTGGGCACCCAGATGATAGCGAAGGGCCTGGATTTCAACGACGTGGTGCTAGTGGGCGTGATTAATGCCGACACCCAGCTCAAGCTACCCGATTTCCGCAGCGCGGAGCGGACGTTCGCTCTTATCGAGCAGGTTGCCGGGCGTGCCGGTCGGGGTGATTTCGAAGGGCGCGTGCTCGTGCAGACCTACCTGCCGGAAAGCTGCGCGATTCAATCCGCAGCCGCCTACGACCGTAAGCGTTTTCTCCTTGATGAGCTGCCGAAACGCAAGCTCCTGCGTTATCCGCCCTATGCGCGTCTGGCCAATATCCTCGTGTGGGGGGATTCCTCTTCGGAGGTGCGCGAGGTTGCCCAGGCGTTGGCCGCGCGGGTCGACGAGGTCATCCGCGACGTGGTGGGCCAGCAGTGGGAAAGCTTGGGCGCCGCACCGTGCGCCATCGAGCGCCTGCGCGGGCACTATCGCTGGCATATTCTTATCAAAGCGCCTGCAGATGCCGATATCTCGGCTGCGATTACGCCCGTTATTCGCAAGAGGCGCGCGCACAAAAGCGTCAACGTCGCATGCGATGTGGACCCCGTGAGCCTGCTGTAGCGTTTCGTTCGTCGCCCGCGGCCTTTTGGGAGCGCTCGTCTGCTGCGCGGCTTGCCGTCGTGCGTTTATGGTGGAATTCCGCTGTTTCGCGCGTCCGCTGCCTCGGGTTGCCTTTGCCTGGTCATACGCGCTTTGCGATTTGATATACTCTCGATCGATTTTTAACGCGAATTGACAATACGGATAGAGGTTTAGAAATGGCATTCGATACGCTCAAGGTGGTCACGTACCCCGACGTTACGTTGCGCCAAGTGTGCGAGGTGTGCGATGTCACCGACAAGTCGCTCAAAAAGCTCGCTCGTCAGATGGCAAAGACCATGTACAAGAACAACGGCTGCGGTCTGGCGGCACCCCAGGTGGGCGTGCTCAAGCGCATCATCGTGGTCGATTGCGACCAGGAAGACGGCGAGCAGAATCCGATCGTGATGCTCAATCCCGTTCTTCTCGAAACGCGCGGGCGCGAAGTGGTGGACGAAGAAGGGTGCCTTTCATGCCCCGGCATTTCCGTTCCCATCCGTCGCAAAGAATACGCCGTGGTGCGCTACACCGACCTTAACGGCGAAGAATGGGTAATCGAAGGCGACGGCCTGCTCGGCCGCTGCCTGCAGCATGAAATCGACCATCTCGACGGCAAGACTCTGTTCGAATCATGCGATCTTTCCGCCCGAATCCAGGCACTTCACGATTACGAAGAAGCGAAAGCCGCCGGCGCGAAGCCCGGCGATACCCGCATTTAGCGTCGATTGCGCGCGGACGCTTCTGCGGGTCGCGCGGTAAGGATGGTGATACGCATGCGTATCGTTTTTATGGGCACGCCGGATTTTGCTGCGAACATCCTCATGGAGCTCAAGGAGCAGCATGATGTCATCGCGGTCTACACGCGTCCCGACGCCGTGAGAGGGCGGGGAAAAGCCCTGCTCGCATCGCCGGTGAAGAAAGTCGCCCTGGAAGCGGGCATCGACGTCTTCGAACCGAAGACACTTCGCGGCGAAGAGGAGGTTGCGCGGCTTCGCAATCTTGCGCCGGACGCTATCTGCGTTGCAGCGTACGGCATGATTCTGCCGCAGGAAGTGCTTGACATCCCTCGGTACGGCTGCTTGAACGTTCACGCGTCCCTTCTGCCGAAATACAGGGGCGCGGCTCCGATCGAACGCGCGATTCTCGCGGGAGAGCGCGAGGCGGGTATCTGCATCATGAGGATGGAGGCCGGCCTGGATACGGGCGATTACTGCATCAGCCGTTCGTGCGAAATCGGCGATATGTCAAGCGAGCGTCTGACCGACGAGCTTGCCGACAAGGGGGCATGTGCGCTCATGTCCGCTCTGTACGAGATAGAGCAGGGCCAGGTTCGCTGGACCAGGCAGAACGATGACGATGCCACGTATGCGCCGAAGATTGAAAAAGGCGAGCTCAATCTCGACCCGAACGCCACGGCGTTCGTCAACCAGCGTCGCGTCCAGGCATCGAGCAGCGCTCATCCGAGCCGATGCTCCCTCGCCGGCAAGACGGCGACGCTTGTTCGCACGAGTATGGTTTCTTCCGACGATGCGGAAGAGGTCGGAATCCAGGATATGCAGGCTGGTTCTGTTGCGTTCGTCCGCAAGAGGCTCTTCATCGGATGCGCGGATGGAGCGCTTGAGGTCTGCATGATAAAGCCAGACGGCAAAAAGGAAATGGACGCCGCATCGTTTGCAAGCGGCGTGCAAGATATCAAATCAGGTACGAAGACATGGGAGCAGGTATAAATGACCGACCAGCATAAGGGTGGATATCAGGGCGGCTCGGGCCGTGGCGGCAATTCGCGTGGGCCTCGTCAGGGCGGATTCGACAAGCGTTCCGGCGGAAACCGCGGAGAGCGCCGTTATGACCGCTCTGAAGGCGGATATCGTAAAGACGGCAAAGGCGGCTCGTACGGTGGGCCGAAACGCGACGGTAAGCCCTATGGGGACCGCAAGCCTGGCGGCAAGCCCTACGGTGGCCGCGACGGTAAGCCCTATGGAAAACCCGGCAGCAAGCCCTACGGTAATCGCGACGGCAAGCCCTCTGGCGAGCGTGATCGCAAGTCTTACGGAAGCCGCGATGGCAAGCCGTACGGCGACCGCAAGCCCGGCGGTAAAAGCTACGGCTCCCGCGACGGCAAATCGTTCGGCGGTCCTCGCTCGGGCGAGCGCAGAGGCGCTCCTCGCGGCGGCAAGCCGTTCAAGAAATACGACGGCGGCCAGCGCGGGTTCGGCTCTTCCTCCCAGGGCCGTTTCGACGGCAAGCGTGACGGTTCGTTCGACCGCCGCAAATTCAACGATGCCGAACGTCGCGTAGACGCCGACGCTCAGGTTCATAGCGCCAACGAGGCGGCCGCTGGTCAAGAGGCCTCTTTTAACAACGCCTCCGCTTCTGACGAACACGGTCGACCCGCTTCGCGCGACGGCCGGCCTCGTCGCGACGAGCGTGCCGGTGGCAGGCCTCGCGATGCCCGAGGACCTCGCGGTGACCGTCGTGGCCCGAAGTCTTCGGATAAGCCGCGTCTGTCTCCCGGTCGTGCTGCGGCCTGCGCAATCGGCAAGACCGTTCGCGAGCGTGATGCCTTTACCGCGGAAATCACCCCTAGCGTTCTCGCGACGTTCGAGGGCATCTCTCCCGAGGATGCGGCGTTCGCTACGAAAATAGCCCGCGGCGTCACCGCTACGATCGGCACGTTGGACGAATTTATCGATCGCAACCTCAAGTCTCCCGACGATATCGGTGCGGAGGTACGAGATGCGTTGCGCGTCAGCGCTTACGAGCTTCTGTTCCTCGGAAAAGACGATTATGCGGCCGTCGACCAGGGCGTCGAGCTTGTTCGTTCCATCGCGCCCGCGGCATCTGGCCTTGCCAACGCCGTTCTGCGCAAGATGGCCACGAGCGCGAAGAAGTTCCCTTACGGCAATCCCGACTTAAGCCTTCAGGTTCTGGCTCGTTCGCAGGCGTTCCCTCTGTGGCTCGCGAAGCGCCTGATGAATGAAATGGGCTTGAAGCAGGCCACCGCGTTCATGCGCGCGTCGAACGCCGATGCGCCGGTCTACATCGCCGTCAACGCCATCAAGGCCAAAGACGAAGACGTGGTCGAGATTTTCGACCAGGCCGGCAGCCTCATGAAGGAGTCCGAGACGGTTGCGGGATGTTACCTTGTGGAAGATGCGCGCGTGCTGCGCAAGCCCGAGGTGCGCGCCTTGTTCGAAAACGGCAGCGTCTGCGTTTCGGATGAATCCGCCCAGGCTATTGCCGCGCTTGCCTGCCCGAAGGAAGACGTCGAGGCCTTCCTTGAAATAGGTGCGGGTCGCGGGACGAAGACCATCCTTCTGCAGAGCAACGCCGTTCGCGCCTTCGGCCGCACGATTCCCATGGTTTCGGTCGACGATCATGCATTCAAGGGCGATCTGCTCGAAAAGCGCGTTGCTGCATATGGCATCAATTCGGTTCGTCCGCTCACCATGGATGCACGCAAGCTTTCCGAGAAGCTTCCCGAGGCATCTTTCGACGCTGTATTCGTAGACGCTCCGTGCACGGGTGTCGGTACGCTGCGCCGCCATCCCGAAATCCGCTGGCGCTTGACCGCCGCTCAGATCGCGGACATGTCGTCGGTTGAATACGACATTCTGGCCGAGGCCGCGAAAATGGTGAAGCCGGGCGGTACGCTTACCTATGCCACCTGCACCGTGTTCGCTGAAGAGAACGAAAACGTCGTGGAACGGTTCCGCAAGACCAAATTCGGCGAATCGTTCGAGGTCGAAGAGACGCTTTCCACCACGCTGAGCGCTTCCGGCCCCGACGCGCATTACGCAGTTCGCCTGCGTCGCGTCCGATAACCACGCTTCGAAGCCGCGCAATGCAAGCGGGCCCGACACGCCGTCGGGCCCGCTTTTTCTTGTGTCGGGCGTTTTTTGCCGCGAGCTGAATTCCTTCAGCAGGAGAGGGGCTGTGCTTGCTTGAGCCCGTCACCTCATCTTCGACGTGTCCACGCCCTCGAGTCCCAGAAGATAGCGTTTGATTTTGACGCCCGCGGCATAGCCAACCAAGGCGTTGTTCGCCCCTATGACGCGGTGGCAGGGGATGAGGATGGGGATGGGGTTTTTGTTATTGGCCATGCCCACGGCCCTGTACGCGTGCGGTTTTCCGATTGCTTCCGCTATCTGGGCGTATGTTCTTGTTTCGCCGTAAGGAACCGTTTGTAGCGCTTTCCATACCGTGAGCTGGAAATCGGTTCCTTTTGGGTCGAGGGGCAGGTCGAATTCGCGTCTTTTGCCGGCGAAGTACTCCTGGATTTGGGTTGCGGCCTTGTTGGTAAGGGCGCTTGGTTTGCGAGGCATGTCCAGTTCGACGTCTCCGAAATGAATGGAGACGATGCCTTTTTCGTGTGCGGCGATAGTGAGGCGTCCGAGCGGCATGGGGTAGACGAAATGATTCATGGCGGTCCTTTCGCGGCTCGGCGTTTCGCATCGCGGCCTCTCGACCGCGAGCGCGCGCTCTGCGTAGCGCTTGCTCCTGATTATAGTACGCCTTCGCCGTAGCGCCGTGCTTGCCGGCGTCGAAGTCGGATTTTGGCGGTTTCGTCCCGAATTCTTACGAGGTTTCGTGCGAACTCCCTCCGTGTGCGCGCATGCGTTAGAATCTGACGTGTTCAATGACACCGTATTGTGTACGTACGAAAGGCAGTCCCATGTTTACCAGCCCTAAAATAGCCCCGTCCATTTTGTCGGCCGACTTCATGAACATGGAGCGCGATATTCGCGTGATTGAGCAGGGTGGAGCGAGTTTCGTTCACGTGGACGTCATGGACGGTCATTTCGTCCCGAACCTCACGCTGGGCGTTCCCTTCGTCAAGCAGCTCAAGCGCATCACCGACCTTCCGCTCGACGTGCACTTGATGATTTCCAACCCGCTGTATCAGCTTCCGTGGTTCCTTGAGTGCAAGCCTGATATTGTGACCGTCCACGCCGAGGCCCTCGATGAATCCGCGGGCGAATTCGACCGCGCGATCGACATGATCCATGAAGCCGGCTCCAAGGCCTGCATCGCCTTAAAACCCGATATGGACATTGACGTTCTTAAGCTCTACATCGGCAAGCTCGACATGGTCTTGGTCATGAGCGTGTATCCGGGGTTCTCTGGGCAGAAATACATAGAAGGTACCGAGGATAAGGTTGCACGCGTTGTCGAGATGGCGCGCGCAGCGGGCGTTTCGCCCCTTATCGAAGTCGACGGCGGCCTTGGCGCCAACGATCCTACGCGTGCGGTCGCGGCAAGCGGATGCGACGTGTTCGTTGCGGGAAGCGCCGTTTTCGGCGCCGAAGATCGTGCGGCGGCTATTGCCGCCATGACGAAGGTTGCGCAAGAGGCTCAGGCGTAACCTATGCTGTTCGGCTCGAATCGTACTTACATTTACCTGGACAACGCGGCCACCACTCCTTTGTGCGACGCGGCCGCAGAGGCTATGGCCCCTTACATGAAGGCGGCTCCCGACGGCGCGTTCGGCAACGCGAATTCGCTGCATTCCATCGGACGCGAGGCCTTTTCGGAGCTTGAGGACGCGCGTGTGCGTGTCGCTCGGGCGCTCGGGGCTCAACGTCCCGACGAAATCGTGTTCACCTCGGGGGCGACCGAGGCGGACAACACCGCCATCATAGGCATGGCTCTAGCGGAGCGCGATCGCAGGCGCCTGCGTGGAAACGCCGCTTTGGGACGTGTGGTCATGTCGCGCATAGAGCACCACGCCGTCCTTCACAGCGCAGCCATGCTGAAAAGGCTTGGCTTCGAGGTCGATTTCGTCGATAACGACGCATCGGGCCATATCGGCGTGGAGGCGTTAGAGCGCGTTATGCGCGAAGACACGCTGCTCGTAAGCATCATGGCGGTCAACAACGAAGTAGGAACCGTTCTCGACACTGCCGCCCTTGCCAAGACGGCCCATCGAAACGGGGCGCTCTTCCACGTAGATGCCGTGCAGGCGCTGGGGAAGATTCCCTTCGACGTGGGGGCGCTCGGTGTGGATGCCGCATCGTTTTCCTCGCATAAGGTGGGCGGCCCGCAAGGCGTCGGCATAATGTATCTGAAGACGCGCGCTCCGTTCGTTGCGTATATGACAGGCGGTGGCCAGGAGCGCGGCATGAGGAGCGGAACTCAAAACATTGCCGGCATCTTGGGGTGCGCCGCGGCTGTCGAGCATGCTGTGGCGTTGCAGCCCGCGTTCGCCGAACGTGCGACGAAGCTTCGCGACTCCCTCTACCAGGAGCTTTGCTCCTTGCCGAAGGTATCTGCGACCGTTCGGCTTGAATCGGGCGAATTCGCGCCGCACATCGTCAATGTCTGCGTTTCGGGCATGGAGAGCCAGACCATGATTTTGCAGCTCGACCTGCGCGGCTTTTGCGTTTCGGGCGGGTCGGCGTGTTCTTCCAACTCGCTCGATCCCTCCCATGTGCTTTCGGCCCTCGGGGTGAAGCGCAATCTTGCCCAGGGTTCCTTGCGTATATCGTTCGGGGAGATAACGGACGAAGCCGACGTGGCATCGTTTGTCGAGGCGTTCAGGGAGGTGGTGTCATGACGGACCTTATCACCCTGCATACTCATTCCACCTTCTGCGGCCATGCGAAAGACCCTTTGGACGCGATGGTGGATGCCGCCTCGCGCGCCGGTGTGCGCGTGATGGCCGCGACCGAGCATTATCCGGTAAACGAGCGCTTCGATCCGTTCAAGCATGCAAGCATGCCCCCCGAACGGCTCGAGCCGTATTGCCAGGCTGTTTTGGAAGAGCGCGACCGGCATCCTGAAATGGAAATTCTGCTGGGTTGCGAGCTCGATTGGCTCGGCGACGATGAAGACAGAAATCTTTCCGCCGAGGACTTCGACCGCTTCGACATCGTTTTGGGCTCGGTGCATTTCGTCGATGGCTGGCTCATCAACAGCACCCGCACGAAAGAGCGCTGGGAAGAGGTGGGCGTCGACGACGTATGGAGGCGCTACATCGATTTGTGGTGCGACGCCGCTGCGAGCGCGATGCCGTTTACGGTCATGTCGCATCCCGACGTGGTGAAGAAATTCGGATTCTATCCGTCTTTCGACCTGCTTCCCCATTACGAGCGCATGGCCGAAGCGGCTCGCGAAGGGAATCGAATGATCGAGGTCAACACTTCGGGCAAATACGCGCCGTGCGCCCAGTATTACCCTTCGCCTGAGATGCTTGAGGTGTTCGCACGGGCCGGGGTCGATTGCACGGTGGGCACGGATGCGCATCAAGCTGCGCATATCGCTCGCGATGTGCGTAAGGCGTATGACTACATGCGCTATGCGGGCTATCGCCGTGTCGCTGTTCCCCGTATCGGGGGAGACACGAGCTACCTGGATCTGTAGCGGGCGTTGCTGCGCTGCATACGAAAGAAGGAGCGTGATTCCATGGATTTCGAACATGAGCAACCCGTCGAAGGAACCTACGAGGCCGACGTGCGAGAAAACGGTCTGCGCGCCTTCGATCGCGGTCCTCTGACGCACACCCCTGACGATTTCCCCGAAACGGTGGGCGATCTCGTGGCGTCTTTGTCGCGCATGTTTCCCGCTTCGGATGCGGAGTCGTGGGATAGAACCGGGCTTTTGGCGGGAGACGCCTCATGGCCTTTGTCCGGGGTGGCCGTCGCGCTCGATCCAACCCTTGAGGCTCTTGAACAGGCTAGGCATTACGGAGCGAATGTTCTTTTGACGCATCATCCTGCCTTTCTCGAAGCGCCTTCTTGCATCGCCCCCGTTTCTTCCGGGGCATCGGTAGGCGGCGCTCTTGTTTTCGAGGCTGTTCGCAGCGGCGTAGCCTTGGTGAGCTACCACACAACGCTCGATGTGAGCGCCCAGGCGCAGCGCATGCTTCCCGGGCTTCTCGGGCTTGACAGGGTGGGGGTTCTCGAGCCGCTTTCCTACGATGGAGAGCGGGGCTACGGCCAAGTATGCGTCCTTTCCCGGAAAGACGCGCCCATGACGCTTCGAAACCTCGCGCTTCGCTGCACATCGGTCTTCGGCCGTGCTCCCCGGGTCTGGGGTAATATGGACAAAGAAGTATGCCGCATTGCAACATGGACGGGATCGGCGGGAGATGCCTGCGAGCTTTGCCTTGCGCGTGGGATAGACGTACTGGTATGCGGGGAAGTGAAATACCATGCGGCCCTCGATGCATCACAGCGCGGTCTTAGCATCGTCGAGCTCGGGCACGACGTCTCCGAGCTGCCGTTTGTGGCGGTTTTGTCAGAGGCCGTTGCAAGGCTTGGCATTTCTCGAGAAAATATCGTGCCGCTTTCTCAAGACGGCAATTGGAATCATCCGGAGAGCAGGAGGGTGTAAGCGTGCAAGCGACGTCCGAACAGATTATGAGCCTGATCAGGCTCCAGCATACCGACTTGACCATCGCGCACATTGAGCGCCAGGTGGACGCCTTGCCTCAAAAGCAGACCCTTGCCGCTCTGAAAGAGAAGCAGTCCGCCATCCAGCGCAAGCAGCGTGCCCTTATCGGCGGCCGTAAAGACCTCGAACTGAATCTCGAATCTCTTCTCGAAGAGGAGAGAGATCTTGTGAAAAGGCAGGACGAAGCCCAGCAGCGCATCAATGCCGCATCATCCGATTATAAAGAGGTTTCTTCGAGCAGCGAGGCTCTTTCGACCTATGCCGAAGACCTGGAGGCGCTTCGCGGGCGCATTTCCTCGACAGAGACGCAGATTCTGGAGATTTCGTCTCTCGAGCCTCAGGTCGAGACGATGCTCGCCCGTCTTTCCGAGCAGGAAAAGGGCCTCATTGCCTCGTATCGAGAGGAGGGAGGCAAGCTTCTCGCCAAGGTCGCATCCTTGAAGGAGGAGCGCGAAGCGCTCGCCGATGCGATCGGCGAGCAGATCATGGGCCATTACAATCGCATCGCCAAGGCGAAGCAGGGTGTTGCCTTAGCCCATCTGAACGAGGGCGCATGCAATACCTGCCGCACCTCGTTCGACCAGAGCAGGGTCCTTTCGCTTCGTATGGACTATCCGCTCTCGTTCTGTCCGCATTGCGGAAGGCTTATGGTTATCGATAAGGGTGAATTGAATTTCAAAACGCAATAGTGTTGCATTAAGTCATGCAGGCGCA
>OLRQ01001214.1_pt1 | contig 21313 bp, 20 predicted proteins | sample 1671971 | NCBI WGS metagenome assembly OLRQ01 (sample SAMEA3136631, study PRJEB25190) | human gut metagenome | biome: human gut; feature: human-associated habitat; material: faeces | place: Austria | collected 2013
ATTTATTTCTGCAGAGAAGAAAATGTCCTGGTTTAATCGGAATGTATTTATTACTTCTAAAGATGGAATCGAATTTGATGGTAATCAGTTGGTAGATGACGTTATTGATGAAATTCGCGACGGATTAATAGCCAACAAGAGAAACGTGCCGCATCTTAAGACTTTTGCAGTAGGAAAGGAAAATGATTATGGCAAGGCAAGTTTGATTGGTGTAGATTATGATATTATCCATGATCAGGAACTTAAGGAAAATACATCCAAATTACAGCTTGTAATCAATGCCCGTGCTGTATGTGAATCTGATCTTCTGCTTGACATTGTGGACGAGGCTTTTGAAGTGATTGCAGAGAAGTATAACGTAAAAGTAAAGCTTTTCTTCAATGAGTGCTTTGGTATGATGGATGAAGGAAGATAAATATGGCAGATGCAATTCATGAACAGATAAAAGAATACTATGGTGTGACTCTTCAAAGCAGCGATGACCTGAAGACAAATGCCTGCTGCTGCAGTTCGGCGCCTCCCAGATATGTAAAAGATGTTCTTCCGCTTATTAAAGATGAAATCAAGAAACAATTTTATGGCTGTGGGTCGCCGATTCCCATGGGACTTTCCGGATGCACTGCGTTGGATCTTGGCTGCGGGACAGGAAGAGATGTGTACATTCTTTCTAAGCTTGTCGGAGAGCGGGGACACGTGTATGGCGTGGATATGACAAAAGAACAGATTGACGTTGCTATCCGCTGTCAGCAGGAGCAGGCAGAAATATTTGGCTATAAGCAGCCGAATACCAGTTTCCATCTGGGATATATAGAAGATTTTTCCGGAGCTATGTCCCTCTTTCTTGGACACACGGGACTTTTTCTCCTGCTTTTTCGCTATATGTCCCTCTTCTTTAGATTCGCGGGACTTTCTCCCCTGCTTTTTTACATATGTCCCATCTAGGTTCTGCAATAGCATGAAATGAAGGTGATATACTTTTATATGCCCCAAAATTATATAGCTAAATACAGTTCGCACTCCAAGATTTCACACAGGCAAAAATGGCATTTTATATAATTATATCTCTGCACATACTTTGCCAAGTTTTTTTGCATATTCATAAAGCTGCCTATTTTTTTCATTATAAGGACCAAATTCTGTCAATGCGCAAATGCAGTCATCACAGTCATCGAGCATCTGTTTTGCCCGCAAAAAGGTTTCTTCCGAAACCGGAAAGAATGCTTTTTCCGAAAAAACACAAGCGGCAAGTGCAGATGCCGCTGCGTACTCCACATCATTTTCCTGCAGAATGCCTGCTGCAAACGGAATATTCTGCCGCTGCAGGCGGTTGTAAACCGCAAGCCCTGTTCCACCACCGCCAATCACAAATACCTCCGGAATTCCTTCCGGTCTTTCCATAAAAACCTGCCCGGTCTGCGGATCAAACTGCCGGGACTTGACGCCGTACAACTGCTGCACGTAGTCCCCGGAAAAAATTTCCTCCGGTGTCCCGACCCGGTCAATACGGTCCCCTTTCACACACGCAATGGTGTCCGAAATTTTCTGTGCCAGATCCAGTTCGTGCAATGACATGATAACTGCCAGGTTTTTCTTCCGTGCCAGCATGCGGATGGTTGTAAGAATGTCCAGTTTAAATCCCATATCCAGATAGGAAGTCGGTTCATCAAGAATCAGAACCTGTGTGTCCTGGCAGATCGCCCGCGCCAGCATAAGTCTCTGCCTCTGCCCATCACTGATTCTCCGGAAATCCTGCTGCTGCACTTCCCCGGCATGCACCAGGGCAATCGCCTCGTCCACCTTTTTCCAGTCCTGTTGTGAGAGGATACCAAGCCTCCCCGTGTACGGGTAGCGCCCGGTTGCCACCACATCCCTGCCGCTTAACAGTTCCGTGTGGATGCGCTCTGTCATGACCATCGAAAGATGTCTGGAAATTTCACTGTCCGTCAGTTCCCTCATGGATTCTTTTCCCAGAAAAACACTGCCGCCAATGGTTTTAAGCTGTTTGGTGATGGTCTTTAAAATTGTTGATTTTCCGGAGCCGTTTGGTCCGATCAGTGTGAGGATTTCCCCTGGCCGGACACCCAGATTGATATTTTTAATCAGGGGAATCCGGTCGTATCCTACGGTCAGATCACGCATCGTAAGCTGCTCGTCATCGTTTGGTATATCTTGCGCTGGAAACTGCCCTGTCTCTTTTAGCATATTCTGCCCATTATGTTGTTTTCCGTTTTCTTCTTTCATCACTTTCCAATTATTTTCCATCTGCATTTTTGTGTCTGCTCATAGTAACTTTCTTCCTACCTTTGCGTCCTTATCCGTTTTGGCTTTCTGTCTGCACATTATTTGTCTTCCACGATTCATCACATCCGCTGCTTTCGCAACATTGCCGCAATTACCACCGGCACTAAAAATACCGCCGTCACCGAACTGATACTGATCTCCGTTGGTGCAAACACGGTCCGCGCAATCCCGTCACAGAACAGCGTAATCACTGCCCCGCCGAGAAAACATCCCGGAATTAGAATAATCGGTTTTGCCGTGTGGGTTGCCAGTTTAATCAGATGTGGCACCGCAATCCCGACAAACGAAATCGGTCCGGCAAACGCGGTCACACATGCCGACAGCAGACTTGACAGTAAAATCAGTGCAATGCGCAGTACTTTTACATTTACGCCCATATTTCTGGCATAAGATTCTCCCATCTGATAGGCACTGATTGGTTTTGCAAGCCCGAAGGTAATCACAACCGTGATTCCAACAATTATGACCATGATGCGAATGTGCTCCCAGCTCATACCGGAAAAACTTCCCATTGACCAGTTGTGAAGATTGACAATATTGGAATCGTCCGCAAACGTCACACAAAAATCCGTAATCGCCGAACAGATATAACCAATCAGGATACCGCACACTACAAGCAGCGACATATTCGATACCCGAAACGAAATCAGAAGGACAAATCCCATGGCAAGCAGTGAACCGGCAAATGCAGCTACCACCATTCCAAGGGAACTGACCATAATCCCTTTTTCCAGAAGAAAGATCATGGTCAGTGCCACGACAAGTTTGGCTCCGGAGGAAATCCCAAGCACATACGGTCCTGCAATCGGATTCTGGAAAAAACTCTGCAGCAGAAAACCGGATACGGAAAGTGCCCCTCCGAGCAGAACTGCAGCAATGATACGGGGCAGACGGATTTTCCAGACAATCTGATACTGTGTGGAATCCGGCTGATGTTTTGTCAGCACGTCCAGAAAATCAAAAAAAGACATTTCCACACTTCCGACACCGATATTCCAGAAAAACAGAATTGCCAGCAATAGAATAATCACCACAAAAGAAACCAGATAGCGGAGCGTTCTGTTTGTTTCTGTCCCGGAATTATTCTTTTTTTCTTTTATTTGTGATCTCATATTCTGCTCCTCATGCATTACGACAATTGTTATTATTTGTACATCCGTATGCCCCGGCTCACTGCAATTTCTTCAAAAACCGGTATGTTCCATCCCCTTCTCCCGTCAGAATCTGATTCAGATCCTCGATAAAATCACAGGTTCCTGTAGACTGCTGGTAAAAATTGCTTCCCGTTGTGTACACCTGTCCGCTTTTTACCGCCTGAAAATCCGCAAACAGGCTGTTTTTCTTTACCAGCTCATCGATGGACGTCAATTCCCCCTCAATGGTTCCGTTGTAGATCAGCACATCCGCATCAATCTCCGCAGAATAAAAATCTTCCATCTGCATTTTCATCGTGGAAAGTGCATTTTTTTCTTCATCCGTATAATTTCCGAGTGAGTAAATACCGCCTGCAAGTCCGATCATCGCAGAAACATAGTCGTTTGGCTTGCGCACAGTGATCGTCCCGTCCGAAGAAACTGCAAAAAATGCCACCTTTTTCCCGGTACTCTTTTTTCCCAGAATCGGTTTCACACGTTTTACCTGTTTATTAAAATAGTCATCTGCCTGCTGTTGTTTTCCAAACAAAACACCGAACAGTTTGATCCATTCCAGCCGTCCCAGCGGATGCTTTTCATAACTGGAACGCTCGACCATCACCCTGATGCCAAGTTCTTCGAGTTTTTCTTTCACTTCCGGATTGTGTGTAATCATCGTATTTTCGATTGCAAATGTACAGCCGCCCTGCAACAGCTGTTCGTAGTCCGGGGCACTGTATTTCCCCGCATAAACCAATGTTCCCTCTTCCATGGCTTCTTTTGCTTTCTGGACATACCAGTCATTTGCTTTCAATGCCGTGTATGTGACGTGGGAAAGCCCATCCACCTGACAGACCAGATCCATAACGGCACTCGATACCAGATATACATGATTTAAGGGCTGCTGCAATGCAATTACATCCGCCGGCAGATCTTTCGGTACAGGCACACCCTTTGGAATAAGCAAAAAACGACCGTTATCCACGATCGTTATCAATTTATAATTTCCATATATATCGACCTGAAACTGATCCGCATAGACCAGTTCCAGACGTCCGGTTTGTTTCAAATCCCCAAAACTGACATCTTCCGGAAAGGAAAATGTCAATGTATAGTCAATTTCATGTGGGACACTCATGGCCGTGGTATCTCCCACGACATCCATCTGGCACGGCACTCCCGCAATCGGGAAGGTAAACGTGGAATTGCCCCCTTCGTTTTCATTTTCATATTTCTGTCCGTCCACCAGCATATAATCATAGTGGGAACTGCTCCAGACAATCGTTGCATATGCCTGTCCGTCTGTCACTTTTATTTTTGCATCGGAATCTACAGAAGCTCTGCCGCTTCCGCCTTCGAGCTTTACATTTGCGGTATACTCCCCGTCCTCCAGCGACGTATCCTGTTCTGTTTCCGCCATCTGTGTTTCAGTGGCCTTCTGCTGTGTCTGATCGTTTTTTGGGGAAGAACCGCAGCCGGTCAGAATCGACAGACATATACAAAAGGATAACATAATTGTGGTTAATTTCTTACTTTTCATACTTTCTATCCACTAATTTTTCTGTGCGTCCGATACACTTACTTTATGGTCATACCAGGTTCCCTTTGTTCCGAGAATTGCCAGATCAAACTCTTTGTCGAGTGCTTCTACTGGTACATCAAATCCATAGACTTCTTCTGTGGTTCCATCACTGTACTTTACGGTATCGTTGGTTGGCTGTAACAGTTTAGCACCATCTTTTGTTGCATCAGCTGCTGTTCCAACAAACAGATTGATGATTTTCTTAGACACCAGACGGATGTGAATGGTCATTTTTCCATTTTTCACCGTAAGTGTTCCACATCCGTTATCTGCCTCGTTGACATGAAACATCCCACTGTCAGTATTAAACTTTGCGGTATAAGTGCCGTCCTCCAGCGCGGATGCCGCGCTGGAAGAAGCAGACCTGGAAACTTTTCCAAGTGACTCAATTGCTTTTTTTGTATGCTCTACATAAAGTTTCTGGACAGCTTCAATCTCACCAAGTCCTGCAATCTGTGTGTCAACACTGTCGAAATTGCCGCTTGCAGTGAACTGGCTCTTCCAGGAATCGTCATCGTCTCCTGCCATATCATTGTTTGCATGATCTCCGGCAACAACCATGAGTGGACGAAGAATAACTTTCTTGTAACCTGCGTCCTTAACTGCCTTGATTACATTTTCACAGGAAGTCTCTTCCGGCTCCCCCTCTACGGTTCCGATAAAGACATTGTCATAACCAAGCTTATCCATCTGTGTAGACATCTGGCTGTAACTTACCTTTGCAGAATGGGAAGTACCGTGTCCCATGAATACAAATGCAGTACCGTCCTTCTTTGCAGCATCCAGTGAATCGTATCCTGCGGTTTTTACGGCTTCTGCTGTAATGTCTTCTGCAACTGCCTTCTTGTCATCGTTGATCACTGTTGCATCATCACCAACTTCGCCAAGCAGCGGTTCCGCAACGACAACTTTTTCAAACTTATCCTTATATGCATCCAGCTCTCCGACAAGTTCATCATACTCTGCCCCATGCATCAGGTGTGTCGGCTGAATCACCAGATTCTTTACCCCATTATCAACCGCTCTCTGTAATGCCTGGTCTACGTTGTCGATCTTCTCGCCATCTCTTGCCTGTACATGATTGATAATGATCTGTGCGGTAAATGCCCTGCGGACTGCCCAGTCCGGATTTGCTGCCTGAATGGCTTTTTCCACACCACTGATATCTGCGGCACGGCTGTCATTAAAAGATGTACCAAAGCTTACGACAAGGATTTCGTTATCTCCGATATTATCCTGATTTAACGGATCATCCTTGGAAGCATCACCGGTATCTCTGCCGAAATAATCCGGATCTGCATTTTCACCGGAAACGAGTGCTTTCTGTGCATCTGTCAGCTTGTCCCATGCTTCTTTTGCAGCAGCACACTGCTCGTCTGTATTGTCGTTTCTCTCCTGCACATAGATTGCATCGATCAGTTTTGCAACTTCATCTGCAGCTGCCTGATCGTCCTTTGCAGACTCTGTGCCCTGCGAATTTTCTACCTGATTGTTGTCTTTGCTGTCTTTGTTTCCACATCCGGCAAGCATGCCTGCAGCCAGTACACATGTCAGAAACAATGCAAGTGTTTTCTTTCTCATAATTCTCTCCTTTGCTTGGGTTAGCGGGTTCCTTCATCTCATAAGACCACACGCCACCCAAAGTACCAAAAGAAAAGCCCCGCCCGGAACATTCCGAAAGGAGCAATCAACCCATGCAAAAAGGAACTGTCTGCGGACGGCTGTCCCACACAGTTTTCTGTAACATGCAGTACGATCAATGACTCGTGATCTGAAAGTAAAAACTTTCTGTACCAGATCATTGGCAGGTTTCCTGGCTCATAGATCATCATAACATGCTTCACCTTCCCAATGCAGTTGCATCAGTGGCACCTGAAATGCAGCCTAAGCTGCATTTCCTACGTACATCGCATCCGCGTCAGCAGATTTCTCATGCGATGTGCTTCTTGCAGTTACTCCCTAATCACAGTGACGAGTTCGTACAGGATTTGCACCTGTTTCCCTTTTCCCCTGCGCATACAAGCCCGTGCAAAGCGGCTTTATATGGCAGGCACCAAAGATCTTTTTATGAAACTTTCTACATATTAGCATATTGCGCGTTTATTTACAATGCGAAAATTGCATCAGATTTCCGTCGTTTACAGTAATTTTTATTGACAGTTCATATACCCCTGCTTTTGACACATCAAAAAACTCTGCATAAACTGTATAAACACAGTAATGCAGAGATTAAAAATATGTGTGCTATTTACTTTTAACAATTTTTTCGACTTCATCCGGATTCGGCATAGAACGAATCGCACCCTTTTTTGTTGTGACAAGATATGCAGCAGCATTTGAGATTCTGAGCATTTCAATCAATTGTTCTTCTGTCAGATGATCGACATCATGCTCCAAAAGATAATTTAATACACTGCCACAAAAAGTATCTCCTGCCCCTGTTGTATCTACTGTCCCTCCCAGCAGATACGATGGTACAAATACCTTTTTCCCCTGATAATAGGAATAACTTCCATCTGCACCTGCAGTCAGATTCAACAATCGAATATTCGGATATTGATCCATCAAAATCTGTACACCTTCATCAAAATCTGACGTATCTGTCATAAATTCAATTTCATTATCCGAAATTTTCAAAACATCACATTGACCTAACCCATATGCAATCTGAACTTTTGCCTCATCCATACTTTTCCAGAGCGGCGGACGAAGATTCGGATCAAAAGAAATTAATAATCCCTGTTCCTTAGCCAATGCGATTTCCTGAATCGTTGCTTCTCTAACCGTTTCATCCGTCATGGATAATGTACCAAAATGAAAAATTTCAGCCTGCCGAATCAGATCATAAGCAACTTCGGATGCTTTCAGCATCATATCAGCTCCCGGATGACGGTAAAAGGAAAATTCACGGTCTCCGTTTTCAAAGTTTTTCACAAACGCTAATGTTGTATTATAATACGGATCAACAATCAGTCCCTTGTGATCAATTCCGATTTCATCCAGAATATCTGTCAGCATTTTTCCGAACAGGTCCTCTCCGATTTTGCCGATGAAAGCACACGATCTGTCATACTTTTTCAACAAGGCAAGCACATTGCATGGAGCACCTCCGGGATTTGCTTCAAAGACAGGATTTGTCTGCTCACTTATGCCATAATCCGTAAAATCAATCAATAGCTCTCCAAGAGCGATCACATCATACTTCTTCATGCCGCTTCCTCCTGCTTAACCAAGCATATAACGTTCAAATTCCAATGCTGCCTTAGCATCCCGATCCAACGCTTCCTCACTGGTATCCGGGACAATATCACGCCATATTTTAATATTCTGTCCTACCGTTCCTCCCGGCATGACAAAAGGTTCCATAACTACGGTCTTATCATATTGGATATCGCGAAGTGCTTCCCCAATTTCCCGCCAAGGTGTTCTTCCTTTGCCCGGAACCATACGGTTGCACTCACCGGTATGAAAATGTCCAAGCAAACTGCCCGCTGTACGGATTGCGGCGCCGATGCTCTCTTCTTCAATATTCATATGAAAGGTATCCAGCATAACGCTTACATTGGAAGCCTTTGGCTCTAATTCTCTGACACTTTTAACAAAGGAAACCCCTTCCGCTGCTGTATTCAGCACGTGGTTTTCAAAACGGTTCAGACACTCAAGTCCAAGCACTTCAATACCACATTCCGAAGCAATTTTGCCAAGTTTTGCCATGCCTTCAATTCCGCGCTCCCAATCCCCCTTCTTGTCAACCGGTTTCGAATAATCAATCGGCCAGCAGGAATAGAGCGCCCCACCAATGAGAGTTGCCCCGATTTTTTCCATTCTCTGGAACAAATCCGTATAGAACGCCAAAGCGTGCTTACGCACCTGCGGATCACTGCTTGCGATGTTATTTTCCGGTGCCGGACCATATCCCACCGTAAGGCGAATATTCTGCTCCTTTGCATGCTCCTTTAGTGCCTTTAGATCCCCATCACTATATTCCGGAAGCGGACCTGCGGCAATTTCTAAAATGTCATATCCAAGCTTTGCCACCTTATCAATATAATAGTGGTAATCGCCATCCCATTCATGTTCCCAATATGCATAATAAATTCCGTGTTGCATCACGTACCCTCCTTTGCTATTTTGACGCTGCCTTTTTTGCACGTTTCTTTGAAATCGTAATATTAAATACCAGAACCGCAAGTAATGCTACTCCCCAGATCATGTCCCGGTAGTAATTGCTGATTGCCGGGAACTGGTTCAAATAAGAGGACAATGTCTGCAGAATAATGACAGCAAAAGCGATACCAGGGATGTTACCAAATCCTCCATCAGGATTGATTCCACCTAAGACAGCAACCAGAATCGTCTGCATGGTATAACTTGTTCCGAAATCAGCCTTTGCGGAATTTAATCTGGACAAACTTACAAGTCCTGCAATCGCAGACAGGATTCCGGAAATCATATAGCAGCATAATGTTGTCTTCTTTACATTGATTCCGGCAAATTTTGAAGATTTTGCATTTGTTCCTACCAGATACACTTTATTTCCAAAACTTGTTTTACTCATGATCAGAGTCAAAATAATGGTACAAAGCAAAAACAGAATAAAAGGGAATGGGATCCCGAAAATGGTCATCGCTGAAAGAATGTTAAACTGACCGTTTGCGGAAACAGTACTTCCTTTTGACAGTACGATTGATATTCCCATATACAGTTCATAGCTTCCAAGTGTTGCCAGCATCGGTGGAATGTTAAGGAAGCTGACCAAAAATCCATTAAAAATACCGCATAAAGCACCTACAATAAGTGCAACAACACATGCAAGAACAATTCCCGCTACGCCGCTTGTATTGCTCTGAATGATCAGTCCCGCGCTAATACCACAAAGATTTGCGATATAGACGGTTGACAGATCGATTCCACCACTCAGCATACAGACACCCATTCCAAGCGACATAAGACCATATTCTGTGAGCTGCTTGCCGATTGACTGAACATTACCGACATTTAAAAACTGTGAGGACTTTGTAATTCCTGTAATAAAAAGCAGTGCCACTAGAATAATAATTAATCTTCATGAATTTTCATCGAAAGGTAAAGTCATACCCTTTTTCATTTTCTTTGCTTCATTCATGTCTACGCTGCCCCCTTCTTTTTTGCTGATGTCCTGGATGCCCGCATCGCCTGCATCGCGGATACCGCTGTACCGATAATAATGATTGCTCCAATAAATACTTTTTCCCAATATACAGAGATTCCAAGCAGAATCAGACTATTGGAAACCATCGTAAGAAGCAGGGTTCCGAGAAGGCATCCTCTAAGTGTTCCAATACCACCAATCATACGTGTTCCGCCAAGAACAACTGCTGCGATAACCAGCATTTCCTCTCCGGCATATTCATTCGGCAGATAAAAATAAGACATCATTGCATAACAGAGACCTGCAATCGCTGCAATACCGCCATTTACAACAAACACCAGAAATCTCACTTTTCCAACATTGATTCCGGCTCTTTCCGCACTTACTTCGTCTCCTCCAACCGCATACACACTTCGTCCTGCCATCGTATAATTCAGGATAAAATATGCAATCAGATAAAGAACGATCATAATAACAAACGTAAACGGAAGTGAAGAACTAAGACCGGACTTTGCATTGGTTACCGTAACCAGATTAATCTTACTTAATGCATAAAGTTTCTCCGGGAGTTCCGTTCTTCCCGCTTCAAACGTACCAAATAAAATACCGCTGCAGATCGACGACGTACCAAGTGTAACGATCAGACTGTTAAACTTGTATTTCACTATAAAAAAACCATTTATGCAGCCAATCAGGCAGCCAACGACAATGGCAATCGCAAAAATCGGAATGACACCTAGCGAAAAACGATTTCCCAGTGTTACCGCAATATACGCAGACAACGCTGCAATTAACGGAAACGATACATCCGCACCGGTACTTACAAAACTAAGTAACGCACATATTGCATAAATTCCCGGTATGATCATGGAGCGAACCAGATCCATTAAATTATTGCTTGTAAAAAACAGCCCGGAACGTACTTGGATGATGAGTGCGAATGCAACAATTATACAAAACACATAAAACTCTGTTTGTTTCAATAAGCCTTTCATCTTAAGTTTCATCTTTCCACTCCTCTCCTATATTGTAGACTTATACAGATTATCATCTGTAAGATCTTCACCTGTAAACTCTCCGGTCATACTTCCTGCTTTCATGATCAGAGCGCGATCACATAACGCTGTAATCTCTGCCACATCATCTGATACAACCAGTACCGCCATGCCCTGTTTTGCCAGTTCCCGCAGCAATTTATGGATATCATACTTTGCGCCAATATCCACACCAACCGTCGGACCGTTCAAAATCAGAATCTTAGGATGTGTTGCCAGCTATCTTGCAAGAACCACTTTCTGCTGATTTCCTCCGGAAAGCGTCTGAACCGGAAGCGTATGATCCTTCGTCGCAACTCCGATTTCTTTCACCCAATGTTCAGACAGTTCTTTTTGCGCAGATTCCTTCACGCTTCCCAACACGCCGGACAGTTCTTTCAGACTTGTTACTGCAATATTTTTATAAATAGGCTGTGGCAGGAATAACCCTTCCGTCAATCGATCCTCCGGAACCAGCGCGATGCCATGTTTCTGCGCCTCTGCCACATTTTTCAGTTGCACTTCCTTGCCCGAAATACAAATACTGCCTCCCGTTGGTTTCAACATTCCAAACAATGCAAGGCTCAGTTCCGTACGTCCGGATCCCAGCTGTCCTGCAACTCCTAAAATTTCTCCTGCATGCAGATCAAAGCTTACATGTTCAAATCCCTTTGCGGATAAGTCTTTCACTTCCAGCACTTTTTCAGCTTTCGAAAAATCTTTTACCTCTTTTACTTCAGAAGTATCGATATTTCTTCCGGTCATATAATAGGTAAATTTTTCTTCTGTCATCTCACTCGCCGGGCAATGGTATACATTCTGTCCGCTTCTGAGAATGGTAATGCTGTCAGAGATTTCAAATACCTCATCCAATTTATGAGAAACAAATAAAATTGTAATGCCTTCTTTTTTTAATTCTTCAATGATTCCGAACAGACGCGTTACCTCTCTTTTGGTCAGTGCGGTTGTCGGCTCATCCATGATTATGAGCTTTGCATTATGAAGCAGTGCTCTTGAAATTGCAATCAACTGTTTATCTGCAACGGGAAGTGTCTCCACTCTTGCGTCAAGATCTACATCGAAATTAATTTTTTTGACAGCCTCTTCGGCTATCTTTCGGAATTCTTTCTTATTAACAAATTTCTTCTTTTCAGCTAATACCTGATTAAATGCCAAATTCTCCATTACTGTGAGATTCGGGAAAATCGAAAAATCCTGATAGATTACCTGAATGCCTGCTGCAATCGCATCTGCTGTAGACATATTTGTATATTCTTTTCCATCGATTTCAATGGTTCCTTCATCCGGTTTATAAAACCCGGAAATCACTTTTATAATTGTTGATTTTCCACATCCGTTCTCACCGGCAAGACAATGTGTCTCTCCCTTTTTAATGGTCAGATCAACACCTTTTAATGCATGTACACCGCCAAATGATTTCTTGATATTCTTCACACACAAAATATTTTCTGACATTGGTTTTCACTCTCTTTCAAACATTATTCATTTACAGGAAATCCGGATGCTTCCGGTTTCATCGGAGTCACTGCGAAAACTCATTTTAACTGCTTCACATATCCGGATTTCCGTCAAGATTTATAAGGAGTTTTAAATCGACTCTAAAATTTAGAAGTCATAGTCGTCAATATTGTCCGTATTTAAAATTAACGGAGCATTTCCTAATACACAACGATTTGCACCTTCCTGAATGGTTACGCTTTCATATCCGTCCTGACCAAGATCAATGCCTTCTTCACCTGCTAATATCTTATAAGCCAGATCACACATCGCATAACCTGCTGACGCCGGATCCCACAGACATACTGCATCAATGGTTCCATTCTTTACATACTCTCTTGTAGCATTTGGTGTACCAACACCTACAATTGATACCTTATCTGTAAGGCCTAATTCTTCTGTTGCCTGTGCTTCACCTAAGATATCGACGGAGGCAGCACCCGTAAATCCTGCCAGTTCCGGATTTGCCTTTAATAATTCCTTAGCCTTCTCGTATGCCGTATCGACTTTTTCAGATGACTCGGCAGATGGTACGGTATCATTAATTAATGACATATCCGGATAATTTGCCTGCTGGTATGCATACTCCGCATTGGAATACTCCATATGGGTTGTTGATGTCGTGTAAGCAACCATCTGCGCATACTGCCCCTTCTCACCCATTGCTTTTGCCAGTTCCTGCATCATTGTGTTACCAAAATCTTCTGCTGTAAATGCTTCTACATCATATAATGTATTCTTAAGATCAGAAGCTTCATGGCTGATTACAACAATACCTTTTTCCATTGCCTTCTGTAAGACAGACTCAAGTGCGCCCGGATCGATTGGAACAATACAAATCGCATCGACTCCCTGATTAATCATATCTTCCACTAACTGAACCTGAGACGCTGCATCTGCATTAGCCGGTCCTTTCTGGATAACATTGACCGTCTTTGTCTGTCCAAACTCATCAACTCCGACCTGCATACGCTTAAACCAATCGGAAGTTCCGTCTTTTACAACAACTGCGATCGTCCAATCTGCTGCCTCTTTATCTGATTTATACTGTGTTGCATCTAATAAATCTGCGCTCACGCTTACCTGCGTATCGGACTTTGTGCTACCGCTTCCCGATCCTGTATCAACCGCTGAACATCCCGCAGCACCAATCATCATTGTTAATCCCAAAACCATTGCCAATAATTTTTTTGCCATATTTTTGTCCCCCTTTGACAATCTACTCAATATTTCTGTGACGGGATTCCATCTCTTCTTTGGAAATTCCCATTTCTTCACTAATCATCATTACAATTACATCAAAAAATACAAGTAATGCCTGTTCAAACTGATTCCCCATCATCTGAACCGTCGGTACATATTCATCCTCCGAATTATATACCGCCTTATAAGCCGTTGCCGGAATCCGAATCACCTTATCTGCAATCTCCAGAATATGTCCTTTCGCAGATGGCGTAATCAGAATAAGCGTTGCGCCGGTTTTCTTTGCATTGTCACAAAGTGTATTTTCATGTGCCACGTCTGCACTTCCGCATGCGCAGATGAACAAATCGCCTTTGCCCATCGACGGGGTGGTATCATCCCATACCCAATGAGATTCCTTCCCCAAATGCATCAGCCGCATTGCAAACTCTCTCGTCGAAAGTCCCTCTCTCCCTGCTCCAAGCAGAAAAATGCGATCCGCTTTCTTGATTTCCTCCAATAGTTCCCTGACGTTTTCATCACTCATTCTTGCAAAAACTTCTGATAACTCATCTAATGCAATCTTTGATAATTCCTGAAAACGATCCATGTTACATCACCTCCTGGTATTTTTTATGATCAAGGCGGCTAAGCGCCTGCATGCCATCTTCATGGGTTCCTGTATAGCCGGAGAATAACCACGCGTGGATCATTGCCATGGTAAAATCAATTCCCTTCTTCTCCATAAACCATGCTCCGGTACACAAAACATTTCCATTATTATCGTTCTTGCTAAGAACTGCCGGAAATACATCATAGCAAAGCACTGCACGGATTCCCGGAATCTTGTTGGCCGCCATCGCCATCCCCTGACCGGTGCCACAAATAAGAATTCCATAATCGCATTCTTTGCTTATCACTTTATTCGAAACAATTTCTGCTATCTCTGCATATTTTCCTCCATCCGCTTCATTTTCCGACTCACACCCTGTGTCAATAATGTCATACCCTTCGTCTTTCATTCTCTCTAATAATTTCTGATAGAACCGATACGCTGCCGGATCACATCCCATTGCTAATTTCATATATCTTACCTTCCTTTCCTTTTAATGAAACCGCTTTCATTGTTTTGTAATAAGTAAGTGATTGTGTATTTTATGAGTAACACACAATCACTCTTTTATAAACTAGAACGTCTGATGAATTAACGGAGAACTCAATATCATGTGCTGATATGCTTCCTCCGGCTGTTCAATCCTCTTCATCAGTAATTCGGCCGCCGAACGACCTAATTCATATGCATCACGCTGGATACAATTATAAGGAATACCAAGATATTGCATCATATCAATCTCATCCAGACCAATATGTGTATACAAATCGGTTTTTCCGTGTGTATATTCACACACCGCCTGCAAATAACCCTTACTCAACAGGTTATTGCATGTTATCACAGCCGTCGGCTGATCTTCCTGTGCAATCATCCTCTTTGTCACCTGATAACCAGACACCCTTGTATAGGAACCTCTTAATACAAGCTTCTCATCATACTGGATTCCTGCCTGTTTGAGGCCTTCCAGATAGCCTTCAAAACGTTGGATGGAAAGAATATTTTCTTCCTCACCTATAATAATTGCAATCTTACTGTGACCCTCATTCGCCAAGGCAAGCACTGCTTTACGAACCGCACTCTGATCATCAAAATGAACAATATCGCATTTGAGTCCAACGTCTCGATCCATACATACAATCGGGCAATTCATCCGATCCAGCTTTCGCTGCAACTTATCCAGAATGCCTAATGCTGCATAGTTCACTGCAGGAATATATAATAATCCTCTGACCCGCTGCATTTTCATCATATCCAAAGCTTTATAATCAGCCTCTTTATCATTGTCATTTCCAGAATAAAGCAGAGAATAGTTATGTTTCTTTGTTACATCTTCGACCCCTGAAAACAATTCTCCGAAAAAGGTATTACTGATTTCTGGTACGATAACACCAATTGTTGATGAACTTTTCATAGAAAGATTTCTTGCCGTCTGGGATGGTGTATAATGTAACTCTTTTATAATCCGGCTTACAGTTTCTCTTGTATGTTCTTCTACAATATCCGGAGAGTTCAATACTCTGGATACCGTTGCCTTGGAGACTCCTGCTCTCTCTGCAATATCTGATATTGTGATATTTTTATCGATAGTTAACGCCTCCTTATGTAACCGTTTTCATTGATTGCATTATATGCTTATGCAAAATTTATGTCAATACATGCTCTTTGTTTTCGTTGTATTGCACAGTTTTTTCTCTTTTTCAGATCATTTTCCCTATTTATTTTGTTATTTTTGCCATGTAACCGTTTACATTTCCATACATGATAATATTGGCTTTCAAATTTTATACTTACCATTTACCCGATTTGACGATGTATTGTTTAAAACAACTCAGCCGTTTTGATCCGGCACACCACTTCCGCTCCAGACTCCGCGTGGTTGTAAAAACAAAGCATGCCGCCCTGCTCTTTTAAGAATTTTTTTGCGATCGCAAGACCAAGCCCCTGATGCGTCCGGTCATGTCGGCTGGCATCCCCGCTGTAAAATTCCTGATCTGCATAGATGAGATCCTGCTCCGAAAAACCCTTTCCAAAATCGCGGACGGCTGCAGTCAGATACTCCTGCCCCTCATACACTTCCATCTGCAGGCGCACCACGATCCCGCGCGCCCGGTCTGTGTGTTCCACCGCATTGCTGACCACATTTTTCCACGCTCTGCCAACCGATCCTGGCTTGCAGCATACATTCCCACACAGAGAATCCTCCTGAAAAACAACCGGGACTTTTTCCGCTGTCGCAATCTGCATGGCTGCTTCTTTGAACTGCTCTTTCAAACGCGCACAGGTGACTACTTCTGTATTCTCTGCACGGTCACGTCCATACAGCAATTGCCGCATATGCTCCAAATACTGCTCCATGCTGCCCACATTCGCCAAAATAGCATCCGTACACTCCCGGTTTTCCGCAGACAAATCCGTCTCCGCCAAAAGCTCGGCATTTCCTTTGATGACGGTAAGCGGTGTCTTGATATCGTGTGCCAGTGCCGCAAGCTGCTCTTTTTTCTGCTGCTGTGCGTCCCACTGTCTGGTCAGCGAATCTTTTAATGCCTCTTTCATGCCGGAAAGTGAGGACATCACAGCGTCAATCTCCTTAATCTGCGACGGTCCGGTTTCAAACTCCAGATCATTTTGTCCGATTTTTTCCGTAACTTCACGTAGCTGCCTAAGCTCCTGTTTTAATTTTTTTGCAAAATGGCCGGACAACAGTATGGCATGCAGGAAAAACAGCACCACGCCAAGCACCGGTGCCAGTATCTCGGGAGATGGAACAATGCCGTTTAATTTATCGACCACATACCTCATATGCAGATCGTATGTTACAATACAGATATCGCCGCTGCTCTGCTTAATATAGCAGTAAAACTTTCCCATGGATGCATATTTACTGCCGTTTTTATACCCCTGCCATGCCCTTTTCTGTGCATCTGCCGAAAAAGTTCCGGTCTTAAACTGCCCCGCCGCATCGTAAATCCCGTATCTGCATCCATCCGGAATCAGAGCTTCCACCTCTGTCCCCGCAGCCTTAATTTCTTCCGTATGGTCCGTCAGTTGCAGCTCCGCATAATTGGCAGGCAGCGTAAATCCGGTCATGGGACTTAATACCAGAAGCAGCAGGCAGACCATTCCGATTCCGAACGTATCCAGACAGAATAACGCCGCAAATTTTAAAAACAGCCCGGTCAGTGTTTTTTGTCTTCTTTTTTTCATTTCCATCGATAGCCGATCCCCCAAACCGTTTCAATCGGGTTAATCCCGAATTTCTGGAATTTTGCACGGATATTTTTTACATGCTCCGTGATCGCGGAGCTGTTGCTATCCCCGTCAAATCCGAATACATGCTCTAAAATACACTCTTTCGAAAATACCTGTCCGTGGTTTAATGCCAGAAATTCACAGATCGTATACTCCGCTTTGGTAAAAACAAGTTCATGTTCCTGCACATAGATTTTTCTCTCCTGCATGGAAAAACGCACCTCCCCGATACAGATCGTATGCGTTTTTTCCCTGTTTTCCCGCCGGATATGTGCCGCAACTCTCGCCCGCAGTTCCCCGATCCCGAACGGTTTTGTGATATAGTCATCCCCGCCCGCGCCAAGCCCGGTCATTACATCTTTCTCTTCGGTTTTTGCCGTGAGAAACAGAATCGGACAATCCACTTTTTCGCGGATTCTGCGGCACAGATCAAACCCGTCTATGCCCGGCATCATCACATCTAAAAGAATGAGCTGGTATCTGCCCAGTTTGTCTTCCTCCAGTTGCAGCGGATCTTCAAGTGCCGTCACCTGATACCCTTCCCGCAAAAGTGCTTTTTTGATCACAGCTAAAATTTCCCGGTCATCATCAATTGCCAATATCTCAGTCATTGCACTGCCTTCCTTCATATTTATGAAACCATACTCCGATTATGACACACATCAGAAACAAGAGCAACAGACAAAACAACACACGTTTCCCGTTTACGGGATCATTGCAGTACCGAATGCCCCTTGCACTCCACGTAGCCGGAAAAAACTGCCATCTGCCCTCCCCAAGCCCGGTGAGAAACAGGGCGGACACCACCGACTGCGCCACGCCCACGCACTGGGATACGGTCTTTGGAAAGATCAGATTCAGGAACAAATGCTCCAGATACAACGGCACACTTCCGAAAATCAGTGTCCCCGTCAGCCGCACATACCGCATGCCAATCCCATCTTTTCCCAGTAAAAAATGATACCCGGCAGCAAAAAGAACTGCTGCCCCGAAAATTGCAAGAAACCCCATGCCAAAAAGAACCACGCCCTTTACAACAAACCCTTTGCCCTTTACTTTGTAGTTCCCGAGAAATACCTGAAAATGATTCTGCTCCTCAAGTCCGATATTTCCCGCACACACAATGCTCACCACAAACGGAAGCCCGATACCGATCAGTTCAAAATATGCCATGGTCTGTCCCATGGGATTTCCTATGGTCCCGCGATAATAAAACAGCATGAAACCAGCGATGATAACCGGCACCGCCACATGAAACGGAATTAAAAAAGTATGCTTCATTTTCAAAAGTTCCGCCCGGACACTTCCCATCACACGTTTTGTCATTCTGCCACCTGCTTTCGAAACCATGTTCTGCCTGCCAGCCAGAATACCAGAAACCACAGAAGTGCGGCAGGAATTCCAATCAACAGACCACTCACTCTGCCGAGTTCCGGAGAATAGGTCACCTGCCCCGGCTCAAACGGCAGTCCGTTTGGCATCACTTTGATCACGACACACATCAGCCGCGATGTGATCGCTCCCGGAAACAACGCAAACCACGGTTTTAACGATACCGACGTAGACAAAATACTATAGATTCCAACATGGATCACAAGCATCAGAAATGTGCTTATTTTCTGTGCAAGAAGCAGGCAGAACGGAATCTCCCAGAGTGTGGTAAGCCACAACACAATTCCTGCCAGTATCTGTGCCGGAATCGGGATTGCCTGCCTCATCTTCAGATTCCCCACAGATTCCAGCAGCATCTGCCCCATCATGGAAAACAGCGTAAGTCCAGCAACTGCAACCGCCGACATCTTTATTCCGACAAGGATTTTTGCGTCCCAGATCTGTTCCATGCCGCAGGGCAGTGACCATATCGTGTAATTCTTTTTCTGTTTGTCCTTTTTCCCGATGATGCTGCACAAAATGCCCAGAAACGCCGGATACAGCCCGATGTACCACCAGTTGTACACATCAACGGAAAAATAGGAAGAGGTCAGCCAGAATGCCAGCAACGCCGTAAACATCGGCATGCCGAGCGTAATTGCTGCCACGGAGGTATGACGGTATTTTAACTGTTCCGCCCGAAAATAATGTTTCATGATTCATTCCCTCCTTTTGCGACAACATTCATAAACAACGCTTCCAGATCCTGCTGTTCCTGCAGTTTTCCTTCAAATCCCACCGTTCCCTTTGCAATGATCCCGATGTAATCGGCGGTCTGCTGGATTTCACTTAAAATATGGCTTGAAATGATCACCGTAATGCCTTTTTCCGGAAAACTCCGGATCAGTGCGCGCAGCTCCTGAATTCCAAGTGGATCTAACCCGTTGACCGGTTCGTCAAGTACCAGTAGTTTCGGATCATTCAAAAGTGCCAGACCTATGCCAAGCCGCTGCTTCATTCCAAGTGAAAAAGCCCCTGCTTTTTTCTTTCCCGTATCCGTCAGGTCGACGGTTTTGAGTACTTTCTGAATTTTTTCATCCGGAATTCCGAGAAGAAGCGCGCGCACTTTCATGTTCTCCCACGCCGTCAGGTTTTCATAAATGGGCGGTGTCTCGATCAGCGCTCCAATATCCGCCAGATCTGCCCGTGTCCACTTATGCCCCTCAAAATAAATTTCACCGGACGTAGGGTTTAACAGTCCGGTGATTGTTTTCAACAGCGTGGATTTTCCCGCGCCGTTTGCCCCCAAAAGTCCGTATACACAGTTTTTGGGGATTTCCATTGTAATGTTTTTCAGAACGTTTTGTCCTTTAAATTCTTTTGACAGATTTCTGATTGTGATCATATTCTGTTCCATGTTTCATCCTCCTCTTGATTTGTAAAATCAGTATAAAGGAGAATTCTAAGGAATTTATAAGGATCTTTTTATTTTATTTTATTTGCAGCTTTAAAAATGCCTGTTTCTGCGACGGATCTTCCGGGCTTTCCACAGCAGGATTGCTGTCTGCATGGCATAACTTTTTATATTCTGCGCCGCATCAAGCTTTTTTTGCTTTTCCAACAGCTTTACCATGGTGTCCTGATACAGTTCGTTTCCACGCTCTGTACTCCCGGCATTCATCCTGCAGAACCGCAGAATGTCTTTTCCATGTTCGGTAACAAACTGCTCAAATTCGTGCTTATCCATCCCTGATCCTTTTTCTCTCTTAAATCGATTTAAGGGGTCTGCCCTTACACTTTTATATTGTCCTGAACTGGCAAAAAGGTTTTATTTATACTATAATAATATCCTGAATCATCAAAAATGTCTCCATTTTATTTTTCAAACATACTTAATTAACGACAAATAGGAATTTCCATAATAGAACTTGCAGTTAAGAGGCGCCTGGAAAGGATATGCGAATCCCATAAACGTAAAAACACCCGGTTAAATCACTTGATGATAAGGACTGGTATCTATAGATAAAAAATTAAATGCTCAGGTGACGTTTTTTCGAAATTTTAGTGCTTGAAATCAGGAAATGTCACCTATATAGTAAAAATTGCTTTTCCAGGTACCGCTTTTTTCGAGAAAGTGGTACCTGGAAAAGCAATTTTTGATCTATAGAGACTTTCCGGTATCTGAATGTTAAATTTTCA
>OLRQ01001229.1_pt1 | contig 21072 bp, 18 predicted proteins | sample 1671971 | NCBI WGS metagenome assembly OLRQ01 (sample SAMEA3136631, study PRJEB25190) | human gut metagenome | biome: human gut; feature: human-associated habitat; material: faeces | place: Austria | collected 2013
CCTGACGTTTCGATTCCACGGTGAATATTTGTATGAAGACCTTGCCATTCGCACAGCCTGGCAGAGTGCGCAGGGAGAAATGGGAGACGGAGAGGAGGGGGTTTGCCTCGTCACAGGAAAACATATGAAGCTGGCGAATCTGCATCCTGCCATCAAAGGAGTTGCCGGAGCACAGTCCAGTGGGGCATCGCTGGTGTCTTTTAACGCGCCAGCTTTTTGTTCTTATGGACATGAACAAGGAATGAATGCCCCAACAGGAGAGTATGCGGCGTTTGCTTATGGCGCGGCATTGAATTACTTGCTGTCAGATCGAGATCATGTCAGTCGGATTGGTGACACCACGGTACTCTGCTGGGCACAGGGGGGAGAAGCAGCCTATCAAGGCTTATTTGCCTTTTCCGTGTTTGGACAAGCATCAAATTACGACGAGCATGATCTGCAGGAAATGTTAAAAAAGTTGGTGAGTGGAACTCCGGTCGATTTTGATGAAACTAGGATCGATCCGGATAAGCCCTTCTATGTATTGGGGCTTTCACCAAATGCGGCTCGACTGTCTGTGCGTTTTTTTCTAAAAAATTCTTTTAGAAATATTTTGGAAAATGTGCAGAAGCATTATGAAGATATGAAAATCGAGCGACCTGTCTACGATACATTTCAAACGGTTCCTGTCTGGAAAATGTTGCGAGAGACAATCAATCCAAATGCAAAAGATAAGACGCCGACGCCCGGAATGAGCGGCGAAGTACTGCGCTCGATTTTGAACGGAACACCATATCCAGCAACGATGAGAAATGGTATCCATCTTCGAATCCGAGCTGACCATGTAATAAACAGAGAACGGGCTGGTATTATCAAAGCCTATTATCTGAGAAAACCAAGCAAAGAATTTCCAAATCCAAAGGAGGTATTTACGGTGTCGTTAAATCCAGAAAGCAAAAACGTGCCCTATCAGCTAGGGAGAATGTTCTCGGTTTTAGAGGCCATTCAATCTGCGGCAAACCCTGGGATCAACACAACAATCCGAGACCGGTACTTTAGTTCGGCTTCTGCAACACCAGCGATTGTGTTCCCAACCTTAAACAGATTGGCACAAAAGCATTTTCGGAAGATAGATGGTGGACTTGCCACGATGTATAAGAAACAGCTGCAGGAGATCGCAGATAAGCTGGAAGATACGTTCCCAGCAAAGCTGACCTTACCGGAGCAAGGGTCTTTCCAGCTCGGCTATTATCACCAAACGTTGGCTCGTTATCAGAGAAATAAGAAGGAGGACTAATTATGTCAGAAGTTATTCACAATCGATATGAATTTGTGATCCTGTTTGATGTAGAGAATGGCAACCCGAACGGGGATCCGGACGCGGGCAATATGCCTCGTGTGGATCCGGAGACCAGCTTAGGTCTTGTGACGGATGTGTGCCTGAAACGCAAAATCAGAAACTTCGTAGAGACGGTAAAAGAGGGAGACCCCGGTTATCGGATTTATGTCAAGGACAGCGTTCCATTGAATCGAAGCGATGCGGAGGCGTGTGCATATCTCCAGGTAGGCAGTGATGATAAAGCACTCAAAAAGGCAAAGAAAGATGACCCGGACCTGGACAGAAAACTGAGGGATTGGATGTGTGCGAACTTCTTTGACATTCGGACCTTTGGAGCTGTGATGACCACCTTTGTGAAGGGGGCGCTGAACTGTGGACAAGTTCGTGGGCCGGTTCAGCTTGGTTTTGCGCGGAGCATTGATCCTATCATTCCGCAAGAGGTAACCATCACTCGCGTCGCGATCACAACAGAAGCGGATGCAGAAAAGAAGGACACTGAAATGGGGCGCAAGTATATTGTCCCCTATGGCCTCTACCGCTGCGAAGGATATGTTTCTGCGAATCTGGCCAGAAAAACGACAGGTTTCTCAGAAAAAGACCTGCAACTGCTTTGGACGGCGATTCTTAACATGTTTGAGATCGACCATTCTGCTGCTCGTGGAAAAATGGCAGTACGAGAACTGATCGTTTTTAAACATGACAGCGAGTTAGGGAATGCACCGGCCTATAAGTTGTTTGATACCGTGAAAGTGGAGAGAAAAGGGGACGTGGCTGTTCCTAGATCCTACCATGATTATATCGTTGAAGTGGACGAATCTCAAATCCCAGATGGCGTGACCTGCACTAGAATGGCATGAAGTATCAAGAGGAAGATTTCCTTCAGCTCTCTGGTTTACAGCACTTCAAATTCTGCCGCCGCCAATGGGCGCTGATCCATCTGGAAAACCAGTGGATCGAAAACGGGAGGACGATGGATGGCCAGCTGCTCCACGAACGCGCACATGACGGCAGTCTACGGGAAAAACGGGGCGATCTGCTCATCACCAGAGATATGCGGATCTTTTCTGCTACGTTGGGGTGCAGCGGAGCTTGCGATGTGGTGGAGTTTCGGCGGTCTGAGAGCGGGATCGCCCTGCACGGGCAGGAGGGACTGTATCAGCCATTCCCAGTGGAGTATAAGCGGGGTAAAAAACGAGGCGACACAGCCAATGCACTTCAGCTTTGTGGCCAGGCTATGTGTCTGGAAGAGATGCTGTGCTGTGACATCCCACAGGGGGCGCTTTATCACGGCGGGACCAAGAGAAGAGAAGTGGTAGACCTGACCCCAGCCCTGCGCCAGGAGGTCAGGAAGTGCCTGGAAGAAATGCACCAGCTGGCAAGCAGGGGATATACCCCAAAGGTGAAGCCAACCAAGTCCTGTAACGCTTGTTCTCTCAAGGAGATCTGCTTGCCAAAGTTATCCAAGACCCCTACGGTCCAGGTGTACTTGCGTGCCAGATTGGAGGAGGAAGCATGAGACATCTGCTCAACACGCTGTTCATCACATCAGAGGATGCCTATCTCTCTTTGGAAGGCGAGAATGTGTTGGTGAACCGAGAGAAAATCGTGGTTGCCCGGTTTCCACTCCACACACTGTCCGGCATCCTTAGCTTTTCCTATGCCGGGGCCAGCCCTGCACTGATGGGTGCTTGCGCCAAACGGGACATCAACCTGGCGTTTTGTTCTCCCAGAGGAAAGTTTTTGGCTCGGACAGCAGGGATCACCGGTGGCAATGTGCTGCTTCGTCGGCAGCAATATCGGGTGGCAGATGATGAAACGCAAAGCTGTCAGATCGCCCGCAGCATGATCTTTGGAAAACTCTACAATGCTCGTTGGAGTCTAGAACGGACTCGGCGAGACCATAAATTACGCATCGACGAAGCGGCGTTTCAATCGGCATCTGCGACCATCAAAGAATTACAGCCTGCCGTACTGGAAACGACAAGTCTGGATTCCCTGCGCGGCTTAGAGGGAGTGGGTGCTACGGCCTACTTTTCTGTCTTTGATCACATGATCCTGCGGGAAAAAGATAGCTTTTTCTTCCACGGCCGGAACCGGCGGCCACCGCTGGACAATGTGAATGCGCTCTTATCTTTTGTTTACAGTTTGCTGACCAATGATTGTGCTTCAGCGCTGGAAAGCGTTGGCCTAGATTCCTATGTCGGTTTTCTGCACCGGGATCGTCCAGGGCGCACTTCGCTGGCTCTGGATCTAATGGAGGAGCTTCGCCCTTGTCTGGCTGACCGATTTGTGCTGACTTGTATCAACAATAAAATCGCCAACGGTGCGGATTTTCACCAAGAAGAAAGTGGCGCTGTGCGTCTGAGTGACGAGGGACGAAAGAAAATTCTGGCAAGCTGGCAGGAGAGAAAGAAGGATACGCTTACACATCCATACCTGGGAGAGAAGATTCCGTGGGGCCTGGTTCCCTATCTGCAAGCTCTTCTACTGGCCCGTTACCTGCGTGACGATCTGGACGGGTATCCGCCCTTCCTCTGGAAATAAGCACAAAATGCAAAGAAATGTGAGGGATGCAGCGTGATGGTTTTGATCACCTATGATGTCAACACAGAAGATGCCGCCGGCCGCAAGCGCTTGCGGAAGATTGCCAAGGAATGTGTCAACTACGGCCAGCGGGTCCAAAATTCTGTCTTTGAATGCCTTCTGGATGCGGCTCAAAACAAGCTCCTACAACATAAGTTGCGCGGAATCATGGACGAGAACAAGGACAGCTTGCGTTTTTACTATCTGGGCAACCACTACCAGACAAAAATTGAACACTTTGGTGTCAAAGAAAGTTATGAGCCAGAAGGCCTCCTCATGATTTGACTGTGCGAAGTAGAAGTGAGCATACTTTCCTGGAGGTGTTCGCACCAACAATAGGGAGACATTTTCGGGAAAGTGTGTTAGTATTAAGTCGTATCAAAACTTTCTGCTTAAAAGTTTTGGTAATATTATCTCCTAGCGCAAAAGTTTACAAAGAATTTTTGTGAGCTTTTGCTGTCCCTCCCCACACGGGGAGGGTGGATTGAAATAAGTCGCGGCATACGTCACCAGCTATGCCCGCTTGGTCCCTCCCCACACGGGGAGGGTGGATTGAAATATAAAAAGCACGACTGCCAGCACGACGATAAGCACGTCCCTCCCCACACGGGGAGGGTGGATTGAAATACGGAATTGGAGTACGCTATTGTAAATTGTGGCGTCGGTCCCTCCCCACACGGGGAGGGTGGATTGAAATTTAAATCAGGGACGCATAGGCGGCCCCAAGGTCGTCCCTCCCCACACGGGGAGGGTGGATTGAAATACGAAATGATCTATACCTGCATCTCTCAGATGAAAGTCCCTCCCCACACGGGGAGGGTGGATTGAAATGCCTCCCGCTGGGCATTGATCGCGTCAATCTGGGTCCCTCCCCACACGGGGAGGGTGGATTGAAATAACCTTGATGCTGGTGAAGTCGCAAGTGTACCCGGTCCCTCCCCACACGGGGAGGGTGGATTGAAATGTCGGCAAAAGCGCCGCCGTTGGTGTCCTCGAAGTCCCTCCCCACACGGGGAGGGTGGATTGAAATAGAAACGGTGGGTATCTAACAGCGCTTTCCGTGAGTCCCTCCCCACACGGGGAGGGTGGATTGAAATCTCTATATGGTGTTCTACATCCCAAGCGCCCAAGGTCCCTCCCCACACGGGGAGGGTGGATTGAAATGTAGCTGGTCCCCTTATCGTCCACCAGGACCATGTCCCTCCCCACACGGGGAGGGTGGATTGAAATGCGAATACATGGGTGACGATTCAGCCGCCTATTTTGTCCCTCCCCACACGGGGAGGGTGGATTGAAATACCACGAGAGACGGTTTCCATTTGCTGGCCATGAAGTCCCTCCCCACACGGGGAGGGTGGATTGAAATCCGCAGACTTTGCACAGCTTTTGAGGCTGTGTGAGTCCCTCCCCACACGGGGAGGGTGGATTGAAATATGGATTTGGCAGAAAACGGTGAGAGGCTGATAGTCCCTCCCCACACGGGGAGGGTGGATTGAAATACGCCGCGGGCGATGCGGATGGTGTCATCGTCAGGTCCCTCCCCACACGGGGAGGGTGGATTGAAATATCATCAAAGACCAACAGAGCAGCGGCGATATCCAGTCCCTCCCCACACGGGGAGGGTGGATTGAAATTGCTCAGTGTCAGGTCCTCCATGGTGGGGGCCTGCGTCCCTCCCCACACGGGGAGGGTGGATTGAAATCAGATCCGCGTCTACAACAAGGCACCTCACGCCCAGTCCCTCCCCACACGGGGAGGGTGGATTGAAATAGCCCACCTGCACCCGCCCAGACCGCCGAGACGGCCCGTCCCTCCCCACACGGGGAGGGTGGATTGAAATCGTAGATGCTGGCCCCGTTGAGCATCTTGCAGGTCGTCCCTCCCCACACGGGGAGGGTGGATTGAAATAACGCTGTTAGCGTGGTAACGGTTTTCCCGCTGCCCAGTCCCTCCCCACACGGGGAGGGTGGATTGAAATATCGACCAGGACCTTGCCAACCGGGGCTTAGGGGATGTCCCTCCCCTAAAATTGTTATATTAAATGAGTACAAATGATCCCCTCCACAGAACTTAAACTACGGAGGGGATCGTATTTATTTATAAATATATAAGATGTTACTCCCATTCGATCGTCGCAGGGGGCTTAGAAGTAATGTCATAGCAGATCCGGTTGATCCCCGGAACCTCGTTGACAATGCGGACAGAGATCTTATCCAGCACGTCGTAGGAGATGCGTGCCCAGTCTGCCGTCATAAAGTCGGCGGTGGTCACGGCACGCAGGGCCAGGGTGTAGTCGTAGGTCCGGCCGTCGCCCATAACGCCGACGCTGCGGGTGTTGGTCAGAACGGCAAAATACTGGTTCAGGTTCTTATCCTCACCGGCCTTGGCAATCTCATCCCGGAAAATGTAGTCAGCCAGACGCAGAGTATCGGCTTTCTCCTTGGTGATGCAGCCGATGATCCGAATGGCCAGACCAGGGCCGGGGAAGGGCTGGCGGGAGACCAGATACTCTGGCAGACCCAGCTCACGGCCCAGCTGACGGACCTCGTCCTTAAAGAGCATCCGCAGGGGCTCCAGGATCTCCTTGAAGTCCACGAAATCCGGCAGACCGCCCACGTTGTGGTGGCTCTTGATCACGGCGGCGTCACCGGCACCAGACTCGATCACGTCGGGGTAGATGGTGCCCTGGGCCAGGAAGTCCACGGCACCGATCTTTTTGGATTCCTCCTCAAAGACTCGGATGAACTCTTCACCGATGATCTTCCGCTTGGATTCGGGGTCGTCCACGCCGTCCAACTTGCCCAGGAAGCGGGCTTCTGCATCCACGCGGATGAATTGGATGTCCCACTTAGAGAACGCCTGCTCCACTTCGTCACCCTCGTTCAGGCGCATCAGGCCGTGGTCCACGAAGACGCAGGTAAGCTGACTGCCTACCGCCTCGGCCAGCAGAGCCGCAGCGACGGAGGAATCCACACCGCCAGACAGAGCCAGCAGGACCTTACCGTCTCCGACCTTTTCCCGAATGGAGGTGATGGCCGTGCGGCAATAGTCGCCCATGGTCCAGTCGCCCTTAGCGTGGCAGACGGCATAGAGAAAGTTGCGGATCATGCCCAGGCCGTTTTCCGTGTGGTTGACCTCTGGATGATACTGCACGCCGTAGAAACCGCGGACTTCATCAGCAATGGCAGCGTTGGGGCACATGTCCGTGTGCCCCACCAGGGCGAAACCGTCGGGCACTTTGGCCATGTAGTCCCCGTGACTCATCCAGGAGATGCCCTGCTCCGGCAGGTCCTGGAAGAGGCGACAGGAGGTATCATAGTAGGTGACGGTCTTTCCGTACTCGCGGGCGGTGTCCTCTTGGGCGGGGGTGACGAGACCGCCCAGGTTATGGGCCATCAGCTGGCAACCATAGCAGATACCCAGAATGGGCACGCCCCAGGTGAAGATCTCAGGGTCGACCTGGGGGGAGGTGTCCAGATAGACGCTGTTGGGTCCACCGGTGAAAATAATGCCGATGGGATTCATGGCTTTCAACTCCGCCAAGGGGGTGGTGTAGGGCTTTACCTCGCAGTAAACGCCGCATTCCCGCACCCGGCGGGCGATGAGCTGGTTGTACTGGCCGCCGAAGTCCAGCACGAGGACAAGTTCATGGTTCATGAAAGACCATCCTTTCTCTCAGTTCCTGCGATGCAGAAGTATCGTTATTTTTTGATCCACAGGAAAATATCATATCGCTTTATTGTACCGCGCACTGTCAGGAAAAACAAGCCCTGACCGACGCTCTTTTCGGATTTTTCCCCATTTTCCGGCCTTTTGGAATAATCGGCCTGGCATAGTGAGATGCTATCGCAGAAAAGGAGGGGAGTACCCATGCTCATTGCGGTCATCCGCACCATCATCCTCTATCTGCTCATTATTTTGGGGATCCGACTGCTGGGAAAGCGGCAGATCGGGGAATTAGAACCATCGGAACTGGTCCTATCCCTCATCATCGCAGACCTGGCAGCGGTGCCCATGCAGGACTTCGGCATCCCGCTGCTCATGGGGATCATCCCTATTTTAACACTGCTATGCCTATCTGCCATCTTATCTGTTCTGACGGAGAAAAATATCCGTTTTCGAGCTTTGCTATGCAGCCGCCCCAGCATCGTCATTCAGGATGGAAAAGTTTTGCCCAAAGAGATGGAGAAAAACCACTTTACCATAGATGAACTGATGGAAGAACTGCGTATGGCCGGAGTGACCGATTTGGCAACGGTCAAGTACGCTGTGTTGGAAACGACAGGGCGCATCTCCGTCCTGCCCTATGCGGGGGAATGCCCCCCAACGGGCAAAGATCTTGGCCTAAAAAGACAGGAAAAAGGCCTGCCGCTGATTATCATCAGCGACGGGCACATTTTGACCCATAATCTCACTGCTCGAAATCTCTCCCAAGGCTGGCTGGAAGATCAGCTTCACAGCCGGGGGATTCAGAGCGTTGAGCAGATCTACCTTATGACGGTGGACGAGATGGAGGGCGTCTATTTAATCCAAAAGGAGGCGAAGGTGTGAGACAGCTTTGGATCTCTGTGGGAATTTTAGTCGTTATGGTCGCACTCCTATTCTGGAACGTGGCCAAAGTTGATCAGCTCACCCAGCCTATGCTGAAAGAACTCTCCCAAGCCACCACCGCAGCGCAGGGGGACGATTGGTCTAAGGCGGAAGTTTTGACACAGCAGATACAAGTCCACTGGGAGAAGGGGATGCACCACCTTCGATTCGTCCAAATGCATGACGCCATCGACGAAGTGACCCTGTTGCTCCGGGAGGCCCAGGGCTATTTGCAGGATCGGAAAACCGGAGAATATCTCTCAGCTCTGGGCAAACTCACCGGCAAGTTAGAGGCGATCCAGGAGCAGGAGCGCGTCTCCGCCGAGAATCTGTTTTAGGAAGCTTACCCACCGATCAGCTCCCACAGCACCTTGATGAAAAAGATGCACAGGACGACGATCATCAACGGTTTTACAGCCTTAGCTCCGCCTTTATCAAAGCATCGGGTGCCAATATAATTCCCCAAAATACTAAAACACCCTGCCACCAGCCCCAACAACAGAAGCACTTTCCCATTCAGGAAAAAGACCACCAGGGCCGAAAGATTTGTCGTCAAGTTGATGACCTTGGCAATGCCGTTGGCAGAGGCAAGGGTCAGGTGTGCCAGCCCCGTCAGCATCAGGATCAAAAATGTCCCCGTGCCGGGGCCATAAAATCCGTCATATAATCCAATGACCAGGGCTACTCCCATGGCAATGGCGATTGTTTTCGAGGAAGAAAACGCGGGGCGTTCTGCATCCAGTGCTTTTCCGCGGAGAAGGTAACATCCCGTCAGCGGCAGCACCACCAACATGATGACCCGAAACGCTGCATCCGGAATGAGCAGCGCCAGACGTGCCCCTGTGGTCGAGCCGACCAAGGCGCACACGGCACAGAAAAGCGCCAATTTCCAGTGGATATATCCGCTGCGAGCAAAGCGCCAGGTGGCCAATGTGGTTCCCATACCAGAGCTGAGTTTATTGGTCCCAATGGCGTAGTGAACCGGTAGGCCGGAGATGAGGTAGGCGGGCAGGGAGATGAGACCGCCTCCTCCAGCCATTGCGTCCACCAATCCGGCCAGAAAAACCAGAGGGCAGACGATCAAAAATTGCAGGGCAGTAAGTTCCATGTTGTCTTGGTTCATCCTCTCGTGTTTCTCTGGGGCTTTAGTATGCTCTTTTTTTGTGAATTTTGCAAATTTTTCTGAAAAAGAAGTTTTCTTTGGGATTTCCTAGTGGTATAATAGAAAAAATTGGCCGATTCAGCGTTTGGCTGGACGGCTGAGAGACTAGGGAGGAACACCAACTATGAAAACTCTGTATAATGGAAAAACCAAGACCGTCCTGCTGGACGAAGCCACTGGTATCGTGAACCTGTTCTTTAAGGATTCCGCCACCGGCGAGAACGGCGTTTTTGACCCCGGCTCCAACAGTGTTGGCGGCAGCGTTGAGGGTAAGGGCAAGATCGGTCTGAAGATCTCCAAGCACTTCTTCGAGCTGATGGAGAAGAACGGCATTCCCACCCACTACTTAGGCTCCGATGTGGAGCAGGGTCTTATGCAGGTCCGCAAGCTGACCGTACCCAAGCTGGAGTTCGTGTTGCGTTACTTCACTGCCGGTTCCATGTGCCGCCGCTTTACTCTGCCTGAGGGCATCGTGTTCGATCCCCCTTACTCCGAAGTTACTTTGAAGGACGACGAGCAGGGCGATCCCCTCATCACTGAGCGTCTGTGCATCATGAAGGACATGCTCAAGCCCGGTCAGTATGACGAGGCCCTGGGTATCCTGGTCAAGGTCGGCGAAGTCCTGAAACAGGAGCTGGCCACCATGGGCCTGACCCTCATCGACTTCAAAATCGAGGTCGGCTATGACGAGGAGGGAAAGATGTACGTTGTGGACGAGATCACCCCCGACATCTGGCGCGTGCGCGATGAGCATGGCAACATCCCCAACCAGATCGACTGTGCCAAGCTGATCCTGGATAAGATTTGATATTTCATTTCAAACAGATCAACATAGGGAAAATAAGAAGACTCTGCTGTAGCTCCAATTTGGGCTCGGCAGAGTCTTTTTCTGAGAAAAAACCAAATTCTACCTCTGAGGGGTGTTCTCCTGCGTGAAAAAAGAGTAAACTCAACGCAAGCAAGGAGGTAATGCTATGGATCTGATCAAAATTGGAACGTACATCGCCGGGAAACGAAAGGCCCTCGGAATGACACAAAAACAGCTGGCAGAACAGCTTGGCATGAGCGATAAGTCGGTGTCCAAGTGGGAGCGCGGTATATGCCTGCCTGATGTGGCACTCTATGCGGAGCTTTGCCAAATCCTCGGCATCAGCATCAACGAGTTTTTTGCAGGAGAAGATATTACAAAAGAAGATCTCATGCAAAAGTCGGAAGAAAACATCATTGGGGTAGCAAAAGAGAGTAAGCAGAAGCAAAAACGATTGCGATCCATGCTCTGCCTTGTGTTGGCAGTGTCTGTTCTCGTCCTGTCTGCTGGCGGAATCATTCTATACCGATCTAACGGGCCTCAGAATGTCATTGCTCCCGTAGATCAAGAAAGCATAGAAATGAAAACGGTCGAGTTGCTCTCTGGGATAGATGGCGCATTCATGTATCAATATGTTACCACAGATTCGTATGCTTCTCTTAAAATTTTTGTCTCGGAATATCACTCTGGGAAACTGATTCAAAAAGAACCGGTATTGTTGGGACATGAGGAGATCGGTTCGCCAAAACATGGCACCGTGTTGATCGTTCCCGACTTCGATCACTTTACGGTAAAGATCATTATGGCAGATGATGCATCCAAGTTTTCCACAGAGATCCCAATTTTAGAAGGGGTAGAAGGCAGGGCATATTACGGTAGGTCTGCCAGCAAGATCACAAGGAAAACGGATATTATTTATAATGAAGAACAGCCTTTGGTTGCGTTGGTCTACGGAAAAAATCAAGTGAGGAGTATTGACCTGCACGACGTTACCAATGGGATATCAGAGGCCCTTGCCGAAAATGACTATGTATATTATTTCTCGCTTGAGTTTTGTAAATGATGTGTACCATCTTCCGGAAACGCCCGCTGTATCTTCTGGATGACCGCAGCATAGACTACCAGGAAGAAGATCCCGGCAGACACCCAAGCGGCAGGGCTGGCCAGACAGATGCCGAGGTAGCTCATAAAATGTGCGGAAATCTTTGCTACGATCATTCGGGCAAACAGCTCCACCACGCCGCCCATCATGGGGAGCAGGCCAAAGCCCAGCCCCTGCACACCATTCCGATAGACATAGATCGCCATGAGCGGCAGGAAGAAGGGAGCAATGGCCTTCATATAGATGTCCACCAGCGGAACGACGCGGTCCAGATCGTCTGTGACAAACAGCCACGTCAGCTTCGAGCCAAAGAAGAACACAACGACTCCGATGGCAACGGAGTAGATGGCCCCCATAATAGTCGCCGAGCGAAAACCTTGGCGGATACGAGTGATCTTGCCCGCGCCAATGTTTTGGGCGCTGTACGTCGCCATGGTCGTGCCCAGGGCGGAATAGACCTGGTGGATGAGCTGCTCGATTTTTCCCGCTGCGGTAAAGGCAGCGATGTGAAACGTTCCCAGGCTGTTCAGGGCACTCTGGACCATCAGCCCACCGATGGAGGTGATGGAGAATTGGAGCGCCATGGGCAGGCCGATACCCAGCTGCTTTTTTACAATAGGGGCGTGAGGACGGAAATCACCCCGATGCATTCGTAGAATGGGAACTTTTTTGACGATGTAAACCAGGCACAACAACCCGGACACACCCTGCGAGATCACAGTGGCCCAGGCCGCGCCCGCGACACCCATACGAAAGACCAAAATAAACACCAGGTCGAGGATGATGTTCATCCCGGCTGAGAGGATCAGAAAATAGAGCGGTATTTTGCTGTTGCCAAGCGCTCGAAGAATGCTGGAGAGCATATTGTATAGCACTTGCGTGGCAAGACCGCCGCAAAGAAGAACGATGTAAGTATAGGCATCTGTGAAAATCTCTTCAGGGGTATTTAAGAGTGTCAGCAGCCAGTTCATCCCACCCACGCTCAGAGCGGTGATGAGTGCTGTAAAGAAAACGGACAGCAGTGCTGCGCTGCCCACAGCTTTTCTAACGCCGACGTCATCCTGCGCTCCGTAGCACTGGCTGATGGGAACGGAGAATCCTGCCGTCATCCCCATAAAAAAGCCCAGGATGAGAAAGGTGATCATCCCCGTGGAGCCGACGGCGGCCAGGGCTTCGGTGCCGACATAGCGTCCCACGATAATGGTATCGACCATAGTATAAAATTGCTGAAATAAATTGCCGATGACGATGGGAAGCGCAAAGCTTAAAATCAGCTTTGTGGGGCTGCCTTCCGTCATACTGCGTTCTAAACGCGCTTTGGCCATGGATCAGGTATCCCTCCCAGACGGCCGGATCGCCTCAAATTGAAATTGTAATGTTGTGCGGCCCTGAAATCGGTTTTCACCCACTGTCCCCAGTAGATCCACGCATTCCGGGCTGCCCAGCTCCTGATAGGTTTGGGAGAGGTGGAAGCCCACGGCGTCCGACTGCGTACCAAAGAGTTTGATGTGTTCGTTAGAACGGCCCATGAGGCGGTGCGAATGGTACCCTTTGGGAAGCAGCTGGTAGCCTCGAACCATCAGCACAGGTTTTTCGACACCGGGGCCATAGGGGGCCAGCGCCTTTAATTCATTGAGCGCGAGAGGAAGTTCCTCTTCACGCAGTTCTAAGTCATAGTATAATGAATCATCTGGCTCTGCTGGGGGATGTTCCACAGCGTAAGCCTGAATGGCAGCGGCCATTTCCTCATAGCTCTCCTGGGCCACAGAGATGCCGGCAGCTCCGGTATGTCCACCGGCCGTCTCTACATAGGGCGCGACAACTTGCAGAAGCGGGAAAAGATCGTAGTCTCCATAGCTCCGCCCAGAGCCTTTTAAAATCCCGGACAGGCTGGCAATGGGGGAGAAGACAAAGGCTGGCTTCTGGTAAGCTTCGCTGAGTTTTCCGGCCAGGATACCAATGATGCCCTCTGGGATACCCTCGCAGCAGATGATCAAAATGGGGTCATCAGCCCGGTAAGAAGCCGCTACTTGGGCCTGTTCCAGACATTGTGTGACCAGTGTCTTCCGCCGCTCGTTGATCTGCTGCATCTTGGCGGCAAACCCAGCGGCCTGCGCTTCATCCTGAGAAAGCAGCGCTTTCAAGACAGATGTGCTACCTGCGTTATACAGTCGTCCGGCGGCATTTAAGATGGGGGCGATTTGAAACTTAATGGTATCTTCATCGTAAGGGCGCTGGGCCAGATTGAGCACGGCACGCAAGCCACTGGAGAGTTGAGGGTACCACCCATCGTGGTTGATGATCCGCAGACCTTGGGTGACCAGATAGCGGTTATCCCCGGTGAGGGGCATGACATCTGCCAGAGTGCCCAGGCAGGCCAGAACCAACAAGTCGAAGAACAAACTTTTTTTCTCTTGAGCTGTCTGCCCGGCACAGAGGTATTCTGCCAGCTTATATGCCAAACCAGCTCCACAGTAATCCTCATAGCCGTTTTTCTCCGGATGGATGTGAGGATCGACAATGATGTCTGCCGGGGGTAAGGTCTCTTGGGGCAAGTGGTGATCCAACACGATGATCTTATTTCCAGCTTCCTTAGCCGCCAGGATGGGCTCAACGGCGGCAATGCCGTTGTCTACGGTTATGATCAGGGAATCGGAGATACCTTCGATCAGCGTTTCGTTGATGCCATAGCCGTCGGTAAAGCGCCGGGGAATGATGGTTTGGGGCGTCACACCAAAGTGACGCAAAAGCTTGACCAAGATGGCTGTGGAGGTGATGCCGTCGGCGTCATAGTCACCCACGATGACTACGGGCAGACCATCTTGTATGGCCCACTGCTTCAAGGCCTCTCCACAGGCGGCCAAGTTTTCGATGGTTTCCGGTTCTACATGGGCCGGGGAGCGAAGCTCCTCCAGGGTCAGGCCGGACATGCCTTGCACGGCCTCGGCCACAGAACGGTAGTCTCCGCGCTTTTTCCATTGCTGCATCTTGCTGCACCTCTACTCCAAAAAACAAAAACGGAGAAAACAAAAAGACTTGCTGAGCGGCAAGTCTTTTCGAGTCGTTTTGCTCCCAATTGCCAGTTTCTAATATAACAGGATAAGTATACTCTGAATTGAAGAAATAGCAAGAGAATTCGAGAGAAAAATCGAAAATCTGTGCGGTTTTATGGGGATTTGCGGAGCAGGGAAAGAGAATCCGAGGGAGAAAAGGAATCGGGGCTGTAGCAATTTTTGTTTTGCTACAGCCCCTTCACAGGTTTATGATTCAGGTGTGGTCTTGAGGAGTCGTATCTGCTGAGTTAGCAGATGTCTCTTCCTGTGTGGGATTCTCATCTTCTGTCACCGGGTCCGGCGTCGTTCCATCGGTGGTGATAGAGATTGCAGTAATAATGGCCTTTCCTTCGTCGTTGGGGTCGATCTGGACTGTGACTTTATCGCCCACATTGAGAATGACTACATTTCTATCATCTGACGCAGCCATGGCATAGTAGGTGTCTGAGCTGTCCAGACGAATATAATACCAGGAGTTTCCGTTCAGAACTGCTGTGCGAATATCTGCGATGGTGCCTTCTAGAGTCGTCTTTTCCAGAGCGGCCTGAGCGCTGTCACTGTTTACGCTGATATTCTGCTGCTGGAGCTTGGCGATATAGTCGCTCTCACAAGCGGCTACTGTCGTGCCCTGACCCACGATCTGATACTGAGAAACGTTGACCATGGCATACATTTTGACCAGCTGAGAGCTGTCCTTCAAGGACATAAAGTAGGTAGGCTGACCGCCGATATTTAGGAGTAAGGGGAACGTAGCTGTATAGCCAAGGTCCTGCACGATGCCCTCTGCAGAACGCTGTGCTGAGCTCTCAATGGCACCTGGAGCCGGGTAATAGGTTGTCTCCTTTGTGCGCTGGTTGGAAAGCAGGAAGCCAATGTTAGACTGGTCGCTGCTGGCGGAGGTGATGCCAGTGTACATATACACGTCATCATCCATAGCCAGGTAATTGAAGTTATCCGTGGTTACAGTCACGTTTTTCTGACCGATGAGAGAGTTGATGAAGCCGTTAATATAGGTGCCGTAGAAATCATACTGCTGGGTGATAAGGCTGGCTGTATAGACCCGGTCCACCCAGGTAGGAATATCAGCCACGTCATAGTAAACGTGTTCTCCGGTGCTGGCGTTCAGCAGAACTGCACCAATGATGTCCGCGCCACCAAACAGCCCGATCGTCCGTGTCTCACGGGGGCAGACCCACCAGGCTTGGCCCTCTTCGTCCAGTTCCAGATGGGCAGAGCTGAACATATAAGTGGGGTAGTGGAAACGTAGATAGCGGTTCAGGTCCCGGTTAAAATATTCCGAGGGGGAGTAACGCATCCCGCTCAAGCCCAAGTCGGAGAGACGGATGACTTTCGCCTCCTGCGTGACCATGTCGATGGTAATGTAGGCGGGCAGACCGTCTTTGGTGTTTAGGACCCACTTGAAGAAGTCGCCGTATTCCAGCGCTGCCACACGAACTGGACGGCCCTTGTAGTTGATCTGTACATAATCATCGGAGACATTGAACTGGCTGACCATATCAGACAGCTCTCCTAGCTTTCGGTCACCCAGCACGCTGGCGGAAGCTTCGTCCAGCATGGGGATCTCGTCAAAGGAAACGGGCTTGATGTCTTCCGCAAAATTACCGGTTTCTACTGTGAGCAGGTCATGGTAGGCGCCTGCTCGCAAAATGGGAGCGGAGATAATTTGGCCCACCACAAAGATGGCGGCCAGCGCTACCACGATGACCACGACCACTTTGCACTGGTTCTTCGCAAAGGACAGATAGTCCCGTAAGTGGATTTCTTGTTTTCCGGTGTCTGCACCCAACGCGATCATAAACACTAAGACATATACCAGCAAGAGAATAAAGACAAAGCTGTAAAAACTGGTGTTATGCAGGTTGATCGCGGGCAGGGAGACATAGAACCACACCCCTCCAATAATCAGCGTGACCAGCAAGCTGATGAGTACACGGGGCAGAGTTCGTTTTGCCTGGCTGTCTGACATAGGGTACTCCTTTCAGTTTTCCAAAACAGTTTTTTGGATGAATTTGGATGGTATGTTAAATAGTATATCCTAAAGAACGAAAAAAAGCAATACGAAAGGTTTGACAAGATCATAAAAGCATGTCAAAATGCTATTATCACAACCATAACAGTACAAAAAGCAAGGAAATTCCAGAGGAAGGAGGCACACTATGATCCAACTGGACTGGGTCGGTGACCTGAATGATTTGAATATTTTATCTATCTTTGTGCGCCTGCTGCTAGCCATGGCCTTTGGTGGGACCATCGGCTTCGAGCGCGGTATCCGCCAGCGGGCAGCTGGTTTGCGAACACACATGCTGCTTGCTGTCGGCGCGGCCTCCACGATGCTGGTCAGCCAATACATGTACGCCAGTTACGGGGTTGGAGACCCCGCTCGGCTGAGCGCTCAGGTCATCAGCGGCATCGGCTTTCTGGGGGCCGGTACCATCATCGTCACTCGACGAAACCAAGTCAAGGGCCTGACCACCGCTGCCACCCTTTGGGTGACCGCTTGCATGGGGCTTGCTGTTGGTGTTGGCTTTTATGCCTGTGCGCTCATCATGTATCTAATTCTGATTTTCATCCTTCTTTTGGTCAATGTAGTGGATACAAAGTACTTAAAGATCCCAACGAACACAGCCATTTATATTGAAGTCAAGCGCGAAGCTGGTTTGGGAGATGTCATTCATTTCATCCACGAGATTGGTTGGAGCGTCCGGGATGTGAAAGAGTTTCCTGCTGGACGGCCGGAGATCTTAGCTGTTCGCATGGACTTGGAATCCGACCAGGCGATGCGAGGTGACCTAGATACGCTGCATCTTCTGAATGAGCAGCCTAGTGTCTTACGACTGGAGGTTCGACCCGTTCATTAAAATCAAACCAATCAAAAAGAGACTGGTATGCGGAAATGCTGATAGCCGCAGCCAGTCTCTTCTCACGTTATCTGTACACTTTCTTTTCCTCGTCCAGAATCTCTACCCGGTGACAGGTCGAATAGACGACAGAAAACTGTGGGTATTCCTCACGAAACCCCTGTAACAAAATCGCTGGGTTCAGGCCGGGGTTCTGTGCCTGTAACAACAGGGTCATCCGCAAAGTATCTCCCTGCGCTTGCATGTCCTCGACAGCTTCAATCAGAGGGATCAAGTCGACTTCTGTAAATCCTTTTTTGGATTTCTTGCTTTTTTTCTGCACCACGAACGATTCCCGGCTGACCAGTTCCAGGAATGATTCTTCTGCGTTCTTAGCTACATCACCATCAAATTCCAACGTGATCGCATAACGGACAAAAGCCAACTTACGGAAAGGAAGACCACCTTCATAGCAATCCAGAATTTCAATACCTGCAGGCAGGACCTTGTTCATTTGCTCCGGTAGTTGCTCCATCGTGCTTCCCTCGACCAACCCAAACTCTAACAGCTCACACTGGCTGGAAAAGAACAAGGGCAATGGCAGAGGAATAGAGACATAGGGGTGTGGATGGAACCCCGCTGTATGACGAATGGTGATCCCGGCCCTCAGAAAGGCCCGCTCCATGGTGTGCATTAGATCCAAATGGGAGATGTATTTAGCTGTGCCATACTTGGCAAATAAAATACGCTGGTCAGCCATGACAGATCCCTCCCTTACATAGCTTATCTGCCCCACAGCCGGAACATTTCACTTTACAGTCCGGGGTGATCTTTCCAGCGTAGGCCGTTTCGCGCTCCCGCCAGAGGTAACTTTCCTTCACGCCGTCCGAAATTACATGCCAGGGCAAAATCTCGTCCTTTTCCCGTACCCGGTTCGCGTAGAACGCTGGAGAAACCCCACAGGTTTCCATGGCAGTTAACCAAGTCTGTAAGTTAAAGTACTCACTCCAAGAATCGAACTTCGCCCCATGCCGCCAGGCTTCCTCAATGACATCTGCGATACGCCGGTCACCGCGGGACAGTACCGCTTCTAGATAGCTCGTCTCTGGGTCGTGCCAGTTGTAAGTGATAGACTTGTTCCTCATGTGCTCTCGCAACAGTGTGACTTTCCGCAGGTATTCCTCCTGGGTATTCTGCGCTTCCCACTGGAACGGTGTGTGTGATTTGGGAACAAAGCAGGAGGTAGATACCGTGATACGCACCCCACGGGAACGGTTTGGGGTATTCTCCCGCCAGACATGGTATACTTTTTGGGCTAGGTCCGCAATACCCAGGACATCTTCATCTGTTTCCGTGGGTAGACCCAGCATAAAGTAGAGCTTGACGCTGCTCCAACCGCCAGAAAAAGCTGTGCGGCAGGAGTTCAATAAGTCTTCTTCCGTAACATTTTTGTTAATGGCATCCCGCAGTCGCTGAGAACCAGCCTCCGGCGCAAAGGTCAGGCCGCTCTTTCGTCCGCCACGTTGCAATTTTTCCATAAGATTCATGGAGAAATTATCTGCACGGAGCGAAGGGAGGGCCAGGTTGACTTTATGCGGCTCGCACCATTCCAGCAGCCCATCACAGAGGGGAAGCAGGTCCGGATAGTCGCTGGAAGACAAGCTCATCAAGGTCATATCTTGGTAGCCAGAATCCTGACAGGCTTCAATGCCATACTTCACTAAGAGGTCTTCCGAGCGTGTCCGGACCGGACGATAGACAAAGCCCGCCTGACAGAACCGGCAGCCACGGATACAGCCGCGGAAGAGCTCTAGCATCACGCGGTCCTGAGTGACTTCTGTGGAGGGCACTAAGGTCTTGACCGGATAGTAAGACTGATCCATGTCTGAAACGATACGTTTCGTGACTTTTTCTGGTGCGCCATCTTTGGGCGTGATGGCAGAAATGGTGCCATCCTCTGCATAAGTGACCTCGTACAAGGAGGGAACATAGAGGCCCTGGATCTGGGATGCCTCCCGCAAAAACTGAACCTTGCTCCATCCCTTTCGTTTGGCTTCTCGGTAGAGCTGGATCATCTCGACCGTCACATCCTCGCCTTCGCCCAAGGAAACCAGATCTACAAAGGGGGAGAGCGGTTCTGGATTGTACATACTGGTGCCGCCGGCCACCACGATAGGTGTTAGCTCCGTACGGTCTTCGCTGCGCAGGGGCAAACCAGCCAGGTCCAGCATATTGAGTACGTTGGTATAGGCCATCTCATAGCCCATGGAAAACCCGATGATATCAAACTCCGCTATGGGGTCGCCGCTTTCCAGAGCGTAGAGTGGCAACCCTTCCCGGCGCATCTCTGCCTCCATATCGCCCCAGGGGGCAAAGACACGCTCACACCAAACACCATCCATCTCATTGGCAACACCGTAAAGGATACGAAGCCCCAGGTTGGACATACCAATCTCATAAGTATCCGGAAAACAAAAGGCGAAGCGGCAATCCACCTCGTCTTTGTTTTTCATTACGGCATTATATTCGCCGCCTACATAGCGCCCAGGTTTTTGTACACGGGCCAAAATTTTTTCTAACGTATGATCCATGAGGACCTCCAAATCAAAAAGTACAGTAGAAAATAGTATACCATACTGTTCCACACAATAGCCAGATGTTTTTTTATTTTTTCTTGTTGCTTTCACGATGGGTTCCGTGCCGTCTGCAGATCCAGTGGTAACACAAAACACCGATCCCGCTAATAGCTAAGGTCACAAGGAAAACTACGACAGCGAATACATAGCTCTTGCTTCCTAGCGCATCCCCACCGATCATTGAGGTAATGACTGACGGAAGGCGACCCACAGAACACATCAGCAAAAACACAGGAAAGCGAATGTCCGTCAGCCCAGCAAAGTAACTCAGCAGGTCCTTCGGCGTCCCAGGGATCATATAGATCAGGAAAAACAAAAACGTCCGTTGTGGGGAAGATTGCAGGAAGCGGATGGAACGAAAGGATTCTTTGGGGAAAAACAGCTCCACCAACGGTGTTCCAAACCGTCGCACCAAGCCAAATACCAGCAAACTTCCTATCGTTGCGGAAATCAAACACACCACGGTTCCCCAGAGGGTGCCAAAAGCATATCCGCCAGCAATTTCCAAGGGTTCTCCCGGAATGACTGCAAAAATCACCTGAAAGATGACCATAGCCCCGTAAATCAGAAACCCGCTGGCCCGGCGCTGGCTGAGCCACTGACGAAAACTTTCTGGGTCAGAAGCGAGTTGAAGCATCCTAGGCCCGATCTTCCAGCAGACCAGAGCTGTTACACCCATAAAAATCGCGATGGAGATGATTGCAAGCGTTTTGCGCTGGCGGTCTGTTTTGGCTTGCTTGGGTCTTTCGCTCATTTTGCAGCACTCCTTCCAAAGGACCATACGGCGTTTTTGCCAACGCAAGCCTGCTCCGTTTCTGAAAATATGATTAGGAATCTTGCTCAAATTGTAGTCTTCTTGAACCTATTCGTCAAGTCTTGCCTTTTGTACAGCACGCCACTCTCATAAATATCATACAATATAATTAATAGAGATGATATGCTCCCCATAGAGTAGACGCTCG
>OLRQ01001239.1_pt1 | contig 20880 bp, 16 predicted proteins | sample 1671971 | NCBI WGS metagenome assembly OLRQ01 (sample SAMEA3136631, study PRJEB25190) | human gut metagenome | biome: human gut; feature: human-associated habitat; material: faeces | place: Austria | collected 2013
ACTCTACAGCCAACTTGTGTCAATTTACTAACAGAGTAATTACATTCTTTTACTCTTTATTATATAATTCAATTGTATGTTCACAAATCGTTTTTTTCACTTTTTCAATATCCAAAGGTTTAGCTAAATGTGCGTTCATTCCTGCATCTAAACATCTTTGTAGTATAATAATTTTCAATCGCATAACAAGGTGTCTCAAACATTTCTTCAGATTTTATACACGTCGGATAATAATCCCTATCTATAAAAAACATCTTTTTTACAAATGAATATATCGAATTTCCAGAATTTTTTTTATGAAGCTAACATCCACTATTTTCTACCTCTTCAATACACATTCCCATATCTGTTGCCAATTCATCATATTCATTATCAAAAATAAACGGGGAATGTGTTACTGTAATAAGCTTAGTACATTTTTATTTCCGTTAGTTAAACCATTAAACTCATATTCAGCAAATGCACGTATTTCTTCATATGCAAATCGATTTGGAATCCGAAATGCATCCGACACTCTATAAATAAACGGTTCTAATTCAGATCGCAACATTATTCCAGATTCAGCTATATTTTGAAGATTGTCAAGCTCTTTTTCCGAAAAAAAACTTTTCATCACCTCTAATGGAATACGTCTTCTTCTTCCTCCAACTATGGATATCTCTTCCATTAAAAACTTACCCGTCAGACTTCCACTTCAAACGGCAGCCTGTCCAAAATATCTTTCTGTATATCCACGCCCGGATATACTTCGATCAGTTTTAAGCCTTTCGGGGTCAGGCGGAAAACGCAGCGTTCTGTTACATAAAGGACTTTCTGGCCATTCTCGATCGCACGTTTTGCCGAAAAGCTTACGCTTGATACTTTCTCTACAAACTTGGAAATTTCTCCTTCTTTGTGGATCGTCACAACACCTTTTTCCTGCGTAACTTCCAGTCCTTTTGCATTAAATGTCATGCAGAAAACCACAGTCGGTGTTTTTGCTGTAATATTTGCAAAGCCACCAATACCAGCAAATGCTCCCGTGCCACGGTGCGCATTGATATTTCCATGGCGGTCAACTTCCAGTGCTCCCATAAAACAAACATCCAGGCCACCGTTATCATACAGGTCAAACTGGTTTGCCATATCGTAAACAGAAGCGGCTCCGATCATTGCTCCGAATGCCTCTCCCGAAACAGGGAAGCCTCCGATTCCACCTGATTCTACAGTCAACGTGATCATATCCAGCATTCCGCTCTTTCGTGCATATCTGGAAACCGTCTCCGGAATCCCGATTCCAATGTTTACAATATCATCCACACGCAGTTCTCTGGCTGCCCTTTTTCCGATAATGTTCGCAGGAATGTTATTTTTGCGTTGTTTCCGGGAAAGCTCATGAATTTTCTCATTCCATGTATGCCATTCTTTGTACGGGATCTCAAAACTTCCGGTCAGTGCCGTGTACGCTTCATTTCGCTCTTCCGGCTCCGCCACAACGATCGCATCAACCAGACAGCCCGGAATGATGGCATTACGCGGACGGGACGGTGCATCTACCAGCCGGTCCACCTGTACGATCACTTTTCCACGGTTCGCCTTGACTGCCTGGCAGATAGACAATGCATCTCCGGACATGTACATATCATCAAACGTAATATTTCCCTTCCGATCAGCCGCTGTACCTTTTATGAGTGCAATCGTAATCTTCGGAAGTTTATAATAAAGAAGCTCTTCTCCATCCACTTCCACATACTTAACCAGTGAATCATCAATCGAAATCCGGTTGATTCCCGGTCCTTCTCTTCGCGGGTCAACGAAAATATCCAGTCCAACCTTTGACAGCGCTCCCGGAAGGCCTCCTGCCTGTGCACGAATCGCGTGCGAAATACATCCCAATGGCAGATTATATGCTTCAAACCGGTCTTCAAGCACCAGTTTCTTCGTGCTCATCATAGCCCCGAAGTGACCGCAGATCAGCTTGTCTACCGCGCCCTCGCGAATATATCCTTCTGCATTATGTTCCTCATCCCATACTCCGAATCCGGCACTTGATACGATTGTCAGATGCGTCGGTGACTGCATTTTCTGGTATCTCCGGTACAATGCCTCATGGAGTTCCATCGGGTTTTCGATTCCTACAAATGAATTGACACAGATACAGTCTCCATCCCGGATCAGACGGATTGCCTCATCTGCATTCATGATCTCATACATATATTGTTCTCACTTTCAAATTTCTCTTTCGCATACAGTCTTTTCATATCTGTCTGTTATAAGAGAGTTTTTGTCTCAGTATACCATATTTTGACATTCATATCTATCTCAGTACACTACTTTAAAACAAAAGGAGACTGCGCCCGAAAGAGCTGACAATCTCCTTATACATACTTTAAATGATCTCAGAACCATGTTGTCTGTTCTGTGTCTTTTTGCAAAAACAATTTAATCTGCTTATTTTATTTATATCACATTTTTCTCTCGTACACGGTCCTGCCGCCAAGTATGGTCATGTCTACTTTCGTAGTCCTGATCTCATCCGGATCAATCTTGTAGATATCTTTTTCCAGAATCACGAAGTCTGCATTTTTGCCGATTTCGATCGTTCCGTTTTCGTCTTCAGTATAGGACGCATATGCAGCGTCTTTTGTAAAAAGTTTCACCGCTTCATCTACGCTTAAGCGTTCCGACGGAATCCAGCCGTCTTTTGGTTCACCGTGAATATTCTTTCTGGTCACTGCAAAATAGATGTTTTCCATTGCGTCAAAACTGTCGACCGGTGCATCGGAACCGCCGGATGCATGGATACCAAGATCCAGCATACTTTTCCATGCATAGATTCCTTCCATTCGATGCGCACCGATTGCCGGTTCTACCGTATTCATGTCAAGATCCACAAATACAGGCTGAATATATGCCAGAATATCATGCTCTTTCATTTCCTTCAGAATCCGTGGATTTGTGATCTGACAGTGTACGATTCCGTGTCTGTTCTTCGCATTGTCCTTACGGTATGGAGATTTCGCAATTGCTTCAATCACCATGTCCATTGCACGGTCACCGATACAGTGTACCGCTGCCTGCATCTGATGCCGGTCAAAAAATGCAAACAGATCATCCAGTTCTTCCTGTGTGAATGTAATGATTCCGGTATTTCCCGGAGAATCCTCATATGGTTCATTCATCGCTGCTGTCCTTGCACCCAGAGATCCATCCTGAATCAGTTTCATCGGGCCGATCGTAAAGTGGTCTCCACGCTGACCGGTACGGTATCCTTCTTCAATAAATGCTTTCGCATCCTCTGCACGCTCAAACAGACACTGCTCATAATGTCGGACATTCAGCTCACCTCTCGCATCCAGCGCTTTATATGCATTCATGATGCGCTTCCAGTTCTTTCCCGGAAGAGATGCCAGATCATCCGACTGCACTCCGGTGAATCCGCATTCATTCAGTTTCTTCGCACTATATACAATGTAACTTTCCACCTCTTCCTGGGACGGAGCTTCCAACACAGAAGAATAAAACTGTACAGCATTTTCTTTCAGAAGTCCGGTCTCAAAATTTACATCTTTTGCTATCTCCGCAAATTGTGGAATTTTTTTCAGACGTTCAAGCCCCGGTGTATTGCAGACTGCCACATGTCCGCATACACGGACCATGATGATTGGAATTTCTTTTGACAGCGCATCCAGTTCCTCTTTCAGAGGATAACGCGGTTCGTCAAAATGTTCTTCATTCCAGCCGCGGCAGTACAGCCAGGTCAGTGGCTTTCCGGCATGTTCTTCCAGCCTTTTATGTGCTGCCTCCAGTGCCTCTTCAACGCTTTTGCAGTCAAACAGTTTGACCGAGCGTTCAACAAACGCATAATGTAGCATGTGGAGATGTGTATCCACAAACCCCGGAAGAAGCAGACGCCCCTGCAGGTCTGTTTTTTCCTCACAGGGGATTTTCTGTGCTTCTTCATTTGTTCCAATAAAAGCAATTTTTCCATTTTCGATACCGACTGCTTCTGCAACACAGCCTGCATCATCTAATGTACGGATACATCCGTTAAAAAAAATCTTTTCCAATGCTTATTTTTCCTCTTTTGCTTTCTTATCTTCATAGAAAAGAGCCATATCTTCGTCTACTTTTCCAATACCAAGGTAACGTGCCTTGTAGTCTTTTAACAGTTTGATAAAGGTTCCGCTTAAGATAAATAATGTTGCTACGTTTACAAATGTCGGGAATACCGTCGTAAAGTCGGCAATAACCCAGAGCTGTGCCGGAGTTCCGTTTCCGTAAAGTGTCAGTACGGTAACCAGAAGTCCCCATAATGGTGTTCCGAGAATAAATACTTTTTCTGCGATTTTGAACACTTTCTGATTGTTTTTCAGCCAGTGTTTCAGGATAACACTGTAGTATGTAAACCAGCCTGTTGAAGTAGTCAGTCCAAACAGGAAGATACTGAGTGCAATCAGTGCACGTGCAACTGATCCCATACCGGATTCAAACGCGGTCAGTGTCAGTTCGGAACCCTGAAGTCCGGAATTCCAGTAACCGGTAACAATAACAACCAGACCTGTCATAGAGCAGACCACAATGGTATCTGCAAATACTTCGAACGCACCCATCAGTCCCTGTTTGACCGGATGGTCTGTCTTTGCAGAAGCATGGATCATCGGAGAAGTACCCCATCCGGCTTCATTACTGTATACAGAACGCGCAAAACCAAGACGCATGGCAGTTGCCACTCCTGCTCCCAGGAATCCGCCGACAGCAGCCTGTGTAGTGAAAGCGCCCTTAAAGATCAATACAAATGCTTCCGGAAGTCTCTCATAATTTGTAATCAAGATAAACAGAGAACCTACAATATAGAGCAGACACATAACCGGAGTCATATAGGAAGAAATGACACCGACTTTTTTTACACCGCCGATGATGATAACATAAATTGCAAGTACATATAAAAGTGACGGTACGATATATGGAAGTTTAAATGTACTTCCTACTGCCTCAGATACTGTATAATTCTGAAGTGTGATGAACCATGTCATAAAAATACATCCGCCGAATAACACGGCAAAAATTTTCCAGAACGGAAGTTTCTTTTCGCCTCCCAGACCTTTCTGCATATAATAAGTCGGTCCGCCGAGGTATTCCCCGTTTGGCTGTTTTTCTCTGTAATATACAGCAAGTGTTACCTCAGTCATTTTGATGACCATGGCAAGTAATGCAGCTACCCACAGCCAGAACAATGCTCCCGGTCCTCCTGTAGCGATTGCGGTTGCAACGCCGGACATATTGGATACACCAACAGTTCCACCGATCGCAATGGAAATCGCCTGAAACGGTGTCAGACTCTTGCCATCGTCTCCGCCTTCCTCACGACGTTCTTTACTGAACATATTTTTTACGATATGTCCAAAATGACGGAACTGAAAAAAACCTGAACGGATTGTCAGATAAATTCCGGTCACAAGAATTGTGATCAGCAACGGCAACCCCCACAACCAGTTCGTTAAATTTTCGAATAATGCAAACATTCCCTCTCTCCTCTCCTTTTCTTTTGCATAAAAATGCACGCACCCTTATTTTTATTCACTTTAGCATCATACCATATGTCCACTCCTATAGCCAGAAAAAAATCTTATTATCTAAATTTTTTTCAGTTTTATTTTATGTAATAGGAACATTACGGAGTAATTTCCTATTACATAAAAAAATACAGGGCAGACGTTTCATCTGCTCTGTATTTGATGACTTTCTCTTTATTTTAGTTTTATTCTACTTCTTCCGGCTCCATGCTCAGTACATGATTTTCATTGTTTACGACATCATATTTCTGTCTGTATTCATTGAAGTATGTGTAATACTCCCAGCTGTCTGTCGGATAGATCTTGGAGTCATGAATATGCGGATCCGCATCTGTCTCGCCGCTCTTGAGAAGTGCTGTCATCGCACTTGCGCTGTGCGCTGCGATACGTCCGAAACTGTTGAGGATATCATTAAATACCGTTCCCTCTTCCAGGCCGCAGTCCCCCTTACTCAGACGCTCTACATGATGCATCTTGAGTTCATCACAGAGATTTGTAATAACAGCTCCCAGCGGAGCAACTCTCTGTGCAGCTTCCTTGTCATCTTTCATAAAGGCATTGCAGGTTACATTGATTTCCTCACGGACAGCTTCCATGACAATATTTAACTCATCCCATGCTGCCTGCGAAAACTCTGTATGGTTGTCATGCATTTCATTTGCCATATGCGCAATATAAGAAGCATGATCTCCGATACGCTCAAAGTCATTGATCGTATGCAGATACAGAGAAACCTGTGTAGTCTGTGCCGTATTCATCTCACGCTTTGTAAGCTGGATCAGGTACTCACCCAGACGGCTCTCATATTTGTCGATCAGATCTTCCTTACGCTGAACCTTATCGTATTTATCCTGCTGATAATCATTCAGAAGATTCATCGCACGGTTGACGTTTTTACGGAGTTTCTTGGACATTCCGTTCATTGCACGGTGACACTGTGCGATTGCAAGCGCCGGATAATTGATCAGACGTTCCTCAAGAAGATCAAAATCCGCTTCATCTTCAAGCTCTTCTGCACTGTCCTTAACCAGATAGCAAACAAGCTTCTCGAGTTTCGGAATAAACGGGAACAGTACTACAACTGTCGCCACACGGAATACAGTATTCAGTGCTGCGATCGTTACCGGTGTCATGATCATATCCATAAATCCGAAATGTACAACTGCATTTACAGTATAGAAGATCACTGACCACATGATCAGCCCGAATAAGTCATTCATCAGATAGATCAGCGCTGTTCTCTTACCATTCTTATTGGCACCGATTGCAGAAATCAGAACCGGACAGGCTGCACCGACACCGATACCAAGAACGATCGGAAATGCACTGGCAAAGGTCAGGATTCCGGTTACAGAAAGTGCCTGCAGTACGCCGACTGTTGCTGATGCACTCTGAAGGACTGCAGTAAATGCAATACCTACCAGAATACCGGCGATCGGATTGGAAAACATAGTCAGCATATCGATAAATACTTCACTCTCACGAAGCGGTGCCACTGCACCACTCATGGTCTGCATACCTGTCATCAGAATTGCAAAACCAAGCATGATGTTTCCGATATTTTTGTGAACGGAACGCTTACAGAACATTCTTAAGATAATACCGATTACCGCAACTACTGCTGAAATAGTTGCCGTAGATAAAATACTGGCAATACCTCCGGATCCCTGAATATAGGAAAGGCAGAGTATCCAGCCGGTAATACTCGTTCCGATGTTTGCTCCCATGATGATACCGATTGCCTGTTTCAGTTTCATCATACCGGAGTTTACGAAACCAATAACCATAACGGTCGTTGCTGAAGAGGACTGAATTACACTCGTTACACCGGTTCCCAGTGCAACGCCCTTCAGCGGAGTGTTTGTCATTCGATACAGAAACGCTTCAAGTTTGTTGCCTGCGACCAGTTTCAGGCCGTCTCCCATGAGTGACATTCCGAATAAAAATAATGCCACACCTGACAGCAACGATAAAACCATTGAAAAAATTGCCATAAAATTCTCCTCTGTTGTCTCTCTGTCCTTCTGTTACGGACCGACACCTTCTGTAAAATCTCGTATTTTTACATTCTTTTAACTTAGGTTTATCCTTTTTTTAACATTCCTTATTTATTATGCCATATCAAACGTATGATTACAATATTTGATTTTTTGAAATAAAAAATTATCTGTCTGCTTTTCGGAACGGTTTGCCCTCAAGCCACGGAAAACAGTTTTTTACGACTGCGATCACACCGCATTCTATCAGCATAAGCTCTGCGAGGATCCCTGTGCATTCCAGATAATAGCGAAGTCCTGCCACATTCGACAGCGTGTACATGGATTTCCATCCGTTGATGACTAACCCTTTAAATCCGAGTGTACCATGCGTTGCCATAATGATCAGAGAATTCCTTCCACAAAAGCTTAAGAACTCCATCTTACACCAGTTTTCGAGATATTCGAACAGCAGGATTATGCCGGCTGATCCCAGAACTCCATTAAACCAGAACATGATCTGGCTTTTTCCCAGTCCCATAAGATTCAGATCCACGCCACCATTTCTCTGAGCGAGCAAATATGTAGCAATAGATGCAACAATTCCGACAATTCCCTTTAGATGTTTCTGTTTTATATGAATCACTGCAAAATAAAACAGATATCCCATCCCGATAAAACCAAATCCCACAATTCCTTTACTGAGTGCAAGCAGCGGATACGAAATGATCTTATAAGTACTTCCCTCATACATCTGCTTCAGCATAGGGAAAAAATAAACGGATGCATACCATGAAAAAACTGCTGTACCGACTGCAGCCAGAACTTTGATTTCTTTTCTGCTTTTTATTACAAAAATGAAAATCACCTGTGCAAAAAACAGTGTCGGCAGAAACCACAGAGCGCTGATTCCCCTGAAACTGAATGTCATATATGCCTGCAACAGGAATCTCTTAAAGATATCTGTTGTTGATTTCCATTTCATGATACCTACGATCACATTATAGAGCATCACAAAAGCACTGTATCCAAAATACGGTATCAGCAGACTCTTTGCATGTTTTTTGATGTATTCTCCGGTTGACATCTTGCGAAAACTCTGACGCATTGCCAGAAGATAACCGGAAACAAAATAAAACACCGCAAGTTTATAGGCTCCAAACCAAATATCGATCGGGTTCCCAAGTTTTGTGATATGTCCGAAGACCACCATCAGGATTCCCCAGCCTTTTGCCGCATCCAGATATTTTTTTCTCTCTGTTGTTCCAACAGAATCACTCATATGTTTCATCCTCGTCTTTCTATTTGCAGATACATTACAGTATACCGAATCTCTTGATACTTGGCAAGAAAATCCCACATGCCCTCATGGCAAAACGGCTCGCGGATATTGCCTGTGAACAGTTACAATCCCTGGCCATTTATGGTACAATAGCACCAGAAAAGGAGGATGCACATGAATTTACGATTATTTCCCACTCTGAAAAACTATAACCTCCGCAATCTGCCGGGAGATATTTTCTCCGGAATCATTATCGCCGCAGTCTCTATCCCTATCTCGACGGGATATGCACAGATTTCCGGCATCCCGGCAATCTACGGACTATACGGATCTGTTTTCCCGATCCTGTTTTTTGCTTTGTTTTCCACCTCAAAGCAATTTATTTTTGGTGTAGATGCCGCACCTGCCGCCATCGTCGGAAGTGCACTTGCCTCTCTTGGTATTGCCGCTGAATCCCCCGATGCACTTGCCTGTGTACCTGTAATCGCATTTTTTGCCGGACTGTGGCTGCTCATTTTTTATTTCCTGCATGCGGACCGGATCGTTGATTTTATCTCCACCCCTGTTATGGGTGGCTTTATCAGCGGAATTTCTCTTACGATCATCCTGATGCAGATTCCGAAACTTATGGGAAGAGGTGCCGGCTCCGGAGAACTTCCGGAACTTCTCCATTATATTTTTCTTGCCGCACGCTCAATCAGTTTGCTTTCTCTTGCTATGGGAATCAGCGCGCTGATTCTGATCCGCATCGGCAAAAAAATCTTTCCGAAGGTTCCGATGTCCATTGTGATCATGATCCTCGGAGTCCTTTCCACCACCTGTTTTCATGTACAGAATCATGGTGTGGTGCTTCTACAGGCAGTCGAACCAGGATTTCCGACATTTCTTATTCCTAAATTCGTAGAGGTTGCTCTTACCCAGACAGTTGGCCGCGGACTGATGGTTGCTGTTGTTATTATGGCAGAAACACTTCTTGCAGAAAATAATTTTGCTTTCAAAAACGGCTATAAATTGAATGACCGACAGGAAATCCTTGCCTGTGCCGCTGGTAATATTTCTGCTTCTTTCGTCGGATGCTGCCCGGTAAACGGAAGTATTTCCCGTACCTCCATGAACGAACAGTATGGTGGCACTTCTCAGGTCGTTTCCCTGACCGCCGGAATCACCATGGCCGTCCTTCTCTTTGGATTTACCGGATTTATCGGTTATCTGCCTGTCCCGGTTCTGACTGCCATCGTCATCTCTGCGTTGATGGATGTCGTAGAAGTACATCTTGCGATCCGCCTTTATAAAGTCAGCCGAAATGAATTTTATATTTTCATGGCAGCCTGTATCAGTGTATTGTTCCTCGGAACCATCTATGGTGTACTGATCGGCATCATTCTGTCATTTGTAGCAGTAATCCTGAAGGCAACTGCACCGCCGCGTTCTTTCCGCGGTATCATTCCCGGCAAAGAATCCTATTATGACCTCGGTCGAAACCGGCATGCTTATCCGATACAGCATGTCATCATTTATCGTTTCAATGAAAATCTGTTTTTCGCAAATGCGAAGGTTTTTCAGGAGGACCTTGAAAACAGTCTGAAAGAAGACACAAAAGTCGTGATCATAGACGCTTCTTCAATCAACTCCATCGATATCACCGCTGCAGACCGGATTGAGGCAATTGCTTCTAATATGAAAAGACGTGGTATTCAGTTTTATATTACAGAACATTCTTCTTCTCTCAATGAACAGATGCGAACGCTCGGCATCGGCCATCTGATCAAAGAAGGCTGCGTGCGAAGAACCATCCTCGCGGCACTTAACGATGCAGGTATCCATAAACCCTATAACCTCGAGATACCGGAATCCGAGAAAAAACTGGCAGAACTTCGAAGTCATTCCCATCTCCCTGCTGAAGAAGAAGATACTCTTGAAGAATTTGCCTGGGCATTCGGTGAAGAAACCGTTCAGGAACTGGAACAGGCAACTCACACAATTATCGAACATCTGCACCAGATGCCGGATATCGAACGACTTTCTGATGAAGGTATCAAAGAACATTTCGAAAGCTGGCACACTCTTGGTGCACTGGATGAAGATGAAATTCTCCACCGTATCGAATTACATATCGATGAACTTCCTGAAGAAATGCACAAAGAGCACCGACATATCGTGGAACTTATTGAAAAGCGCCGAACCCGCATCCGCGAGAAGGTACTGGAAGAACATCCTGAACTTGCCGCCAGACTGGAGCAGAACCGTATCCGTCTGGAAAAACGTCTTGAAAAACAAAATCCGGAAGCCATGCGCAAATGGAGAGAATGGAAAAAGAGGGAGTGACTTCCCTCTTTTTTATCATTATCTGATATAAATTCCATCCGCACCCATATACGCACCTTCCGGACATTTTTCTTTATCTGCTTTTTTTCTCATTTCAGCAATAACTTTGTAGTCTGCATCCATCAGTTTCTGTAAAAGTTCTCTTGACATTCCAATCTGAATCCTACGCTCCTCCGTCTGTTCCTGATTTTCCGAAAAATAAGGGATTGTAAATGTTACTTCTGCAAAAGAATCATACAGTCTCAGACTGCTTTCTTTGTCAAAAAACAGCTCACGGATCGGGTGATAGTATGCTTCAAAATAGTCTTCCGTATGGAACTGCACCGGTTCTCCGTCTGCTTTACCTGAAGCCTGTCTCAGGATTCCACATAAATAACTGTGATCATAATAGGTCATACACACGACTGCCGGATCCGGTTTCACGCCATTCAATGTACCGATTGCCTTCAGCTGCTGAGTACCTTTTTTCAGTGCCTGTTCACGGCGGTTACTTCCGCCCTTTGCTTCCCATGCACTCCATCTTCCGTCTACAGGATTATATCCCAACATTTCCGGACGCCATTCGCTTGCAAAAAAGTCATTATACTCACTGTGATCCATCTTCTTTATCAGATTCAAATGTGTTAAATACTCATCTCCATACAATCTGTGACTGATCAGTTTCGTAAAAAACATACCCATATAATAAGAAATTACACTTTTTTCCGAAGAATCCAGATATGCCGTCTTCTGAGACTTTTTCAACCGATCTCCCTCTGTATCCAGTGCCATTTCTACCACAAACATCTTATATAACATTTCCAGACGTTTTTTTTCCGGATAAGCAACGGTCAGCCTCTGTACCGGCATCCCACAGGTTATGATTTCATGAAGGAGTTCTTTATTGGAAAACTCCAGTTCAATCATATTACCTGTCAGACCGTTTTCACTGTCACTCTCTTCTTTTTCAAGTGATATTGTATAATTTTTTTCTTCTGTTAAAATCATTGCTGTACTCTCCGAACTCTACAGAAGGGCAGTCCCCTGCCCTTTCTTAATTTTATCGTAACTGTTCAGTACCCTCACAGTTACGAGTCAAAATGCATTCCAAATCACCTTCGGTGATGGCATTTTGCCTTATATGTCTCGGGATTTTGGCAAAAAACATGCCAAAACGCCTCGCGGGATACTACCTTCTGAATAGTTACATTTTATCACTTTATTTCATATAAGTATTTAACCATTGATATACTTTCGCCTGTCTTGTCTTATATGTACCAACCTGATTTCCGCTGTCTGAAGCAAGCGCCTTATAAACATTACTCAGATTATATGGTTTTTTTGTTTTGGCAAGCACACGGGTAACTGCGCTGTAACCGCCCTGATGTTCAATATTGATAAACATACCCACTGCCTGAATATCTGTGATGCCCAAAGTACGGATTGCTTTCTCCATCTCGGTAATCTGCTGATACATCAGCTGATCCTGACATTTCTTTCCGATATCTGACTTGATAATATTTACAATACGTTTTTTATAAGTAGTCTTTTTATAAGTAGACCAGTTAGATTTCTGTACATCCTTCCAGAGCTTGCCGTCTTTGTCATATGTTTTCCATTTGGCATCTCCCATCGTGGTATGGATCAATTTCAACAGTCTCTGTGCTTCTGTTGCATACCATTGTCCGGCACCGATCGTAATCGCATGCTCAATGCTGCTGTTTGTGTATGCCTTTGTAAATGCACCGTAATTCTGGTTTCCATATACCTGCCCACCGGTTTCCACTGCGTAGAGAATCTTTTTCATGACATCTTTCTGTGTTGCGGTAAAAGCACTCTGACTGACAACAGCTGCCTTCGGTGTTTTTACACTTTTACTCTGCTTTATCGCTGCCATGTATTTTATGCCGCCGGCTTTCTTATATGCCCTCACGGTATATACATATTTTGTATCACCGACTGCCGTTGTATCTGTATAAGACGTATTTTTTTTATTTACATCTGCAATCAGTGCCCACTTGCCCCCCGATGCTTTACGATAGATCCTGTATCCATCCAGCTTTGAAACTGTCCTCCAGGAAAGTTTCACCTGGGAACTTGACAGTACCTTAGGTGTAACCTTTGTCTTATATGGGCGGGTTGCACCCTTTACCGCAGTATATCTGCTGTATACAAATTTACTTTTTTGTTTGCCATAAGCCTTTACCGCATACTGATATGGTTTTCCGGTTCTAAGATTACGGTCTATATACGTTGTCGCAGAACTTCCTACCATGGCAATTCTTTTATAGGCATGTTTTACAGATTCACGTCGATAGATCACATATCCATCTGCGCCTGAGCATTTGTTCCATTTAATCTTCAGCGCTGTATTACTGGAGCCTGCAATCGTTGCCTTTACATTGGTCTTTTTGACTCCGGAAGCCGCACTGACAGAAACAGCTGATACTAAAACAGCTACTGTCAGAAACAACATCAGCATAACTCCTGTAATTGCTTTTCCGCTCTTTTTGCTTTTATTCATAAATATCGTTCCCTTCTCAAAATATAGAATGACCCTTTGTATATTTTAAAAAAAAACGAAGTAAAAAGCAAGCAGTTTTTACATTTTCTTTAATTTTGTTAATTCTCTATTACATCCAGTGCTTTCTGAAGCTGATTATCTTCCTCATGTGTGATCTCATCTTTGTTCAAAAGTTCAGACGCAAGCTTCACTTCCACATCCGGCTTGATTCCCACTTTATTGATGGAATTTCCATTCGGCGTGTAGTAATTGGAAACAGTCAGCTTTACCGCACTTCCATCGCTTAACTGCCGGAGTTCCTGTACCACGCCTTTGCCATAAGTCGTTGTTCCGACAATCGTACCGACTTCATGATCCTGCACTGCTCCCGCAAAAATCTCTGACGCACTCGCACTGTTTTCATTTACCAGCACGGCAAGCGGCATATCCAGCTGATGTTTCCCGTCACAGTTTTCTTCTTCCCTGTTGCCGTATTTGTCCTCCGTATACACGATCAGTCCCTCAGGAAGGATTTCTCGAAGAATATCGCAGACTGAGGTCAGGAGTCCGCCAGGGTTGTCTCGAAGATCAATGACAAGACGCTCCATTCCTTTATCTTTTAATTCAGCAAACATGTCTTTGTACTGCTGTGGAGTAACTCCTGTAAACTGTGTAATCTGAATATAGCCGGTCTTTTTATCCAGCATTTCTCCAAATACAGACGGCAGTTCCACGTCCGTCACATCCACACTGATTTCGCGGGATTTTTCCTCATTTTCACGAAACACTGTAAGAACAATTGTATTATCTTTGTTCTCTCTGATCAGGGAAACCACATCCGAAAGCTCCATGTCTGTTACATCAGTATCATTGATTGCCGTGATCACATCGCCCGTCTGCAGCCCGGCTTCCGCCCCGGGACCGCCTTCATAGCACTCTGCGATCTGCACTCCACCATTTTTATTTTTCTGGATGGAAACACCGATACCTGCATAAGCACCATCCGTCGAAGCTGTCTCCTGTGCATATTCATCTGCTGTATAATATCTGGAATAGACATCGCCAAGACCGTAGACCAGACCGGCATAAATGCCCTCTGCCATCTCAGCATTATCCACCTCACCAAGATATTCCTGATCTATCATTTTCTCCAGATATTCTATTTTCTGTACATGTGAAGAATCCGAGAGAACTCCGTTGTATTGCCGCTGCTGCACGAATTTCACTCCGCCCGCTGCAAGCGTCACGACCAAAACACCTGTCAGAACTCCCGCTGCATATTCTTTATGTTTCATTTTTCTGTCCTTCCTTAAGCCTGTCTGTACATTAATATACCACAAACGGCATGGAACCAAAAGTCCCATGCCGCGTGATATTTATATTTTATTATACTCTTAAATGCTTTCTTGTTGTCCAGATACTTCCGATAAAGCCAATTCCGATTCCCAGAAGGAGTCCGATTGGAAGAAGCACCTGATAAATCTGCCATACCGGGATAAAATCAACCACTCCGGTCAGTACATTAAACTTCGTCAGAATAAATTCAACTGCCGTATTGTACAGGAAATACAATGCTGCCAGCGGAATTGCCGCACCGATCACACCAAGTACCATACCTTCGAGAACAAACGGTGCCCGTACAAATGCATCGGTCGCACCAATGTATTTCATAATTCCGATTTCTTCCTTACGTACAGAAATTCCTACAGAAACGGTATTGCTGATAAGAAAAATGGAAATCAGCAGAAGAATTGCAATGATGATAATGGATGCATAGGAAACCAGTTTATTAAAGCTTCCAAGTGTATTGGCTGCCTGCTCAGACTGATTTACCTCACGGACATGCTCCAGACCCTGAATGTAATTTACCAGTTCTGTCTGCTTTTCGATCTGATTCAGATAAACCTGATAGTTAGATGAGTTCACAAGCGGGTTATCGTCTTTGAATCCATCTGCTGCGTCGGATCCCTGAAAATATTTATCCTTGAAATTCTGCCATGCCTGATCTCCGGATTCAAATTCGACACGTTCTACTTCCGGACGTGCCTGAATCAGATTTCCGACTTCCTGCATCTGTTCATCCGTCGTTCCTTCATCGAAGAAGACCGTAATCGGCACTTCCTGTTCTACTTTGTGTGCGATATTGTCCACATTAGTCACAAGTGAATAAAAAACTCCTACCAGAAAAATACAGGCTGCCATTGTAATAATGGATGCAAGTGAAAACATCCAGTTTCTTTTTATATTTTTCACTCCCTGCTTGAGGGTATACCAGATCGTGCTAGGCCTCATGATATTCTCCTTCCTTCTCATCGCTGACGATCACACCGTCATGCATGGTAACCACTCGTTTTTTCATTGCATTAACGATTTCTTTATTATGGGTTACCACAAGAACTGTCGTACCACGCTCGTTGATCTGCTCGAGAAGTTTCATGATTTCTTCGGAAGTCTTCGGGTCAAGATTACCGGTCGGTTCATCTGCCAGAAGAATATCCGGACGATTTACCAGTGCTCTTGCAAGTGCAACTCTCTGCTGCTCTCCACCCGACAGCTCATCCGGGAATGATTTGTATTTCTCTGCAAGTCCAACTTCCTGAAGCACCTCAGGAACACGTCTTCTGATCACACGTGTCGGTCTTCCGATAACACGCTGTGCAAATGCAACGTTTTCATATACATTACGGTCTTTCAACAGACGGAAATCCTGAAATACAACGCCAAGTTTACGGCGGTATTTTGCCACACGGCGGTGTTTCATCTTTTCCAGACGTTCTCCGCTGACGATCATCTGACCGCTTGTGCTGTCAAGTTCTTTCATCAGAAGCTTGATCAGAGTTGTCTTGCCGGAACCACTGCTTCCAACGACAAAGACGAATTCTCCTTTATCTACATGTAAGTTGGCATGGTTCACTGCCGGAAGGCCTTTGCCATACGATTTGCTTACATCAATGATATCAATCATCGTTTCCATAATCTCCTCCTGTATATATACATAAAAAATGCTGCCAGCGTACCGGCAGCATCTTATTGCTTTCTGCGGTATAGTTTATTAACATTTCGTAACAATGTTGTAACATATTTCTATGCAGAATGCAACCCTTTTTATTGATTTCATGGAATTTTTATATTTGACATTAATACTCTAAGGTTTCCATATACTTCATGTACCTTACAACCATCAGTGCAATCTTGAAGGTAATTGCATCTTCAAATACACGAAGATCCAGTCCGGTACTCTTCTGAAGCTTGTCCAGACGATAAACCAGTGTATTTCTGTGGATATAGAGCTGTCTGGATGTCTCAGAAACATTCAGACTGTTCTCGAAGAATTTATCGATTGTAACAAGTGTCTCTTCATCGAAATCATCCGGTGATTTATTCTCGAAAATCTCCTTAATAAACATTTTGCACAGCGGAATCGGCAGCTGATAAATCAGACGTCCGATACCAAGAGAACTATATGCAATGACATCCTTCTCACCGAAGAAAATCTTACCGACATCAAGTGCCATGCGGGCTTCTTTATAAGAACGGGAAACTTCCTTCAGTTCGTTGACGATCGTACCATATGCGATATGTGTCTCTTCTGTCTGATTTAATCCAAGTGAATCAAGGATTGCATGTGCGAGCTTATCCATCTCCGGATAACCTTCGCCCTCCTCAAGCTCTTTTACAATAATGATGCTCTTCTCATCTACTGCAGTAATGAAATCTTTGCTCTTGCCGCCGAAAAAGCTCTTAACGCTTTCCATTGCACTGTGATCCTTCTCCTGCTGAAGTTCAAGGATCATAACTACACGACGGACATCCGCATCGATATGAAGTTTCTTCGCACGGTTATAAATATCAACCAGAAGCAGGTTATCAAGAAGAAGATTCTTGATAAAGCTGTCTTTGTCGAATCTTTCTTTATACGCTACAATGAGGTTCTGAATCTGGAATGCAACAAGTTTGCCGACCATGTAAGTATCCTCATCATCCCCATGCGCAACCAGCACATATTCCAGCTGATAATCATCGCAAACTTTAAAATACTGGAATCCCTTTACAAGCTGACTGTCTGCCTGAGATTCTACAAAAGCCTGTATATCTCCCGGCTGAATTGAAAAATCTGCAAACGTTGTTGCGAGTACCTTTCCCTCTGTGTCAATGATGCAAAATTCTGTTCTGGAAATTTCTTTAAGTCCTTCCAGCGTATTCTGAAGTACCTGATTTGATATCATCTGCTTACATCCCTTCTCGCTTACTACGCGTTTTTCTCCTTTTTCCCCATAGGCTTGCTATACTAAAAGTTATTTTAATACAAAATGACCAAAAATGAAAGACCAAAACTCAAATTTTTTACATTTTTTTGTGAATAATTCCTATTTTTCTATGAATCCTTCCCCATGAACCTCTCTTGCATCACCTACGATCACAAATGCGTTCTCATCAATTTCGTCAATTTTTTCTTTTAAATGAACCAGCTCTTTCTTTCCGACTACACAGAACAGCATCAGTTTATCCGTTCCGGAGTACATTCCCTTTGCTGAAATCCCTGTGATTCCACGATCAAGATCTTCCATGACAATCTTTGCCACTTCATCCGGCTTATCCGTAATAATGTAAACAGCTTTTGAGAATTTCAGTCCTTCAATAATTCCATCAGAAACTTTCGTCACAAGGAATACTGCAATAATTGCATACAGCGCACGCTCTACCCCAAATACATACATGCCGACTACAACTACTGCTCCATCTATAAACTGCATGATCTGCGCGATTGAATAATGATTCAGATATTTCTGGATGATAGCTGCCAGAAGATCCGTGCCCCCGGTCGTTCCGCCTCCGAGAAACACACATCCGATTCCGATCCCCTGCAGAAGTCCTCCATATAAGGCAACCAGAAGAAAATCGCCGGACAGCTTCCATGCCGGAAGGATTGCCAGCCAGATCGTCAGCGAAAGATCTCCCAGAAGTGCTTTTTTTACAAATTTGAAACCTTTTATTTTAGCGGCGAGAAGAAACAACGGAACGTTCAATACAAGGTTGGTGACCCAGAGCGGAATTCCATCTCCGTACAGCCCTTTTGTCCAGGCTTTGACAAGAATCGCAATACCGGAAAATCCTCCTGTAACCATTCCTGCTGCATCAAAACAGGATGTGATTGCAGTTGCCATAAGTCCGGTTCCGACAATGATCAGAATATATTCCAGATACCACACTTTTTTTCCAGCAATTTTCATAAGTACTCCTTTCTCTGTTGCTATATCTCAGTAAAGTAACCCTCAACCTAAAAGAACGGGATACAGCGAAATGCTGTTTCCCGTTCTTAGTGTGCCCTACTTGAAAGGCTTATTTGCAAATTTAATAAAATGATAGCTCTCAACAATCTCGAAATATTTGATAATTCTCGGATACAGAGGTTCGGCTGCTTCTCCGAATTCTTCCTTCACCAGTGCTGCGATATCGGACACGGTACGTTTTCCATCAATCAATGGCCAGATAAAAGTACCCTGCGCATCAAGATGAACTTTTGTATACTGAGGTTTGTTGAATACCTTCTGTGCAATTTTATTGAACAGTCCTGTATTCTCCACATCCAGTATTACACGTCCTTTTATATCTTTATGCCAGTGAAGTTCTTCGGATTTTACCGGAATCAGATCAAGATAGTTGATATCTATATTTTGTTTTTTGCTTTTTTTATTCTGTTTTCTCATCAGGCTTTTTTCTTTTTCCATAAGGAGAATTTCAGCAGTGTCAGGATCATGAGGATCATGAGAACAACACCACCGATGTTACCAAAGTTAACAACTCCGGATACATCCAGGCTGATACCTGCAACTGCAAGGATAGCAAGTGCGATACCTACAAGACCTTCGCCGGCGATCATACCTGCACAGTATAATGTACCGTCTGTAACCTGGTCGTTCTTTGTTTTCTCATCAACTTTCTTTCTGCCATCCATAAACATACGAACAACACCACCGATCATGATGGTTGCGTTCAGATAGATTGGAAGGTAAAGACCGATTGCAAAAGGCATTACCGGAATTCTTAAGATTTCCATACCAAGTGCAAGGAATACACCGATGAATACAAGTGCCCATGGAAGGTTTCCTCCCATGATACCCTCAACGATCATCTTCATAAGACCTGCCTGAGGAGCCGGAACTTCTGCTCCGCCATATCCCCATGCTGCATCCAGAAGATACAGAACACCACCGATTGCAAGACCGGAAGCAACAACACCGATCAGCTCACCGATCTGCTGTGTCTTAGGAGTTGCTCCAAGAAGGTATCCTGTCTTAAGGTCCTGAGAAGTATCACCAGCGATCGCTGCGATGACACAGATTACAGAACCGATTGCGATTGCTGCTTTCATACCATCGATTCCAGTCTGTCCGCTGCTCTTGATTACCATTGTGGAAATCAGAAGTGTAGCGATTGCCATACCTGAAACCGGGTTGTTGGAGCTACCGATCATACCTACCATACGGGAAGATACAGTTGCAAAGAAGAATCCGAAGATTACGATAAGGAGTGCTCCAAGCGGATTAACCGGAATAGCCGGTACTGCCCAGATAATAACTACCATTGCAACGATACCGATCAGGATGAAGTTCATCGGAAGATCTCTGTCTGTTCTTGCAGTTCCCTTTACAGATCCGCCCTTCATGCTCTTCATGGAATCACGGAATGTGCTGATGATCAGCGGCAGAGATTTGATCAGGGAAATAATACCACCTGTAGCGATGGCACCTGCTCCGATGTATTTCACATATTTGCTCCAGATTGCTGCTGCACCACCAGCCGCATACAGCTGTGAAATAGTCACTCCCGGATCAGCCGGATACAGCCAAGTATCTGGTCCGAACAGGCAGATCATCGGGATGATAACCAGCCATCCGACGATAGAACCTACGAACATGAATGATGCTACACGTGGTCCTACGATATAACCAACACCGAGAAGTGCCGGATATACTTCCATACCGATTTCACCCTTAAGGGATGTAAATGCTGCAGAAACGTCTGCCGGGATAACCTTCAGACCGTCAACAACAAATTTGAAGACTGCTGCAAGTCCCATACCGGAAAATACAGTAGAAGCGTTTGCGCCGCCCTCTTCACCTGCAAGAAGTACGTCTGCACATGCAGTTCCTTCCGGATAAAGAAGTGTCGCATGCTCTTTAACAATAAGAGCGTTACGAAGCGGTACCATGAAAAGTACACCAAGGATACCACCGCAAAGTGCGATCAGAGTGATCT